>Ga0187778_10001445_pt1 | contig 16527 bp, 8 predicted proteins | sample 1015_Q2_SP5_20_M_FD_132418 | JGI IMG/M metagenome (GOLD analysis project Ga0187778, IMG submission 132418) | Tropical peat soil microbial communities from peatlands in Department of Meta, Colombia - 1015_Q2_SP5_20_MG | ecosystem: Environmental > Terrestrial > Soil > Wetlands > Peat | place...
TATCCGAATTTCGCATCCGGACCTTCCGCCGCCACGCCTTTCTGGAACGCGAACAACGACGCCAACAACGGCTCCCTAAAAGCCCCCCTGCCCGAGCAGGTGTGGGACGAGCCATTCGGCTCGAACGTCCTAGGTTCGTTTCAGGATATCGCGGGGGGCGGCGGTGGCGTCAGCAGTTGCGCCATCGCCTCGAACGCGCCTTCGGGTTGCTCCGGCTATCCCAAGCCGATCTGGCAAAATGCGCCTGGCGTGCCCGCGGATGGCGTGCGCGACGTTCCGGATGTCTCGCTCTTCGCCTCGTCCCGCGCAAACTTAAGCGCCTACGCGATCTGTGTTGAAGAGGGGGATTGCGTCGAATCGAACGGCGAGGTCAGCCTATATCTCGTCGGCGGCACCTCGGCTTCCTCGCCGGCGATGGCCGGAATCATCGCGCTGGTTAATCAAAAATACGGACGCCAGGGACAAGCCGATTTCACGCTCTACGCGCTTGCCCGCCAGCAGCCTGCGGTCTTTCACGACATCACCACGGGCACGAACAACGTCCCGTGCGAGCAGGGAACTCCAAATTGCTCGCTCGACACTGATGGCGACGGCCGTTACTCGCTGCAGGAGTATCCCGCGACGGCCGGCTACGACCTCGCCACAGGTATCGGCTCGGTCGACGCCAACGCGCTCGTGACGAACTGGAACAAAGTCACGTTCGCAGCCAGCGCAACAAGCCTTTCGCTCTCGCCGACAACGTTCACGCACGGCACAGCGGTGAATTTCGATATCAGCGTCGCGCCCGGGTCGGGCGCGGGCGCGCCGACCGGCGCCGTCACCTTTGTGACGACGAGCGACCTACCTCTGCCGGTCTCGGGCGGCTTTACGCTTACCAACGGCTCGGCTTCCGGTACCATCGACTACCTGCCCGGCGGAAACTATCAAGTCACCGCCCAGTACAGCGGCGATGGCGACTTCGGCCCCAGCACATCGAAACCGGTTTCTGTCTCTGTCTCCTCAGAGCCCAGCACGATCGCGTTTCTCGCCGAGGGCCCAACCGGCACGTTCGAAAATTCCGGCGCGCAAACAGGGTACGGCGGTCGGTGGGTCTTCGCGGCTCAGCCGCAAGGCCTCAGCGGCACCGCGACTCCCGCTGCCACCGGCACGGTCACCTTTAGCAACTCCAATGGCAACACCTCGCAGCAGGAGCCCATCAATGAGGAGGGCTTCGCCGGTTACTCGCCGATTCTGCCCATCGGCACGAATAACATCACCCTCAGCTATTCCGGCGACGCCAGCTATCAGGCATCCAGCGTCGGCCCGTTCACGTTCACCATCACCCAGGGAACGCCGACCATCTATATCCCGACTGTGCAACCCTCAGTTCCCGTCGGCGGCAGCCTGATCGTCGACGTGGTGGTCGGCACGGGATTCGGCACGCCGCCGACCGGAAACGTCACCGTGACGCTCGGCAGCACGAACGTGATGGCCCCGCTCGCGCCCGCCAGCTACTCGGCCCTGCCTTTTGCCGTCGCTCAGGCCACGTTCTCAAATATTCAGACTGTCGGCTCGCTCTCTCTCAGCGCGAATTACCCCGGCGACAGTAACTGGACCAGCGCCAGCACGACATATGGCAGCACGATTTCCGTTGCGCCTTCCACGCGCGCCGCCTCCACTACGTCGCTCACAATTTCTCCTTCCAGCATCACGCGCTTCCAATCGACGTCCTTCACCTCGACGGTGCAGAGCGCGTCGGGCAACGGGCCTGCCCCGACGGGAACTGTGATTTTCTACGTGAATGGCCAGGCCGTGCCCGGAACACTTTCCCAGAGCGGCGCGTCTTCCTCTACTGCCTCAACCGGTGTCACCGCGCTTAATCTTTCCCAGGGCAACAATCAGGTCATCGCGTCGTATAGCGGCGACTCCAACTACAACCCGTCGCAAAGTGCGCCCGGCAACGTCAACGCAGATCTCAGCGCGTTCGCTCTCTCGCTCGAGGCCACGCATCTGGACATTCCTGCTGGCCAATCCGGCAGCGTGCCGATCGCGCTAAACGGCGTGGGCGGCTTCAACGCGGCGGTGTCGCTCGTCTGTGCGACGTCCGACGCAAGCTTCACCTGCGGCGTGAGCCCGTCGAATCCGATGGTCAACGGCCCGACCACTGCGACGCTTACGGTCAACGCATTTACGGTCAGCAACGCAGAGCTGATGACGCGGAAAAAGAATCGCACACCGGGCGCACCCGCTGGCCTCGTCGCCGCGCTCGCGCTGCTTTTTGCCTTAACCTTGCTGGTACTCGCCCGCCGCGCGCCGCTGCGATTGCGCTGGTCCTTCGCTATCTTTGCGTTCGCCCTCTTACTGCTCGCGAGCGCCTGCGGAGGCGGCAGCGGCTCGCCCGGCCCTCCGCCGCCACCGCCACCGCAGCAAATCCCGACTCCGGCAGGGAACTACACCGTGCTCGTCACCGCCACCGCCAACGGCACGATCCACAACGTCAAGCTCATCGTCGCCGTGCAGTAGCCACCCGCGCCGCTGTTAGGTGTAAACGGAGCGCCGGGTCCTTTAGACCGGCACGCGTGCCTGCCTCGACGCCGCCCATCCGCCGTCGGTTTTGCTTTTCGGCCGTAGGGGCACAGCATGCTGTGCCCAGCAAGGATGCTTGGCGTGGTCTTTCCCATCAACCGACGCCGATTTTTGCCGCAGCCTTCGCAGCACCGGCTTGCCCCGAGCGAAGCCGAGGGACGTCCTCGCCGGCGTTCCCGTCTTGTGTGACGCGCGGGACTTTTCACCCTGAGCCGTCGCCAAGGGGCCGCCCCGCGAATCGGGCCAACACCAAAGAACCGGGCTTTGGCCCGGCATCGCCCTCGCACTGTCGTCGGCTCCGCTCGCACATTGCTGCCACCCACGCGCATGTCATTCCGAGCCCAGCCGCGTCGTTTGCGGATGGCGGCGAGGAATCTGCTGTTGGTTTGCGACAGCAGCGCACCAGCATGCCGTGCCAGGCGCCGTTCCATCACTCCGCTCCTGCATCCTCGCTCCATCGTCGTCCGTCGTCATCCTGAGCGGAGTCGCGCGCGGTGTTATCGCCCCGACTCTTGTCGGGGCCGCGCGACGGAGTCGAAGGATCCCTCTTCTCCTCGGACCAGTGCCGCCCACTCGTGTCGGATCATCGCGCGCCCACGGCGCAGTACGCCTTGCTCCGAGCGAAGCCGAAGGGCCCCCGCTGTATCGCGTCCCGCCGGCTCGAACACGGCGGTCGCAGCCTCGCCCGCCCGCTTCCGCCGTCTTCCTTGAATCCTCCTCACCGCCCAGTCGCCGCGCTCGCTGCTTACTTCATCGCGCAGAAACAACCACGCCGGTTTTCGTAGGGGCACAGCATGCTGTGCCCGGCAAGGATGCTTGGCGTGATCTCGCCCACCAACCGACGCCAACCGTCGCCGTGGTCTTCTTAGCGCCGGCGTTTCTCTCTTGCGTGGAAGCGCCGGACTTTAGTCCCGCAAATAAAATCACCGTACGCAGTACCGTCTGATCTCCCGGGCTCGTCCGCCAAGACTAAGGGCGGACGACCTAGGAGCCCTTCCTTTGCGCAGCTTCACCCGCAGCATGTGGTGGCGTTACCCTGACGGAGCGTAAAGCGCGCCAACAGAGCTCGGCCCAAAGCGCCAACCATTGCGCTGTCTCTTCCGCAGCATGTATTCAAATTCCGTCCATGCGAGTCACGACAGCGACGTAGCGTCGGCCAGCATCGAACCGAGCCCAGCGCCGATTCTTCGCCCCCGCAGTGCCTCTTAGTCCCCCGTAAGCGCAATTCTGCGAACGGCACGCACGAAGAAGAATCGGCCTTCAGCCCCGAGGGAGGGCACCGGCCGCGACGCGGCTTCCTCTCCGCTGACTCGCACGCAGTGGGTATACGCGTTATGCGCATGCAAGTCATGCCCGCTCCATAGCAGGGTTAGCGGCACTTCTGCCGAGCAGAACGACAGCTCTGCGAAAGGCGCGCACGAGCAACCGAGCTTTTGGTCCGGGAAGGCGCTTGACGTCCCCTAAGCGCCTTCCTGGCCGCTGACTCGTGCTGAGTACCGGCATGCAACTGGCGCGAAGTCGCCGCGGAGCCGCTTCTGCCACACCGACAGATTTCTCCCGCCCTCGCAGGCCACCAACTGCGCCCCGTCCATCGGCCTTCGCCGGTCACAACAGCCCCCCAATCTCATATCCATTGGCATTCTTACCTCACAGCGCATTCCTCTTGACTTCCGCGAATACATATTATGTACAGATGCGGATGGCTAGGATCGTGGCAATTCGGGCGGGGGCGGCGCGCGAGCTCGGATCGCGCCTATGGTACGAATTCAATGATGGAGTACATGGGCGACGAACGCCAAGTTGGGTCAGCTCAGGCCAGCCCAGGACGGATGGAGACACGAACTCCACCTGAGGTTGAGTGGCGGTCGTTCGAACTTCCGCTGACGCAAACATTTTAACCCCCGCGATGCTAGCTGCGCCGGTTTTTCATGACCGTTGAAATCTTCATGCGGTTTACGCTCTTCTTTGCCTGGCGTGGTGCGTCCTCTCCCGCTTAACCGGGATATCTTTGTCGATGGCTACCGCGGTGTGTTGTATCACAAGGCGCAAAAGCCTGAGCAAGTCGCCACTTCAGATGGAGGCCTCGGCGATGTCACCTTCGGTCTGATCCAGAAAACGAGAAGGGATCCCCGGGTCGTGCGATTGGCGCTCAGGCTGCTGTGTGACAGCTTTTGAATTGTGCAGCGATGGGCTTCCTTTTGCCTTGTCTAGGATTACGGGGCGAGATCGCCTTAGCGATTCCAATGGCTCATGTGTTCGCTCGAGTCTGCGTTTGTCAGCCATCTGGTGAATGGAATTTCGGGACGAGACTTTCCGCCTAGCGGATTTTCTGGTGGGCCGCGGGAGCTGCAATTTGACTAGCCGTCGGTGACGGACGGGATGATAGATCGACTCTGGGAGCGCGATCATCGAATAGCGTCTACCCTCTGACGGCATCACTTACCAGAGGCGGTGTCGCCACGCCAGCACAGAAGGCGGACGCACATTTACGTGTCCCAGAACGATCAGAAGAATAGTTTGAGCGCGAATTGCACTACGCGAGGATCCTCTCTCGTCTTCTGGATCAGACCGAAGGTGAAATCGCTGAAGTTGCCGTCGGGATTGGCGAACTGGGTGTGGTTCCACGCGTTGTAGAACTCGACGCGGAACTCGCTATTAAGCCGTTCGGTCACGGGGGTCTGCTTCTCGATGGCGATGTCCGTGTTGCTGATCGGAGGGCCGCAGCAAAGGGAGTGCGGAATGTTGCCAAAGGTCCCCGGCGCCGGGTCGGAGATGTTGGAGGTGTTGAACCAGTAGCCGCCGTTGGTCTTCGGATTCAGGAATTGGACCTTCCCAGTGACTTCCGGCGTGTTGGCGTCCTCAAAGAAATAGCTTCCCTCTAGCTCCAAGTCGTCCTGCGTCTGCATGCGGATTGGAAATCCGCTCTGATAGGTGATGATTGCGGAGACACCCCAGCCGTTTGCAAACCTTCCCGCGAGCCCGTCCTTCTTGGGCACGGGAATCTGCCAGTAGGGGCTAAAGACGAAACGGTGCTTTGCGTCCACGAGCGAAAGCCCGCGCGTGGCGTTGAAATTCAGAGGATTGAGTTCGTTCTCGAACGACGCGCCCTGGTCGATGGCCTTGCTGAACGTGTAAGACGCCTGAAACATCAAGCCGTTCGAGAGATTTCGCTCGACGGAAACTTGCAGGCCATTGTAGGTCGAATTGGCGATCGTATCTTCCGCGAAAATATTGCTGAAGACGGGGACGCCGTCGGGAGGGCACCCGACTCCCGTGGTGGGCTGGCAAATCGGTGACGAGTAGGGTCGAAGGCCAACCAGCGTAATTGCCGGCGAGCTTGGCCCGCCCGACACCGACTGCACGCTGCCGTACGGCAAGTGCAAATTGAATCCCGCGGGAAGCGAGCCCGCCGGCAAGTAATAGGAGTTGTCCGATCCGAATGGCCCACAGGAATACGCGGCGCTGAGCGCGGGGTTGGCGTTCGGATTCGGCGAGCCATCCGGCAACGACGCGGCGTAGTAGGTCGAGACCGCTTCGAGATCAAGGCAGGTTTGCGCGTTGCCGGGATCCAAATCGTGGATGGCAAGCAGATGATGCGACTGCGTGCCGACGTAGCTGATGCGGAATAAAGTGCTCGGTGAGAGCTGGCGTTCGATCGTTAGATTGTACTGTTCGGCGTACTGGGATTTCAGGTGCGGCTGAAACTCTCCGGCGAGAAGAATCGGCCGAAACTGCGACCAATCGACGCAGCCCGCCGGACCTCCCGGAGTGTCGGACGCGCAAGGCGTCTTGGGCGTTTGATTGATGATGCCCCCAAAGACATTGGGGTAGGGCGCGCCGCCGGATTGGGGTTCGAACGGTAGATTGAAGAGTGTATTCGCGAGCGAGGTGCTTCCGCCGAATGGCGGCTCTGCGCTGAACTGTTCAAGAACCAGTTGCTCGATCGGGTTGTAGAAAATTCCGTAGCCGGCCCGGATGCTGGACTTCTGCGGCCCGCCCGTGAGCTTGGCTAGAAAGCCATCGCTCCAATTCGGACTCCACGCCAGCCCAATGCGCGGAGCGAAGGCCTTGTAAAAGGTGCTCGTCAAGCCGCGAGGAACGTTCGGATCCCCGGGGAAAACGAGACCGTAGGGGAAAATCGAATCGCTCCCGCTTCCCGGACCGCAGTTCCCTGCTGGAAGCCCGGTGGCGGAGGAGCTTTCCTGCGACATCCAGCATGAATATAGCGTCGTCGCCTCGCCGGGACGAAACGTTTGCAGGCGATTTTCGGTGTCGTAGTACGGCGTATTCAATTCCCAACGGAGTCCGTAGTTGAGTGTGAGATTCGGATGAATCTTCCAACTGTCCTGAACAAACACATATAGCTCGGTGTTGCGGTCATGCTGGCCCTGCGCCGAGCCCTCCGTGTAGCTGTTCGAGGCGCCAAGGAAGAAGTTCGGGTAGCCGGATTGGAAGCCGACGTCGTTGGTGGTCGGGTTGTCGCAATTCAATCCGGTTGGCGAGGCGATCGGAATCGGCGGGTTCGGATTCGCAGGCGAACAGAGATTGGCATCGCTCAGGAATGTGAAGAATCCGTTGATGTCGTAATAGAGAAATTGGTCGAAGCGTTGGCGGTGAACGTCGCCGCCGAATTTCAGCGTGTGATTCGATATCACGCGCGTGTAGTTGTCCATCCATTGAAACGTGTTTCCGATCTGCGGCAGCTCGCCCTCGTTGTTATTTCCAATGGAGATGCCGCCCGCCACGAGGATGCTCGGGACACCCTGGCGACCGGGAATGTCGGAGGTGATGCCCGCCGAAGCCGGATAGGCCGGATCCTGGAAGCACGTGGCGACGTTTTCAGGCCCACACGAATCGTGAACGCTCGGGAGTATGTTTGCGGGATGGTCGAGATTGCGCTGGCCCTCGCGGAAATAATTGAAGCGAAACTCGTTCACCGCATTGGCTCCAAGGGTCCACGTGTGGCTTAGATTCCACTGCTGGACGCGTGTGTTGAACAGCGCTCCGAAGCCAGGGACATTGCCGCCCGCAGCCTGAAAGCTCGAGAAGGGATCGACGCGTGCGTCGTCGTCAAAGTAGTAGTAGGCGGTGAACTGCTGCGCTTGACTGATCTTGTGATCGAAGCGGATTGTGAATTGATCGCCACGCTCGTCGCGAACCGGCGTCGTGCTGGCCAAACAGGGGTCGCCCGTGCATTTGGCCGCGTAGGGTTGGACCCAAAGATTGTAGATCGCAACGGCGGTCGGATCGAAGCACTGCGTGGGAATTTTGTTGTTGGGGAAAATGGTGGAAAACAACATGCCGCCGGGAGGCAGCGGATTGAACGCTTCACCACCCTCGTTGAGCACTGCCGCCTGGCAATTCTGCGCCGCGCCGCCTGTGTCGCGATTGGCAAGAATGCTCGCGAATGCCGTATCGACGAGCGTGCCATTAAACGTACCGCCGTCAGAAAAATCTCCGGTAACATTCGCCGCGGTGGGAAACGCCACGTTTCCGGAAGAGATCCCCTGCCGCAAACGGTTTCCCTCGTAAGAGCCGAAGATGAATGTGCGGTCCTTCTTGATCGGACCACCTAGCGTGCCGCCGAATTGATTCTGCTTATAGTCCGGTACCGTTGGTTCAAAATAGCCGCGCGAATTCAACACATCGTTGCGAAAAAATTCGTAGATGTCGCCATGGAGATTGTTGGTTCCCGATTTTGTGACGACGTTCACGATGGAGCCGGAGTTTCGTCCGTACTCCGCGTCGAACGTGTTGGCGATGACGCGAAATTCCTCGATCGCGTCTGGCGAGGGCTCAATTGCCGGCCCGTTGACGAAGACGTCGTTGCCGTCGCCTCCGTTGACCATGTAGTTGTTTGAGCGGCCGCGCCCTCCGTTCACCGACACGACGCCAGGATTATCGCTACCGTAGAAAAGATCGGCGCCAACTTGAGACTGCACTCCGGGCTGCAGTTGGAGAAGTTGATAGGTGTCGCGCGTGCTGAGAGGGAGTTCGCGGACGGCTGTGTCCGTCATCACCGCACCAAGCTGCGTGCTGGTGGTCTCAACTTGGATGGCGTTGGCTTGAACAGTGACCGTTTGCGTAGAGCCGCCAACCTCCAGAGTGATCTCGAGGACGGCGACGTGGCCGATGCTGACCTCAACGCCGTGCGCGACGAATTTCTTGAATCCCTGGGCATCTGCTGTAAGTTCGTAGGCTCCAACGGTAAGTTCAGGAATAGCAAAGCTGCCGTCGCTCGCGCTTACTGCGGAACGCTCGACATTGGTGCCTGTCAGAGTGGCCCTAATGGTAGCGCCCTGGACGAGCGCTCCGGAGGGGTCGTGCACTTCGCCGCGGATCGCACCTGTAGTTTGCGCCGTTGTTCTTACTGGAACTACGAGCGCCGCGCAGACGAACACCAACACTCGCGCGAAGCGCGCAGCGAAGCGACCAGTTTTTCTCGGAACCTCAGCCAACGCCCGGAACGCTCCCCTTCTCGAAAGCTGCTAAGAATGAAGAGCCCGCTTCGCCCGCCGAGCGGCGCGCGAAGCAACCTTAATAAGGCGCACATTCTACGTGGTTGTGCCGAGAAGGAAAGAGTTTTTTGGCGTTTCAGCAAAGAATTACAAAAAACACCCGGGAGGAGAGGCCCGGGTGTCTTTTGGCTACCGCTAGGATGAACCTGTGACGAAGAAGGCGCTTTATGGTCGATTTGCGATGTTCAAGTTGTGGACACCGGAAAATAGAAACAGCCCGGTGCTCGCAGACTGGGGCAGCCACCAAGTATGGCGAAGAAAACTGTTCGGGCTGCGCTGCATGCGGCGCGCGGCGTAGTCGAGCACGAGAGGTCCGGCCTGAATCGCGGCGTAAATTCCCGGTGAACTTGCAAACGGCCGCATCAGCGGGTCGGTTTCGTGAGCACCCGAGGAAATTGCGTCGCGCGTCGAATAGGCGTCAAATGCTGCGGCGCTGTGCTCGACAATCGAAAGCGCCAGCCACTTGCGGTGCGAGGGGGTGCTCTCGACCATGATCACTTTGGACTGCGTCCCCGGCTGGACGGGAGGCACGCGGATCGTCGAGAGCGACTGCGAATTCTGGGAGCCGGACTCATACTTCGCAGCCGTGAGCGTCGGAGAGCCCGTACTATCAGAACCGACAGCCGCCGGCTGTGGATTCGCTGGCGCCGTGAAGGGGTCCTGAGTAGAGGAGCGCTCTGCGGCTGGTTTGGCGTTCACGTCGGCGTCGATTGGCGCTGCGACCGCCAGATGCAGCAGCAACGCGACTGTTGCAAGACCCATGGAAGGAGTCGCTCCTTTTACTGGCCCAAATGCCAACTTGCTCGCCGACCAGAGGAGCATGGCCAGTACCAAGGAATCGGAGCTGTAAGGCTTTTATTTTCAGCACGCTTCGTATCTGGAGAGGGACTCCGGGCACTTCGCTAGAACTCAGGTACCGCGGGAGTGGAAGTCCTTTTCCACTCTTCCCTCGATCTGCGAATACCCAGGCGGCTCAGTTCCCTGCACTTCGCGGGCGAGAATCAGACCTAGCGTCAGGCGGAAATTGCTTGAAGGCTCTCGCGCGCGGCGGAGACGGTGCGGCTGATGTCCTGGTCGCTGTGTGCTGAGGAAACGAAAAGCGCTTCGAACTGCGAAGGTGGCAGGAAGACCCCGCGGGCCAGCATCTCGCGGAAAAACGCGGCGAAGCGGGCGGTGTCCGACTTCTTGGCGCCAGCGTAATCGCGGACGGACTCGGCGGCGAAGAAGAGCGTCATGAGGGAGCTCGCTGCGTTGACCTGGCCGGGCACGCCCGAATCGCGCAGAGCGTCGCGGAGACCGTTGGCAAGCCGCTCTGCCCGGGCGTCGAGTGGCTCGTGGAACGTCGGGTCCTCGAGCACCGCAAGCGTCGCAATGCCAGCCCGCATCGCGAGCGGGTTGCCCGAAAGTGTGCCAGCTTGATAGACCGGGCCGAGCGGGGCGATCTGGTCCATGATCTCGCGACGCCCCCCGTAGGCCGCGACCGGCAGTCCCCCGCCGATGATCTTGCCGAGGGTCGTGAGATCCGGCCGAACGCCGTAGACATTCTGTGCGCCGCCGTAGGTGAGACGGAATCCGGTGATGACTTCGTCGAAGATGAGAAGCGAGCCGTCGCGCTGCGTGATTTGGCGAAGCGATTCGAGGAAGCCGGGCGCGGGTGGAACGACTCCCATATTCGCCGCCACAGGCTCGACGATCACCGCGGCGATCTTTCCCGCATGCGCAGCAAAGACGCGTTCGACAGCCGCAGCGTCGTTGTACGGCGCGTTTAGGGTGAGCGCCGCGAGCGCCTGCGGCACGCCCGGACTCGACGAAATGCCGAGCGTGGCAAGTCCCGAGCCGGCCTCGGCAAGGAAACTATCCGAGTGGCCGTGGTAGCCGCCTTCAAATTTGAGGATCAGGTCGCGCTCGGTGAACGCGCGCGCGGCGCGGATGGCGGACATCGTCGCCTCGGTCCCCGAGCTAACGAAGCGAATGCGCTCGATCGAAGGGATCGCGCGGGCGATACGCTCGGCGAGCTCGATTTCGAGCGGCGACGTCATGCCGTAGCTGGTGCCGTGGCGCGCCTGATCGGCGATCGCATCAACCACGTCAATGTGCGCGTGGCCGAGAATGAGCGCGCCCCAGGAGCAGACGTAGTCGATGTATTCGCGGCCGTCGGCGTCCCAGATACGCGAGCCCGCCGCGCGGTCGATGATCAGCGGCTCGCCACCCACTGCGCGAAACGCGCGTACGGGACTATCCACGCCACCGACAAGGATTTTTTCGGCGCGAGCGCGAAGTTCGGATGAAGGATGCGACGCGGGACGAGACATCGTCAGCAGTGCTTGATCCAGCGAGCGACGTCTTTGGCGTGATACGTCAGAATGATCGACGCGCCTGCGCGCTGGATGCCGGTGAGAATTTCGAGAACGATGCGCTGCTCGTCGATCCAGCCTTTTTGCGCGGCGGCTTTCACCATTGCGAACTCGGCGCTCACGTTGTAGGCGGCGACGGGCGCGTCGAAGCGTTCGCGCACGCGAGCGATGATGTCGAGATATGGCAGCGCGGGCTTCACCATGATGATATCTGAGCCCTCTTCGAGATCGAGTGCGACTTCGCGCAGCGCCTCACGCGCGTTCGCGGGATCCATCTGATAGCTGCGGCGGTCGCCGAACTGCGGCGTCGATTGCGCGGCCTCGCGGAACGGCCCGTAGAACGCTGAGCTGTACTTCGCGGCGTAGGCGAGGATCGCAATGTCCTGAAAGCCTTTTTCGTCAAGCTTGCGGCGAATCGCGCCTACGCGGCCGTCCATCATGTCCGACGGCGCGACGATATCGGCTCCGGCGCGCGCGTGCGACAGCGCCGCGTTCGCCAGCAGCTCGAGGCTCGGATCGTTGAGGATCTGCCCATCTTTGATCACGCCGCAATGGCCGTGGCTGGTGTATTCGCAGAGGCAAACGTCTGTGACGACGAGAAGGTTGAGCTTGGCTTTGCGAATCGCTTCGATCGAGCGCTGGACGGCAGCTTTCGGCGAAGCTGCTTCGGATCCGGTTTCGTCTTTGTGTTCAGGCAAGCCGAAGAGGATCACGCCCGGGATGCCCAGATCGGCGACTTCCCTGCACTCTTCGACGATCTGGTCGGGCGACTGCTGATAGATGCCGGGCATGGAACTGACTTCCGTGCGGACTTTTTTCCCCGGGCACGCGAACATCGGATAGAGCAAGCCGTGCGTCGAGAGCTGGGTTTCGCGCACGAGGCTGCGCAGCGCCTCAGAGCGGCGCAAACGGCGCGGGCGATGCGTTGGGAATGTCATAGCGCAGATTTCGTGCGCCGCGATTTCGAGAAATACTCTACAACGGCGTGAATCACGGCTTCCGAACTCGGTTTGGCGGCGACGATCTCCACTGGTAAGCCTGCCTCGCGAATCGATTCCGCCGTAGTAGGCCCAATCGCCGCGAATGCCGAATCTCTCGCAAAGCGAGCCAAGTCCGCTTGGCCGACTGTATCGGCAAAATTGCGAAACGCAGACGGACTCGCAAAGACAAACACGTCGGCTCCATCGCGACGAATGCGCCCCAACAACTGGCGATCGACGAATTTTGGCATACAAGTGCGATAGGCGACAACCGATGTCACGTTGGCCCCACTCTCGCGCAGAATATCACCGACGTCCCTTCGGGCCTGATCGCTCTGCGGCAGAAGTAGTTTCTGTCCGCGGACGTGGCGTGAGAGTTCCTGGGCGAATTCCTTGCCTGAATGAGCCCCGGGAGCGAAAAAGTCAATTCGTAGTCCTTCTGAACTGGCTGCGCCCATTGTCGACGCGCCAATCACGGCGACCTTTGGCGGCGTCGGCAGGTCAAGCACCGCACGCCCTAATTCGCGCAAACGCGAGCAGAAGAAACGGACGGCCGCCTGGCTAGTGAACACGACCCACTGAAATTCGCGAAGCTGGGACAGGATTAGATCGAGTGGGGCAGGATCAGCCAGAGGCTGAAATTCAATCATGGGTAGGACAAGCACGCGCGCGCCGGCCCCCTTCGTCGCCTGGAGGGACATACCCGCATGTTCGGCAGCCTGTGTGAGGACAATCGTCTTTCCAGCCAGCGCCCCGTGTCTGGCACCCCTCATCGATGCATTCTGAATCTTTTCCACGACTGTACCCTTGACACGAAGGGTCTATCCCGTGCCCGCCTCGATGACGGCTTGTGCAATCCGCTTGCCCGCCAGCGGTTTGTTATCCCTGTCCAACGGTTCTCCCCGCCAGCTGAAGAATTCGGTCGGCTCCTGCTTTGATCAGCGCGCCAGCCAAGCGGATGCCGATTTCGTGCGCCTTCTCCGGCCGACCGTTTTCCGAGCGCCGCACGTACTCCGACCCTGCCGCTGAAAAAACGCCTGCATCCAGACGCAATTCATCACCCCGAATCACGCCAATCGCACCGAGCGGAACCTGGCATCCACCCTGAAGTGACTGCAAGAGCGCTCGCTCCGCGGTTACGCATGCGCGAGTTGCGGTGTCATCGAGCTCTGAGACCAACTCCGTCGTCGACTGATCATCGGCGCGCGTCTCAATGCCCAGCGCGCCCTGGCCAACCGCCGGGATCATCAAATCTTCGCCCAACACCTGCGTGATCCGGCTGGCCAACCCAAGCCGATTCACGCCGGCCATTGCCAAAACGATCGCGTCGAATTCGCCGGCGTCTAATTTCTTGAGCCGCGTGTCGACATTGCCGCGCAAGTCCGCCACTTCCAAATCCGGCCGCTGATGCCGAATCTGAGCCTGCCGACGGAGACTGCTCGTGCCGATTCGCGCTCCCGTGGGCAAATGTTTTAGAGCGCGGCCCGTGCGCGAGATCAAGCAATCGCGGGGGTCTTCGCGCCGTGTGATGGCCGCAAATCCGAGGTCATCCGGAATTTCAGTTGGCACATCCTTCATGCTGTGAACGGCAAGATCGATCGTGCCACCGAGCAGCGCCTCTTCGAGTTCCTTGATGAAGATGCCCTTCCGGCCGGATTCCACGCCGATCTGTTCGTTGATTTGCGCCACTGGAGCCGACTGCATCCGATCGCCCGAGGTGCGGATGCGAATCAGTTCCGTCTCCACGCCGTGAAGACGATGCAACGCCTCGGCGACATAGTTAGCTTGCCACAGCGCCAGTTTGCTTCCGCGTGTGCCGATGCGGAGGCGCGTCACTCCGGCTCCTCGTCAGCGCCGCCCTGTTTCTCGATGCCGAACACATGGCGCAACGCGTCGATCGCGCCTAGACGTCCTCGCATTCCGCGTCCGTGACGCAGGCGCGCGTCGGGCTCGCTGAGCAACCGCTCGATCAGTTCCTCGGTAATATTCAAGATGCGTTGGCGCTCCTCCGCCGAAACGCCATGCCCCGCATCGAGGCGCTCGCGAAGCAGCAGTTCGCGCTCTTTGCGGAATCGCCCGCGGAGATCGTCCACGACCGAGCTCGATTCCAGCGCCGTTCGCCACGCTTCGAACTTTGCGACGTGCTCGGAAATGATCGCTTCTGCGCGAGGAATTTCGGCTTCGCGGGCGCGGCGGTTCTGTTCGACGATTTCTCCAAGGTCGTCGATGTTGTAGAGATAAAGGTTGTAGAGACCCGCAGCATCCGGCGCGACGTTGCGCGGCACGCCGAGATCGACGACGAAAATCGGCCTCCCGTCGCGAGCTTCGAGAGCACGCACGAGCTTTTCGCGCGTCAGTACCTCGCCAACTTCCCCGACCGAAGTAACGATAATGTCCGGCGTCGCAAGCGCTTTCTCCAGCGAATCCCACGCAACCGCTTCCCCGCCCATCCGCTCAGCGAGATTCTTCGCGCGCTCGAAAGAACGGTTCACAACGCGCAGGCTTCCGATACCGCGATTGCGAAGATGTTCAACGACCTGCTCGGCCACTTCGCCCGCGCCCAAAATCAGAGCGGACCGGCCTTTGAGGCTTCCGAAGACGCGCTCAGCCAGTTTCACTCCCGCATGCGACACCGACATCGGCCGCGCGCCGACTTCCGTTTCCGCGCGAACGCGCTTCCCTACCTCAAGCGCGCCTTGAAACGCGCGGTTCAGGATCGGGCCCGTCGCGCCGTGTTCGAGCGCCCGGCCGTAAGCGGTGCGGATCTGGCCTAGAATTTCGGCTTCTCCGAGAAGCATCGAGTCAAGCCCTGATGCGACGCGGAAGAGATGTCGAATCGCGTCCGTTCCCATCCAACGATACGTTCGGCCCTCCAGCTCCGATCGCGGAATGCGATGAAAGGCAGTGAGGAAATCTTCCATCGCGTCCGTCACGGAATCGTTCGCGTCTCCCGGCACGCCGTAGAGCTCGCTACGATTGCACGTCGACACGACGACAGCCTCTTCGACGATCCCACGCCGTTTGAGTTCGGACGCAGCATCAAGCGCCTGTTCGTTGTTGAACGCGACGCGCTCGCGAAGCTCAACCGGCGCCGTTCGATGATTGCAGCCGATCAGCGCGACGCGCACAGCACCGGTAACGCGCCCGGGGGTGGAATTCTTCGTGTTGGAGATCGAAGGCATCAGAAGTAGCGGTGAAAGGCCGTCAGATATAGATTCACGATCGTGTAGCTGAAAAGCACAATCGCAAAATTCAGCGCGCAGATTTTCGCCGCACGCGCGCCGCGCCACCCGGCACTTCTCGAAAGCACCAAATAGATTACGTACGCGGCGACGATCAGCAGCGTCACGATCACCTTCGGATCACCCCAGGCGTACGCGCCCGTGAGGCGATGCTCCGAGATCAGTCCGCTCACTACGCCGAACGCCAAAGCGCCAAGCCCGACGTACACGCTACTTCGTGACATCCGGTCCAGCACATCGAGCGCCGGAAACCGCCAGAACGCCGCGCCCGGACGGTGCGAGCGCAATACCCGATCCTGCAAAAGGTAAATCACGCTCAGCACAAACGACAATGCAAAAGCCGCATAAGCCCAGATGTTGAGGGTGATGTGAAATGCAAAGAGCGGTCCGCGGGCCTGCGGCGGCGGAGGCATCTTGGCGGGCGCTAGCCAACTCACGACTGCAACCCACCCAACCAGCAGCAAAGTAACCAATGCTCCGACCGATCGCTGCCGATGAAATATCTCGAGACCCAGGTAGGTGATACCCAAAAGCCACGCGAAAAGAGACATCGATCCGTAAAGGTCGTCGTAGGGGACAGTGTGCAGCCCGTGCGAGCGTTCGAGAAGCGCGTAATAGTGAAACACGATGCCGCCTGCAAGCAGCAGCGTCGCGAGCCGCCCGAGCCACAAATGCGGCACGTAAAGGACGCGCAGATAGCAGAGGAAACCAGCCGCGTACAGTGCAAGGGCCAAGTAGGTCCAATGATTCAGCATAGGAGGCGAAACATCCCCTGCGAGATTATAACGCGACAGGGCTTGCACAAGCCTTCTGGTATCATAGTCGGGATACCGCTGGTCATGGCGCAAGATCACGAAAACAAAAGAGA
>Ga0187778_10001447_pt1 | contig 16503 bp, 19 predicted proteins | sample 1015_Q2_SP5_20_M_FD_132418 | JGI IMG/M metagenome (GOLD analysis project Ga0187778, IMG submission 132418) | Tropical peat soil microbial communities from peatlands in Department of Meta, Colombia - 1015_Q2_SP5_20_MG | ecosystem: Environmental > Terrestrial > Soil > Wetlands > Peat | place...
GGTGCCGGTCACCATCACCGATCCCATGAATCGTCTGGTTACGGGCCTCGAAAAGGACAATTTCCAGGTTTTCGAAGACAAGCAGCCGCAGGAAATCCGCCATTTTTCCAGCGAAGATGCTCCCATCTCACTGGGAGTGATCTTCGACATGAGCGGCTCCATGTCCAACAAGATCGACAAGTCTCGCGAGGCGGTGGTGCAGTTCTTCAAGACCGCCAATCCGCAGGACGAGTTCTTCATGATCGCCTTTAACGACAAGCCGGAGCTGGTCTCCGACTTCACACGTTCCATTGAGGAAATCCAGGGACGTCTGCTCTATACCGTACCGCGTGGGCGTACCGCTTTGCTGGACGCCGTCTACCTGGGCATGAACAAGATGCGCGACGCGCAGAACAGCAAGAAGGCGCTGCTGATCATCTCCGACGGGGGCGACAACCACAGCCGTTACACCGACAACGAAATCAAATCGATGGTGAAAGAGGCGGACGTGCAGATCTACGCCATCGGCATCTTTGAACCCAGCCCGCCTACGCCGGAAGAAATGCGCGGACCGCATCTGCTCGCCGAGATTACCGACATCACCGGCGGGCGCACCTTTGTCATGGATAACCCTAACGAACTGGCTGATGTCGCCACAAAAATCGGCATCGAGCTGCGCAACCAATATGTGCTCGGATACCGTCCAAAGAATCCAGTGCGCAATGGACGCTGGCATAAGATCAAAGTGAAGCTCACGCCGCCGAAGGGATTGCCGCCACTTACCGTCTACGCCAAGTCGGGATACTATGCACCTTCGCAATAAGCTGCTTTCCCTGTTGTTGCTGCTGGCTTTGGCGCTGACGCTGGTCGCTGTCAGCCAGAATCGGCCCGTACCCAACCCCCCCCCAGCGCGCAACGGAGACGAAAGTCGTCCGGTTTCGCCTCCGCCCCGCCGGCCCGGTGATGCCTCGCAGGCGTCCTCCGGGCAGGGCGTCGAACAGAGCGACAACGGCTCTTTCACTTTCAGGAAGAAAGTCGAGGAAGTGGTACTGCATGCCACCGTAGTGGACCAGAAGCAGCGCCTGGTCTCCGGCCTGCGGCAGAACGATTTCACTGTATATGAAGACGGCCGGCCGATGGCCATCACCTCTTTCCATCAGGAAGACATTCCGGTGGCGATCGGCATTGTGATCGACAACTCCGGCTCCATGCGCGACAAGCGCCAGAAAGTGAACCAGGCCGCCATCAACCTGGTGCGGGCCAGTAATCCGCAGGATGAGCTTTTCGTCGTCAATTTCAATGACGAATACTACCTCGACCAGGATTTCACCTCTGATATCAACAAGCTGCGCGAGGCCCTGGAACACATTGAGTCGCGGGGCGGTACCGCGCTTTACGACGCGGTGGTAGCATCCGCTGACCACCTGGCGAAAGGAGCGCGCTTGGACAGAAGAGTCCTGTTGGTGGTGACCGACGGTGAGGACAACGCCAGCCAGGAATCGCTCGAGCAGTGCGTGCGCCGGCTCCAGAATTTGAATGGGCCCACCGTCTACGCCATCGGCCTTCTGGGCGACGACCGCGAAGCTCGTCGCGCCAAGCGCGCGCTGACGGCCTTGGCTGTGCAGACCGGCGGCGTCGCCTACTTTCCCAAGGACCTCAATGAGGTGGATAACATCTCGCGCCAGGTGGCGCATGACATCCGCAACCAGTACACCATCGGTTACAAACCCGTCGATCCTGACCGTCCCGGATATCGCAAAGTGAATGTCGAAGTCCACGCCCCTGGCTATAAGCACCTCGTTGTCCGTACGCGCAGCGGCTACTACGCGGGTCAGGAAAGAGCGTCGCGATAAATCGCAGGCAGTGGCGCGCTACGTCTGTTGGTTGACCCCGCCGCTCACACTCACTTACTCTAAGTCCGGATGAAAGCCACCGAAGCCTCCCGCCTTCGCGTCGCGGAAGACATCACCGATCTTGTCGGCGAAACGCCGCTACTCCATCTCCGCAAGATTGCGCCTTCGGGGGCTGCCGATCTTTTTGCCAAGCTGGAGTATCTGAATCCTGGCGGCAGTGTCAAAGACCGCGCCGCCATCGGCATCATCAGCCGAGCCGAAGAGCAGGGTTTGCTGCGTGAGGGTTCGACTATCATCGAGGCTACGGCAGGGAACACGGGCGTTGGATTGGCATTGATTGGGGTCAGCCGCGGCTACCGCGTGGCCCTGTTCGTGCCGGAGAAGTTCTCGCAGGAGAAAGTCATGCTTATGCGAGCCCTCGGCGCCGAGGTTACACGTACGCCCGATGCCGAGGGCATGGAAGGCGCCATCCGCCAAGCCCGCGAACTGGCCGCCCGGACCCCGAATTCCTTCCTCGCCGGCCAGTTCGAGAACATGGCCAATCCCGCCTACCACTACCAGACCACCGCCCACGAGATGTTCGAGCAGATGGACGGCCGCATCGACGCGGTGGTCCTCGGCGCCGGTACCGGCGGCACATTTACGGGTGTGGCGCGCTACATCAAAGAGCGCATTCCGGGTGCGCTCGCCGTCGCCGTCGAACCGCAGGGATCGATTCTGGGCGGCGGCTCGAAGGGTGAGTACAAGATCGAGGGCATCGGCGCCAGTTTCATCCCCAAAACCTTCGATGGAGCGCTCGCCGACGAGATTTTCACGGTGCGCGACGCGGAGGCGTTTGCCACCGTCGCTGAGCTGGCGCGCCGGGAAGGCGTGTTCGCCGGCTCGAGCGGTGGCGCCAACGTTTACGCCGCTCTCCAGATCGCCAGGCGGCTGGGTGCGGGCAAGCGTGTGGTCACCATGATTCCCGACTCAGCCGAACGTTATCTGTCGAAGGGAATCTTCGACGGAGCGCACTAGGCTGCGCGGTCATTGAACCCTATGGAAAACAAAGAACTCGGTTTTGCCACGCGCGCCATCCACGTTGGGCAAGAGCCTGACCCTTCGACCGGCGCCGTGGTGGTGCCCATCTTTGCCACTTCGACTTACGTGCAGGAGGAGATCGGCAAGCACAAAGGCTACGAGTACTCGCGCGTTTCCAATCCCACGCGGACATGCCTGGAGAAAAACCTGGCATCGCTCGAGGGCGGGCGGACCTCACACGTCTTCGCCAGCGGCATGGCCGCTATCAATGCCCTTTGCACGCTGCTCAAATCCGGCGAGCATATGGTCTGCACCAACAACCTCTATGGCGGCACGCCGCGCCTGTTCAATCAGATCCTGACCAATTACAGGCTGGAATTCAGCTACGTTGACACCACCGACTTGCGCGCCGTCGAGCGCGCGATCCGGCGCAACACACGTTTTGTCTTTGTGGAGACCCCGACCAATCCGCTGATGACCCTCAGCGATCTCCAGGCCATCAGCGAAATTGCGCACCGTCGCGGCGCCGAACTGGTGGTGGATAACACTTTCATGTCGCCATATTTCCAGAAGCCTATCGCGCTGGGCGCCGACATGGTGATCCACTCGACAACCAAGTTTCTCAACGGACACAGCGACGGCCTGGGCGGTGTCGTGGTATGCACCAAGCCGGAGCACGCCGAGAAGTTTGCGTTTATTCAGAAGGCGGCGGGCGCGATCCTGTCTCCGTTCGAGTGCTGGCTGGTGTTGCGCGGGGTGAAGACACTGGCCGTCCGCATGGAGAAGCACGACGCCAACGGCCGCGCCGTGGCCGCTTTCCTCAACCGCCATAAGAAGGTCAAGAAGGTTTTCTATCCCGGACTGCCCGACCATCCGCAGTACGAGCTGGCCCAGCGCCAGATGACCGGTTTTGGCTCGATGATCACTATCGAGACCGGCTCGCTGAAGAACGCGCAGAGAATGCTGCGCAAGCTACGGGTGTGTTCGCTGGGAGAGTCTTTAGGCGGAGTGGAGACGCTGATCTCCCATCCTGCCACCATGACCCACGCCGCGCTGGGCGAGAAGGGAAGACGTGCGATCGGAATCACTGACGGCATGGTGCGCCTCTCAGTCGGCATAGAAGACGCGGACGACATCACCCGCGACCTCGAGCAGGCGCTGGCTGCGATATAGGAACTCATGACGCAGCCTTCTCGCGAATGGAACTCCGAGATTTACCACCGAGTTTCGAGGCCGCAGTTCGAGTGGGGGCTGAAAGTCCTCGACCGTCTGTCACTGCGGGGCGACGAAACTGTGGCCGACGCCGGCTGCGGCAGCGGCAAGGTCACCGCGGAACTGCTGAAACGCCTGCCACGTGGACGCGTGGTCGCGATGGACCTTTCGCAGAACATGCTGCAAAGCGCGCGCGACTATCTCCAGCCAAGATTCCCCGGTCAGGTGCTTTTCATTGCAGCCGATCTGCATGACATCCCTCTCGAAAGCGTGCTCGACGGTGTCTTCAGTACTGCCGCTTTTCACTGGCTCGCAGACCATGATCGCCTCTTCCGCAGCTTGTTGCGGGCGCTCAAGCCGGGCGGGTGGCTGGAAGCGCAGTGCGGCGGCGGCGCCAACCTGGCGCGAGTCAGAGAGCGCACTCTTGCGCTGATGTCGCGTCCAGACTTCGCACCGTTTTTTGACGGCTGGACGCCGACTTGGCATTATCCGGATGACATCACCACGGCGGGACGCATGCGTCGCGCCGGATTCGTGGAAGTCAGCACCTGGCTGGAGAAAGCCCCGGCGACATTGTCAGATGCGGCGGAGTACAAGGAATTCCTGGCTACAGTCACGCTACATCGCCACGTGGAGCGCATCCCCGACCCCGCCCTGCGCGAATGCTTCATGGACGAGCTGGCGCGTCAGGCTCTTGCCGACAACCCGCCGTTCACCCTGGACTACTGGCGGCTGAACCTGAGCGGACGCAAGCCAGGAAATTAACCACGGAGGAGGAATACGGAAGGCCAAAATGACTCAATGGCTCAATGAATCAATGACACAATCCATCAATCCACTGATTCCTCGATCCACTTCAGATATTCCTCGCCGCCGGCTTCGACCGGCAGCATGACACATTCCGGCAGCTCGTAAGAGTGCAGCTCGCGGATGGCGTCGCGCACGCGTGGAAACGCCGCCGACGTGGTCTTGATGATCAGCAGGCGCTCGGGCGCGCTCTCCACCGCGCCCTTCCAGCGATAGACTGAATGAATCGGCCCTACGATGTTGACGCAAGCCGCCAGGCGGCGCTCCACCAGCGCCTGCGCGATCTTGCGCGCTTCCTCTTCCGATCCAGCGGTGCTCAGGACGATTCGTCTATCGGTCATTGACAATTCCTTGGCTAAGTTGCGCTGGAATTCTATATGACAACGGTCATCGAGCCAGACATGGTCCAGTGCGTGCGCGAACGATTACAGACCCTATTTAGCAAAGTTGGTTCCCTCTATTCGCGGCGCGAGAAGTTCCGCTTGACGCCGGCATTGAAAGAGACGTTCACTAGCAAGTTGAACGCAGAAGCGCCTCGGGCCAAAGGTTGGATCTTCCGCTGATGGATTGGGAGCGGCTGGCAGACTTCATCGCGCAACATCAATTCCTGCTGCGGGCAGGACAGCGGATCTACCGCTCCCGGCGCAAGCTGGCGACCGCCGCCATGTCGGTGCTCGCGGTGATGCTGGCTTATCACGTGGTATTCGCGGCCAACGGTATGGTCGCCTACCAGCGGAAACGCGCCGAGCAGGACCGGCTCCAGCGAGATATCGTTCGCCTGCAGCAGGAGAACGACCGCATCTCCCAGCGGGTCCGCGAGCTCAAGAGCGATCCGCGAGCCATCGAGCGCGAGGCCCGCGAGCAACTCAAGTATGCGCGTCCCGGCGAAGTGGTCTACATCTCTCCCGAAGCGCGCTCACAGAGTTCCACCGCGACTGCCCAGAAGCGCTGACCTCCTTTGTCGTTACAAATTGATTACAACCAGGGCTGGTTTTTGCTTGAAAATCTCCTGCTGCGGGCGTAAAAGATCATTCCTTGGCTCTCGAACGATGTCGGACTGAAAATGAGCCTTGCGGCACACGCCGTAAGAACAGAGGAGACGAGAGATGAAGAAGTTGCATGTAGTCCTGCTGATGCTCACGCTGGTGCTGCTGTTGGCGGTGGTGGCGAACGCGGATGCTGCGGTCAATGGCTGGGTTACAGATGTCAAGTGCGGCGTCAAAGGCGCCAGCGCCGCGCACGCTGCATGCGCCAAGAAGTGTCTCGGCGCCGGCGAGAAAGTGGCCTTTGTCCCCGATGGCACGCAAGACGTGCTGATCGTCGACAACCCTGACAGCCTGAAGGGGCATGAAGGCCATCACGTCGCGGTCACGGGAAACATAAATAAGGACAAGAAGACCATCCACGTGGACAGCGTCAAAATGATTGCCGACAAGACAAGTACGAGCGGCGATAACGCGCCTGAAACGAGATATTAAGCGTCCTCCGGGCCCCGTCAACCACAAAGGGCGGTCGCAAGGGCCGCCCTTTCATTTTTCTCGCGCGATTCTTAGCGAACCACGCCTTCCAGCGGAGAGCTCGCCGTCGCATAAAGCTTCTTGGGCATGCGGCCGGCCAGATAAGCGTTGCGTCCGGCGATAACAGCGTGTTTCATGGCGTCGGCCATGAGCACCGGGTCCTGCGCCCCGGCGATACCGGTGTTCATCAGCACGCCGTCGTAGCCCAACTCCAGGGCGATGGTCGCATCGGAAGCGGTGCCCACGCCCGCGTCCACGATGAGCGGCAAGCCGCTGATCATCTCGCGCAGGATGCGCAGGTTGGCCTGGTTCTGGATGCCCATGCCGCTGCCGATGGGAGCGCCCAGCGGCATCACCGCGCTCGCGCCCGCGTCCACCAGCCGCTTGGCAACCACCACATCGTCAGAAGTGTACGGGAGAACCGTAAAGCCTTCCTTCACCAGCACGCGCGTGGCCTCGATGGTCGCAGCCACATCGGGATAGAGCGTGGCCTGGTCGCCGATGACCTCCACCTTCACCCAATCCGAGAGCCCCACCTCGCGCGACAGCCGCGCCGTGCGGATGGCCTCGTCAGCCGTATAGCAACCGGCGGTGTTCGGAAGCAGAAAATATTTTTGCGGATCGATGAAGTCGAGCAGAGACTCCTTGCTGCGGTCGAGGTTGACGCGCCGTACCGCGACCGTCACCATCTCGGCGCCGCTGGCCTCGATGGCCCGCGCCGTCTCCTGCCCGGACTTGTACTTGCCCGTCCCTACGATCAGGCGGGAACGGAAGGGACGACCGGCAATGATCAGTGAGTCCATGAGGCTATTGTAATCCACGGCGACGGTCGGGGTTGTCGTGAAGCCATTGTGTAAGGACTTAGGCCCATTCTTGCACGTTCTTGTTGTCAAAGAGCCAAAACCGCGCCGGAGAGCGGCGCGCAGGAGATGTTATCTACATGATAATATATGTTAACATCATATATCAATTGAGTCAAGGCGTCAAGCTTTCTTTTTGCGCTCGCGCACACTCTATGGGAAATCAAGCCCAAGCGACCGTGATTGCGGCCGCTACCTCAGGCCTGCCGCCGATGAGCTTGCTGTGCGCCAGTTCTGAGAACGAGCTAAGAGGGTCTTTCGGCCCTTTGTTCTTTAGTTGCGCATTAAGTATTGCTTCGTGCCCGGAGTCGGACGCCTGCTCGTTTGGCGCTTTTCCAAGTGCGGAGGTGCAGCCCCGAAGGGGCGGAAGGCCGCAGGCGAAAGCCCGGCACGTGAGTGCCGGGTAGGCAAAAGAAAACTAATCGGAGTCCCGGAGGGACGGCACCATGGCCCACAAATATGTCAATGTCCTCGTCCACGTCGTCTTCAGCACCAAGGAGCGTCGAAACCTCATCCCGCAGGAGCTCCAGCGTAACCTGTGGAAATACATCGAAGGCATCGGAGTCAACTGCCGCATCCCCGTTCTGGCGGTTGGAGGCATGCCGAACCATGTCCACATTTTGATCGCATTGCCGTCCGATGTTTCAGTCGCCAAGGCTGTCCAGACCTTCAAGGCGAATTCCTCCCGCTGGATCGGCGAACATGGCACCCGCTGCGCCTGGCAGGAAGGCTATGGCGCCTTCAGCGTAAGCGCTTCCAATCTCGGCCCGGTCAAGGATTACCTTCGGCACCAACCCGAACACCACGCCAAACGGTCGTTCGAGGACGAATTGATCGCTCTGCTGCGAAAATCCGGCGTGATGTATGAGGAATCCGAGGTGTTCGGATAGGTGCCGTCCCGTACGGGACTCTGATCGAATTAACGCCTGCCTCCCCCGGCACTCACCCACCCCAGCGCGCCAGAACCGGGCGCGCCGGGGACACCGGGCACGTGCCGGGCTCTCGACAGCCTTGCACGCCAAAAAGCGGGCGTGCGCGGCTGTCTTTCCGCCCCTGCGGGGCTGAGGTTGGGGGGGGCGCTCAAGAGGATTGGCCCACGCTCCGTGGGAAGTACGTTGAGGATTGTCAGTTTCAAGAGGTAGCCCGGGGGGCAGTGGTGCAGTTTGAGTCAAACTCCACCACTACCAGCCCGGGAGCACTCGTGCACTTCCGAGCGACCGGATAATATATGGGGCACTCTGCCGGCCGTGTGGGGAAGGCCGGAATTCCCGCAAACACGAGGTTCGTCCATGTCCAAAACACTGATGGCCACTGTGCTCACGCTCGCCATGCTGTTTGCCGCTGCTGGCGTTGCTGCCCGTCCGCCCGAGGACAAGCCGGCCCCGCCGCCGATGAAGATCAAGGTCGGCGATATGGCGCCCGATTTCACCCTGTTTGCCTTCGACGGCAAAGAGCTGAAGAAGGTCTCGCTGCACGATTACCGCGGCAAGAAGAACGTCGCGCTGGCGTTCTACGTCTTCGCCTTCACCGGCGGTTGAACCAAGGAGATGAAGGCCTTCCAGCAGAACCTCTCCAAGCTGGAAGCCGCCGACACCCAGGTGCTGGGTGTGAGCATGGACAGCCCCTTCTCCAATTTCAATTTCGCGCAGCTCAATGGCATCAGTTTTCCCTTGCTGGGTGACTGGGGTGGGGCCGTGACCAAAGAATATGGCCTGACCACAGAACGCGATATCCAGGGCACCAAGATGACCACGGCCCGGCGCGCAACGTTCCTGATCGACAAGTCCGGCAAAGTGGTTGAAGAGCAGGTGGACAACGACGCCATCGATCCCACCAAGGTGGTGGAAGCCTGCGAGCGGCAGAAACTGAAGGGATGACTTCGGCCAGAGTGATTGAACCGGGAGGCTTTCGGGCCTCCCTTCTTTCTTTCCAGGAGTATTTCTTCTCTACTCAGGGCTGAGAATTTGGTGTTAGCATCCGGCCATTCCTCGGAGGTGTTATGAGTACCCCGCTGCGTCCCATGAGCACAGGCGAAATCCTGGACCGCACCTTCAACCTTTACCGCAATAACTTTGTGCTGTTCGCGGGGATTGCTATTGTGCCGCCGGCGCTGATGCTGGTGGTGCAACTGATACAGGCGGGCATGGTCGCCACGCCCGGCCACCCGCGAGCCACCACTGCCGGGTTCGCGGCGGCAGGGGGCATCGGCATGATGTTGGGGGTTTTCGCGTACTTGGTTGGGCTGGCAGTGGCGCACGCGGCCACGGTGTTCGCGGTCTCGGCAGTACATCTAGAAAGGACTACCACTATTGGGGAGTCCTACGGACGAGTTAAGGGACGCTACGGCCGCGTCGTGTGGGTGATTGTCCAGGCGGCGCTGCGGTCGTTCCTCCCGGCAATACTTGTGATCATAGTGGCGGCCATCCTGATGCCCTTGGCTGCAAAGGGTGGAGGCAAGGCAGGGGCTGCGCTGGCGGGCGTCGTCATTGGTCTTGCCATCATCGTCGCTGCCATCATGGGCCTCGTCCTTTACCTCCGCTATGCGCTGGCAGTGCCGGCGTGCGTGCTGGAGGACATCAAGGCCAGCGCTGCCATCAAACGAAGCGTTTTTCTGTCGGCTGGCAGCCGCGGCCAGATCTTCGTGATTTATTTCCTCATGGGCATTATCAGTTTCATCGTCACGTGGCTGTTCATGATTCCTGCCGCCATGCTGGCAGCCGCCACTGCCAAGGGTTCGCCGGCGCTGGCGGCCCTGTTTACGGGCCTGGCAGGTTTTCTGGCGGGCACGCTGGCGGGACCCATCGCCACCATCGCGCTGTCGCTGGTGTACTTCGATCAGCGCGTCCGCAAGGAAGCCTTCGACCTCCAGCTGATGATGGCGGCGGTGGATGGCACGCCTCTGCCGGGCGCGCAGGCTGCCAGCGCGGGATGAGGCCCCTCACCCTGTTAACACGGGCGCTACTGCTGCTGCTCCTGATCGGTTCTTGCGGAGCGCAGCCGGCTCCCTCCTCGCTCGACACCGCGGCTCCGCTGACCCTTGAGGCTTACCAGAGGCAACTGCAGGATTGGTCGCAGCAGTTGGGTTCGCTCGCGCAACATCCGGAGCGGGCCCTCCAACTTCGCACTGCCTTTCCGGCGAAGTCGGTCGTGAGCGAGGCCGGGCGCTCGATGGAAGTCAGCCACGCCTGGCTGAACACGGCGCTGGTGGAGTTCATCGCGGCCAAGCCCGAGCGCAAACCGGAACTGCTGCGGGAGATGCAAGCGCACCTCGCGGCCCAGGGACAGGAGGCCGCGCTCTTCAGCCAGCCGGCATCGTACCCGGCGTCTTCACGTCAGAAGCTCGGCGAGATCCTCGCCCGCCGCGAGTTTCGCGCGGTTCGCGGGCCCACGCTCTGGGACCAACTGATACAGCGAATCCAGCGCTGGATCGTCCACTGGCTGGACCGGATCTTCCAGCGAGTCTCCTATGTTCCGCACGGTGGCCAGATTGTGGTGTGGGTTGTGATCGGGCTGGCAGTGATTTTGGTCGTTATCTGGCTTAGACGGGCGGTGCAGCGGCAGATCATCGACTGGCCGCGCGAGCCCATTCCGTTTGCGCCTTCGCAGAAGCACTGGCGGCGGTGGCTGGCTGAAGCTCGCGAAGCCGCGCAGCAGGGCCGCTGGCGCGATGCCATCCATCTCGCATATTGGGCAGCCATTTCGCAATTGGAGCAGGGCGGAGCCTGGGCGCCGGACCGCGCTCGCACGCCGCGCGAATACCTGCGGTTGCTGCCAGGCTCGAGCGAGAAGCGGCCCATTCTCGACGCGCTCACGCGCCGGTTTGAGATTATCTGGTACGGCCAACATGATGCCGGCGCCGACGACTTCGCCGACGCTCTCGCGCAACTGGAGAGGCTGGGATGCCGCTGAAGCTGGCCGCCTCGGACCGCAAGCTGCTCCTCATCTTCGGGGCGGTTGTGACGGTGTTGCTGCTGGCGACGGCGCTGCTGGGGCCCAGGCAGGAAAGAGAGTCCCCAGTGCCATCCACCTATTCGGCAGACTCTGGAGGCGCGAAGGCTGCCTACCTCCTGCTGAAGGAATCCGGATACCAGGTAGAGCGCTGGGAGAAGCCGCCGCGCGATTTGCCGAAGGGCTCCGGCGCGCTGCTCATCCTCGCCGAGCCCAGGTGGGAGATGGACCGCGAGCACAGGATGGCAGTGCAGCGATTCCTGGCGGCAGGCGGTCGCGTCCTGGCGACCGGCGTCAGCGGAGCGAACCTGCTTCCCGAGAGCCACGCTCGATCGTCCGATCCGCTCAAGGGCGGATGGCAGAGCTTCGAGCCGGCGATCCCCAGCGCGCTTACCCGCGGCGGCGAGATCAAGCTGAACACCTGGACGCATTGGGGGGAAGGCAACTTCGCTCACGTGACGCACTATGCGCGCGACGAAGACGCAGTCGTCATCTCGTATCAGTCCGGCGCCGGTCAGGTGATCTGGTGGGCGGCGGCGACTCCGCTTACGAATGCTGGCGTGCGCGAAGCTGGAAACATGGAGCTGTTGCTGAACTCGGTGGGCGACCCTAGCCGCACGCGCGTCTTCTGGGATGAATACTTCCACGGCTCGCGTCCCGGGTTGTGGGCAGACGTATCCGATACGCCGCTGCGCTGGGCCCTCGCGCAGGCCGGAGTATTTTTGCTGGCGGTGCTGTTCACCTTCTCGCGCCGCAGCGGCCCGGTGCGACCGCTGATCGAACCGTCGCGCTTGTCGCCGCTCGAATTCGTGGAAACGCTCGGCGGCCTGTACCAGAGTGCGCATGCCAATCAGGTTGCGCTCGAGGTTTCATACCAGCGCTTCCAGTACCTGCTGAAGAAGCGGCTGGGCCTCACCGGGCAACCAACGGCCGACGAGATGGGGCGCGCGGTGAGCCTGCGCCTGCGCTATGATCGCCCGGATCTCTCCGCCACGCTGGCGCGCTGCGAACATGCAGTCGGCGATCCGGGTCTGCGCGAGAAGGAAGCCGTTGAACTTGTGCAAGCGCTCAACGATTACTCCCGCGAATTGCAGCTCATTCTCCAGGAGAAGAACTGATGGAAGCCATGGCTCGCCTGCTTTCGCATGGGCGCACGGAACTGGCCAAGGCAGTGGTCGGGCAGCCGGAGTTTGTTGACCAGACCCTGATGGCAGTGCTGTGCGGCGGCCACGCTCTGGTCGAAGGCGTACCGGGGATCGCCAAGACATTGGTGGTCAAGCTGCTGGCCCGCATCCTCGAGATCCAGTTCCAGCGCGTACAGGCCACCAGCGACCTGATGCCCGCCGATATCCTGGGCAGCAACGTGCTGAACTTGGCGACCAGCACTTTTTCTCTGCATCGCGGCCCCATCTTCACCGACCTGCTGCTGGTGGACGAGATCAACCGCATGCCGCCGCGCACCCAGGCGGCCCTGCTGGAAGCGATGGAAGAACGGCAGATCACCATTGACGGTGTGCGCTATCCGCTTACCGAATGGTTTACCGTCTTCGCCACACAGAACCCGGTGGAGTTCGAAGGCACTTATCCTCTGCCGGAGGCGCAGCTCGACCGCTTTTTGTTGAAGATCAAGGTGGTGTATCCGCAGGCGGAGCAGGAAGTCCGGATCCTGGAAAACCACCACAACGGTTTCGACGCGCGCAATCTTGACGCGTTACAGCTCGTTCCGATCGAGACCGATCTGCTGCGCCAGGCGCGCCGCGAGTTGCAACGGGTCAAGGTGGAGGCGGCACTCTTCCGCTACATCACCGAGGTGGTCCGGCGTACGCGCGACTGGCCGGCGCTGGCGCTGGGCGCAAGCCCGCGCGCGGCGATCAATCTGCTCCTCGTCTCCAAGGCGGTGGCGGCCATTGACGCACGCGACTACCTCATCCCCGACGACATCAAGGCTGCCGCGCTTCCCGTCTTGCGCCATCGCATGATCCTCAAGCCCGAGGCCGAGCTGGAGGGCGTGGACACCGATCGCGTTATCACCGAGGTGCTGGCCGCGGTCGAGGTGCCGAAGTGAACGAGACCATCCTGGTGCCGGCAACGGTGTCGGCGCCGTGCCTGGCGCGCGGCAGGCTGGGGTTCGGCTTTGGCCGCCGCTTCTTCTTCCTCTTTCTCTGCGGGATGCTGTGGATCATTCCCGGATTCTGGAATCGCACCTTTCTCTACGGCGTCGCCGCCTGGGATTGCCTGCTGGCGCTGGTGTGGATCGTGGACTACCTGCAGCTTCCCAGGCCGACTCAGCTCACCGTTCAGCGGCGCTGGCTGGCGGCGCCTTCGCTCGCCGTCAGCAGCCGGGTTGAACTCGAACTTCACAACCAGGGCAGGGTGGCGGTGCGCGCAACCGTCATCGACGACCTGCCGGCCGCGTTGCGCGCGGAAGTAGCGGTTCTCGAACTGGCCGCCGTTGCCGGACGCTCCGGGCGCGCCGGCTACACGATTCGCCCGGGACAGCGTGGCGATATCCGCGCCGGCAAAGCCTACCTGCGCTATCGCAGCGTGCTGGAGATCTGCGAGCGCTGGTGCACAGCCGATCTGCGCCAGGTCATCCGCATTTTTCCCAACCTCGAAGAAGTCCGTCGCCAGAACATCTACCTGACCCGCAGCCGCCAGATCGAGCTGGAAAAGCGCCGACTGCGGCAGCGTGGCATGGGGCGCGAGTTCGAGAGCCTGCGCGAGTATCGCGAAGGAGACGAGTTCCGCGACATCTGCTGGACAGCCACCGCACGCCGCGGCAAGCTGGTAACCAAGCTGCACCAGATGGAGCGCAGCCAGCCGGTCTGGATCGTCCTCGACGCCGGCCGCCTGCTGCGGGCGCGCGTTGAGGAGCTAAGCAAGCTGGATTACGCTGCCAACGCCGCTCTCGGGCTGGCGCAACTGGCAATCTACTCCGGGGACCGCGTCGGTCTGCTTGCCTACGGCCGCCGTCCGCTCGAACGCGTGCCGCTGGGACGCGGCGCCTCCCACCTGCGCCATATCGTGGACCGGCTCGCCCTGGTGGAAGCGGAGATCTCGGAAGCCGATCACTTGCGCGCCGCTGGAATGCTGCTGGCACTGCAGAGTCGGCGCGCGCTCATCGTCTGGATTACCGACCTGGCCGAAACCGCGATGACCCCGGAGGTGGTGGAAGGCGCCAGTCACCTGCTTTCGCGGCACCTGGTGTTGTTCATGGTCATCAGCCAGCCGGATTTGCGGCGCGTGGCAATTCGACGGCCGGAGAACGCGGAGCAGATGTTCCAGTCAGTCGCAGCGGTGGACATGGTGCAGAGAAGGGAACTGTTGCTGGCAAAGTTGCGGGAACGTGGCGCGCTGGCGATGGAAATCGCCCCCAACGAACTTTCTGCCGCCTTACTTAACCACTACCTGATGGTCAAGGAGCGGAGCCTGCTGTAGCCTGCTTCGGCCGCGAAAGCAGATAGCTCACCAGCAGCGCGGCCATCACTCCCGCAAAGAGAAACTTGGTGGGTGCCGACAGTCGCGACGGCGACAGGAATCCTTCGATCACGCCGGCAACCACCAGCATGGGGATGACGCCCAGCAGCAGCCGTACGGCCATCGCTCCTGATTGCATCAGCGAATCGCGCCGCGTCAGCACCCCTGGAAACAGCAGCCCATAGGCGATCATCAGCCCGGCGCCGCCAGCAATGAAGATGGCCGGCAGCTCCAGCACTCCGTGCGGTGCGACAAAGCTCCACAGGGGCAAGCTCATCTCCCCCAGCCAGCAGGCGGTGCCGATCACGCCCAGCATGAGCCCGTTGAAGAACAGCATGTAAACCGTCCCCAGGCCAGCCGTGATTCCCAGGGCAAAGGTCATGAAAGCCACGGACAGGTTATTGGTCATGATGCCGCTGGAGGCCACCGGCTTGATGCTGACGATGGATTCGGTCCACATCTTGTGCTGCTCGATGGTCTCCACCATGTGCGGTCCCAGCACATGGTGCATAAACTCCGGGCGAACCGCGGTGAGGATCATGCCCAGCACGGCCCCGCCCGCGAACAGCGCGAAGGCGGTAGCTGTGAAGCGGAAGGTCTGGCGGAAGACCTGGGGGTAACTATCGCGGTAGAACCAAAGGATGCCGGCGGCACTCGATTTCCGCCCGGCGTAGATGGTATTGTGAGCGCGTCCCAGCAATTGGTTGAGATAGCGCGCGAACTGCTGGCTGGCCGCATCCTCCCGCAGCACCGAGAGGTCGGCCGCGGACTGTCGATAGAGCAGGCTCAGCTCCCGAAGCTCGCCGCGTGACAGGCCGCGGATGCCGTAGCTGCGCGTCTGGTCGAGCAGACGTTCCAGCCGGTCCCAGTGCTGCTTGCGCCGTTCCAGCCAGCGGGTGGAGATCATCCTTGGACTCGCTCGACAAGCTTACCATCGACACGCCGGAACAGATTGCCATCGAGTTCCCGCTGGCCGGCATTGGCAGCCGTTTTCTGGCGATCGTATTCGATGGCCTGGTGCAGTTCATCGGCTACGTTGTGCTGGCACTCATCGCCGCCCTGGCGTTCGGAGGGGAGCTGAAGCGCGTTTGGCCTTCGGCGTGGAACTGGTCAGCGGCCATCTTCATCCTTGTCGCGTTCTGCCTGTACTGGGGTTACTACGCCTTCTTCGAGACCATCTGGCAGGGCCAGACGCCCGGCAAACGGCACGCCGGGATCCGGGTCATTAAGGACACGGGGCGTTCCATCACCGCGTTCGAGGCCATCGCCCGCAACCTGGTGCGGGTGGTCGACCAGCTTCCGGGATTCTACGCTGTAGGCTGCGTCACCATGTTCCTCAACAAGAGGAGCAAACGGCTCGGCGATTTCGTGGCAGGGACGGTGGTGGTCCATGAGAAAAAAGCCGAAGCGGCGGAGCCTTTCTTCAACCTGCAGCAGGGAGCGCAACTGCCCGTCTACCCGGTCACCAAGCTCTCCAACACCGACCTGGTGCTCATCGAGACCTTTCTTGCCCGCCGGCTCGACCTCGCACCCGAGGTGCGCACCGCGACTTCCAGGCGGATCGCAGAGCACATCGCGCAGAAACTGAAACTCGAAGCGCAACCGCAATCCGACAACGAGGATTTCCTGGAGGCGGTCGCCAGGGAATATCGTGATTCGATACGCTATCGGTGACCGGCGCGGACAAGTGGCTGAGCCACTGGCCGCGGCAGCCGAAGCTGCATTTTTCCGCCCCGTTTGCTATCATGACGCTGCGGGGTGGAGCAGTCTGGTAGCTCGTTGGGCTCATAACCCAAAGGTCGGTGGTTCAAATCCACCCCCCGCAACCAA
>Ga0187778_10001448_pt1 | contig 16499 bp, 9 predicted proteins | sample 1015_Q2_SP5_20_M_FD_132418 | JGI IMG/M metagenome (GOLD analysis project Ga0187778, IMG submission 132418) | Tropical peat soil microbial communities from peatlands in Department of Meta, Colombia - 1015_Q2_SP5_20_MG | ecosystem: Environmental > Terrestrial > Soil > Wetlands > Peat | place...
CTGATTCCGAATCGTCCAGTCGGCTACGATAAAATCTGTAAAGGAGTTTCCCGGACACCAGTTGTCATAGCCTTTCCGGTAGATGGGCCTGTCAAAAATCATGTTGATCATGGGAACCGGTGCATAACGCATCCGCTGCATTGCCTGTTTCTGTTCGTTCGGCAGTCCGGCAACGATTCGCGCCGTGATAAATTTCGGTGTGCACAAGAGCGCAACTTTCGCCGCCACTGTAATGACCTTCTCCTCGTGCACGTACGTCACTCGCACGAAATCCTTGTCTGGGACAACGGAAACCACGGTTGCACCCGCGAGCATTCGCTCGCCATACTTCGGCTTCATCACTTCGACCAGCTTGTGCGTGACGCAACCCAACCCTCCGGGTAGAATCACGCGCGTATTGTCCTCCCCTCGGATCAGATACTGCGCATCCACCACCCCGATGAACGCAGTCGTATCTGCTGTGAAAGCACCCCAGTTTGACGGGCCATACGCGTCCCACCACTTGGTAATTTCGGGAGCATAAGCACCAGTGATGTCCGTGAATGGCTTGGAGTCCAGCTCCGTCATGTTTTTGCGGGCGTCCATCTTAAGAATGTCTTCGGTGAACTTCTTGAAGCTCGCGACGGTCGCTTTCGAATACGGCAGATTCAAGAGCCCGCTCCCCCAGGTGTCCGGCGTGTAAACTCCGTTGTCGATGGTGGGATCCGGCATATCGATAGGAAGCAAGTGAAGGCCAATTTCCTTGGCCAACTGGTCACAATAGCTGTTGCGAAAATCGTACGCGGAGCCGGTCGAAAATGCCTGGCCCTCGTATTCTTCCTGATAGGCATTCCCTCCAAAGTGCTCGTCTTTCTCCAAAAGAAGCCAGTCTTTTCCCCGGAAGAAGTACGCTGCCGATAGGCCGGCAACTCCGCCTCCGATAATGGCGATGTCCACTTTGCGAGTGGCGTCCGGCTTGGCGAACGAGTGGCCCTCGCGGACCTGGTGGCAAATCGAGAACTGTTCGCCCTCAACCTTCGCGCCTACTGGCTTTCCCTCGGGAATCGGCAGAAGCGCCTTATCAACGGGGCAGCCGGCCGCCACCGAGCCCGCCACAACAATCTTGATGAAATCTCGTCGAGATGGAGACATCGCTTCAGGCCCTCCTAGGGGTGCTCCAGAACTTCCCGAGCTTACCTGTCAATCGTTTGCGTTTGATTCCGATACCCGCCGGCAGAGCGCGTCCTCTTCCTTCCGACATGAGCCCCGGAAGATGGCGCGGGCTAGAACAACGCACGATCTACCGGCTGTCGGCAACATAGACAATTTTGCCTCCGGAAATTGTGACAAGTACCTTGGTCTGATCAATCGTGGCTGGGCTAACTTCAAAGATGTTGCGATCCAAAATGATTACGTCAGCGACTTTGCCTACTTCCACGGATCCTTCCGTCCTCTCGTGATGGCCCGCGATAGCGGCATTCAGCGTATAACCTTGCACCGCCTGCGCCACCGTCAACCGCTGTGACCGGACAAATCCATCGGCTGGTTTGCCGTCCGCGGTCTGCCGCGTGACTGCCGTCTGAATGCCCAGCCACGGATTAAGCGTCACCACCGGCCAATCGCTCCCGAATGCGTACTCACCGCCTTCCTCCGCGATGCTCCGCCAAGCCCAGGCCCGCCCTGCACGCTCCGGCCCCACGTTGCGTGCCCAAACGTCCAGCGTGTCCGCGTCCGGGTACGAGTGCAATGGCTGCATGCTCGCGATTACGCCAAGCTTGCCGAATCGCGGGATATCGCTCGCGGCAATGGTTTCAATGTGCTCGATGCGATGCCGCCGGTCCCTGGGGTGGTTCTTCTGTGCTGCGTGCTCATAGGCATCCAGTGCCGTGCGCACGGCAAAATCGCCAATGGCATGCGTGTAGATTTGCAGTCCCCGCTTATCGAGATCGACGACCGCCGCCTTGTACTTCTCCGGTTCCCAGAACAGAGCTCCTTTTGCAGCCGTGTCGTCTGAGTATGGTTCAAGCATCGCCGCCGTGTGCGATTCCACCACACCGTCCAGCAGAAACTTCACGCTGCTGACGTCGATCCAGTCGTCGTGGAATTTCTTTCTGGCGCTTTCGATTGCGCTGATATCCTGCGGACGCAGTTCAGGTGGTTCGACTAGATATGCAATGTTGAAACGAACCCACAGCTGTCCTTCATCGCGCAATTCCTGCAAGACCTCGAGTTCCTCGAAGTCGCCGCCGGCGCTGTGAACGCGAGTAATTCCATTTTGGACAGCCCATGTGATTCCCGCTCGCAAGGCATTCAACTGCTCCGCGTGATCCGGTTTCGGCACAAGCTTGCTGACAAGCGCTCCTGCCGCCTCCTTCAGGGTCCCGGTGGGTTCTCCGGTTTGGGCGTCGCGGACAATTTCTCCATTCGGCGGGCTGGGCGTCGACTTTGTAATGCCGGCCAGCGCGAGTGCCTTTGAATTGGCCCACGACGTGTGCCCATCGTATGCCCTCAACAACACGGGACGGTCCGGCACAATCTCATCGAGGTATTTTTTGTGCGGGAGCGTTTCCGGGGCAAACATGGCGTAGTTCCAACCCCGCCCGAGGATCCAATTCTGGTCTGCCTGTTCCGCAGCATAGCTGCGCAGGCGTTTCTGAATATCCGCCACATTGGTAGCGCCTTCCAGATTTAGACGGCGCAGGCCGAAGCTGCCTCCCGTGAAATGGATGTGACAATCGGTGAATCCGGGCAGCACCAGTCGGCCGCCCGCGTCAATCATTTTTGTGTTCATGCCCCGCAGTCGACTCACTTCATCGTCCGTCCCCACAGCCACGATCTTGTCTTTGTAAATTGCAAGGCTTTGTGCCCAAGGTTGCCTATCGTCAACCGTGAAAATTTTGGTGTGGATAATGATGATGTCGGCGGGCGCAACACGTGTGGACTGCTGGGCACGGGCCGCAAGAGCCGTGGCCAAGACGATCAGCAGCAGAACCAGCTTCGCAATTCGGCGATGTGCTTTCACATGCACCTCTTCGAGCCACACCACGCTGCGGATTGCTGCGCGCAGCAGAAAGCTCAGAATGTGGGTGGTGTATTGACCCACAGAATCCAGGCTTCGGAACGCCCGGGGTTTTTCCAGCGATGCGGCGTTGAGCTTTCGAAGTAGAGGCTGTCGCCCGACTTCAGCCGGTAGTGCTCCTGATCGTGGAGCCAAATCTCGAACTCGCCCCGCAATACGTGCAGGAATTCTTCGCCTTCATGGGCGTACGGCTCACCGCTGCCTCCCCCTGGTTTTATGCGAAACAGATGCGGCTCCATGGCTGTGTTCCCCCAGGCAAGCAACTCCATTCGCACATCTGGGCTCGTCTCCAGGATTTTGCGCTCGGAAGGGCGCACCAGCGTCGGCGCATCGCCATTGGTCTCGAATAGCGACATGATGTTGGTTTTGTAAAAGCGCGCGATCCGTCGCAGCGTGGCCACTGAGGAGCGCATCTGCCCCCGCTCCAGAGCGCTCAGAAATCCCACCGAAACTCCGGTGGCTCGCGCGACCTGTGCCAAGGACAGCCCGCGTTTGACGCGCAAGCGGCGAAAACGCTGACCCGGCGACTGCCGTGCGTCCGCGGGCGCGACGACCACGCCTTGTTTCTTCAGCACATGCACGATCGCTGCGGGGTTCAGGCCCCGTGCGCGCCGGAGAAAGATGGCCCGCTGCAGCAGTCGCACGTCCGATTCCGTATAAAGCCGGTAGCGGCTCTCGGTTCTCTGCGGCGTCACCAGCCCCAGCGTCTCCCAGGCCCGCAGTGCAGACGAAGAAATGCCCAGGCGACGGGCCACTTCCGAGATTCGCAGCAGCCGCTGGTTCCTCGCTTTTTCCGATGCCCTGGACAATTTCTTTCTGCTTGACATAGCCCCCGGCTTTCTCTAAGTTTGCGAGATTATAGTAAGGTTCAAGGTCTGGTAGCAACCACGAAGAATCGCCATTACGGGGCGAGGCTTCGTGGAAGAGGGGTGAGGAATAATGAATCGAATGAAGCGCCTGCAGCCGCAGGCAGTGTGCGGGACTTCTATTCTATCTGGCCTTCTTTTGGGCATCTCTCTGTTCTTCATGGCTTCTGCCATGTATGCGCAGAGCACGGGCGGTCGAATCCGTGGCACCGTGATGGATTCGAGCGGCGGGGCTGTCGCCGGCGCGACTGTCACTCTCATCAACACCGCGACCAATGTCCGACGCGAGACAACCTCGAGCACTACTGGAGAATACCTCTTCCTCGAAGTGCCTGTCGGCACCTACGAGATCGACCTCAACCAAAAGGGCTTCAAGAGATTCATGCGCAAGGACATCGTTCTTAACTTGAACGAAGTCGTGAGCCTGGACATTACCCTGCAAATCGGCGCGGCAACCGAAGTCGTGGAAGTAACCGGCCAGCCACCGGTGGTTGACACCACGTCAACGCAATTGGGCGCCATCGTGAACTCGCGGGATGCCACGCAGTTGCCTCTGAACCAGCGCGACGTCTATCAACTCTTGCAGTTGCAGCCCGGCGTGCAGTCGCAGATCGGCAACAACCTGTTCTACGGATCCGACAAACCCGGCGTGGTCACTGTAAATGGCGGGCGCGGGAGGTCGAACAACTATTCCGTGAACGGTGGTGACGGCAACGATCTTTTCGCCAATCTCCCCGCCGTCCAGCCCTCACCCGACAGCGTGGAAGAGTTCCGCGTCATTTCCAATACCTTCGACGCTGAGTACGGCCGCAACTCCGGATCTGTTATCAACGTCGTCACCAAATCCGGCACCAACGATTTTCACGGCAGCGCCTATGAGTTCTTTCGGAACGATGTTTTAAATGCTCACGGCTTCACCTTCCAGCCCACTCAGAAACCTCCTTTCAAGCAAAATCAGTTTGGCGGAACTCTGGGCGGCCCGATTAAGAAAGATGGGACCTTTATCTTCGGTTCGTATGAAGGCCGCCGCATTATCAGGGGCATCGTTTCGCAACAGGTGCCGGTGCCGACAGCCGGGGATCTGGCCGGCAATTTCGGCCAGGTATTTCCCGGGACGCTCACCGACATGACTGTCGCCAATATCTTCGAGAATAGGGCCAACTGCAGGTCAGGCCTTTCTGCCTCAGGGCAGGCCAGTCTCGATGCGGCTGCGGCGGGCACCCCCCAGGCTTACGATTCCATTTTCACAAACGGCGTAGTTCCGACGGGATGTTTTGACCCTGTGGCCCTGAGCATGGTGAAGTATCTGCCCGGCGCGGGTGGGCCCAACAATGAAACTCAGGATGTGGTGAAATCCACGGATCGGGGAGACCAATTCCAGATTCGCGTGGATCACAATTTGAGTTTGGCCCAAAAGCTCTCCTTCTACTATTACTACGACAATGACAACACTCTGGATCCATTCGCCATCTTCCAGCTAGCTGGCGGCTCGCTCGGAAACTTTCCTGGCCGGATCATTACGCACGCACAGCAAGTGAATGCCAGTCACACCTGGACCATCGGGTCTACGGCGGTCAACGAGTTCCGTTTCACCTACTTCCGCGAGGCCCAGCCGCAGTTCTACACGCCCACTGTGACCAATGCGGTTACTGCCTCTTGCGGCAGCGCCGTTCCGGCCGCCCAGTGTTTCGGTGGGAGTTCGGATACGCCCCTTGTGGATTCAACTGGCGCCCCCCTCGGCACTGCTGCGGATCCCTACACTCCTCAGTGTCCAGGTTTTGGCTGCGGTATTCACCCGGGCCTTGGTTCCAAATATGAAGGGGTTCCGTACATCACTCTGAATGGCACTCTTGGTCTCTTTGGCAACAACTTCGAGGGCCAGCTTCCGCAGACGGGCAACACTTTCCAATTCAACGACAACTTCAGCAAAATCGTGGGCAATCACAGCTTCAAATTTGGTGGTGATGTCCGCTATCAGAAATTCGACCAGAAGCTGTATTTCAATGTGAACGGGGAGTACATCTTCGGTCCCGGCGGCGCCAACGACACCGGAGCGACCGATCCTTACGCCAACTACCTCCTCGGTCTGCCGGTTTCCTATTCCCAAGGCTCTGCCAATCAGGAGCTGGTTCGCAGCACGTCCATCTACTTGTTTGCTCAAGACAGTTGGAAATTGACTCCGAATGTCACACTAAACTACGGCCTTCGTTGGGAGACCAACACGCCGCTGACCGATATCGGCAAAAAGGTGCAACGCTTCAATCCGGGGCAGAACTCCACGATATTTCCTTGCGATCTCTCGGCGGGGTATCCCTCATCCAGTGTCTCTGCGTTTCAGTCGCTTCCCCAATTTTCCGGCACGGGAGCCCCGACACCGACCTGCGCCAACACCGGAACCGCCCCTACGGGACTTCTCGTACCCGGCGACAAGGGAGTTCCCGGTGGCCTCATCAATACCTACTACAAGGCGTTTGCTCCCCGCCTCGGCTTGAACTGGAGTCCCGGCTGGAAGGACGGAGCGCTCGCAAAACTTACGGGTGGCCCAAACAAGACCACCGTCAGCATGGGTTGGGGCCTTTTCTACAACCCCATCGAACAGCTCGTGCTTGAGCAGTTCAGTGCCGAGCCTCCTTTTGGCATCAGCAACGGCGTCACCAACCCTCTCTTCAGTACGCCGTTCGTCACCCAAGAGGGCGCCACCTTCCCCAATGTCTCGAATGCTTTCCTCAATCCTCCGCGGAATCAGCCCGTAGATTGGGCGCTCTATCGTCCCATTCTCCTCTTTGGCCAATTCCCGACCACGCTGCGAACGCAGTATTCGGCGCAGTACAACCTCACGATTAAGCGTGAGATGCCCGGCAACATTCTCCTGCAAGTTGGCTACGTCGGTTCGCAGGGCCACCGGTTGCTCGCTATCCACGACCAGAATGCGGCCAATGCCCAGACCTGCCTCGATCTGGCAAACCTCGGCCAGGGCTGCGAGCCTTTCTCGGAGGACAGCCAGTATCAATTCACCCTTTTGCCGGGCCAGGTTCTGCATATGCCCTATATCGGTGGGCCAACGCCCGGTGGACCCAACGTTCCTTGCCCCATCAACAAAACTACTTCGCAGTGCACCATCACGGGGGCGGCCGGTACGGGCACACCTATAAACTTGGTCGGCTTGCGTCCGTACTCTTCGCCCAACTGCAATCCGACGGATCCCAATCCGCTCACGAGTGGTTGCCCCGCCGACGGCACCGAGGTGTTCAACAGCATTTTCTCGGAAGACACCGTGGCCCACTCCAACTACAATTCCCTCCAAGTTCTTCTGCAGAAGCGCCTCGCACACGGGTTGCAATTCCAGGCTTCCTACACGTACAGCAAATCTCTGGACAACGCTTCGAGCTTCGAGGAGATCTTGAATCCTCTGAACTACAATGCCACCTACGGTCCCTCCTTGTTCGATTCACGCCACCGTTTCGTGTTCAACTACGTCTGGGATCTTCCCATTCCTAAACACGACGGGTTTGCCGGCAAAGCGCTCAATGGTTGGCAAGTCTCTGGTATCTATACGTTCCAGAGCGGCTTCCCGATCCTCATCAACAACTGTAACGATACCGAGTTGGAAGGCAGCACTCTCGGCTTCGAGTGCCCAGGCAAACCCAGCTTTGCTGGTACTTCCTTCCAGACCCATAACCCAAGGACCGATGGGTTCGTCTTTGATCCGAACCAGATCACTAACGACGTGCCATTGGGCACCTTCGGCAACGTGCCCCGCACGCTCTGCTGCAATCCTCCAATCAACAACTGGGACTTCGGCCTGTTCAAAGAAACTCCCATTGGTGAAAAACTCCACGTGGAATTCCGGGCGGAAATTTTCAACATCTTTAACCATGCGCAGTTCTACGGGGTTGACGGCAACTCTGGAAACTTGGGCTCCACCTTTGGCCAGCCGCAAAAGGTGCGCGACCCGCGACTAGTCCAATTCGCGTTGAAATTCATCTTTTGACGACCCTGGCACGTCCGCGGCGCCAGAAGGCGTTAAGGCGTAACCGATGCACGCACCGTCGCTCGGGAATGATCAAGGAGTGGCGTAAGATTAAGGGCAGAGTAGTTTGCCTAGAAACCGCGAACTTTCCTCGCTCAGACTGACCGCAGGGAACAGACCTGCCACAGGTGACCCCAGGAAGGCCCACCTGAACGGAGTTTGAACATGCACGAGACCCTACAGAAGGAAATCGCGCTTTACGCAAAGCGCACGCCAAAATCCGCTGAAGCGCACAAGAGGGCGGAAAAGCGCATCCCTCTCGGCGTAGCCAGCAACTACCGCGCTTACGACCCGTATCCGATCTTTGTCGCTGAGGGACACGGCAGCAAGATCAAAGACATTGACGGCAACGAATACCTTGACCACAACCTCTGTTTCGGTACTTTGATGGCCGGCCACGGCCATCCAGCAGTGGTCAAGGCCGTGAAATGGGCCCTCGAGAACGGCAGCACGTTCGGCATGCCTCATGGCATGGAGCTCGAACTGGCTGACGAAATCTGTGTGCGCTATCCCGTGGATATGGTGCGCTTCGGCAACAGTGGTACAGAAGCGACCATGCATGCCTGCCGCATCGCTCGCGCTGCCACCAGCCGCGACAAAATTCTTCGTTTTGAAGGCGCTTACCACGGTCTCCACGACACCGCGCTTGTCAGCGTGAAGCCCAAGGAAGAGGACTTCGGAGACATCCATGCGCCGAACTCTGTTCCCGGCGGCCTCGGCGTGATCAAAGCAGTCCTCGACAACGTGACCGTCGCCACGTTCAACGACCTTGGCACCGTCGAGAATCGTTTCAAGCAATTTCCCGGACAAATTGCTGCCATCATTCTCGAGCCCATTATGATGAACGTCGGCTTGTGCATGCCGCAACCCGGCTTCCTCGAAGGTTTGAGGCAAATTTGCACCAAGAACGGCGCGCTGCTCATCTTCGACGAGGTGAAGACCGGCGCAAAGCTCTGCTGGGGCGGGGCCAGCGAATACTTCGGCGTGACGCCGGACATCATCACGCTGGCGAAGTCCATTGGCGGCGGCGTGCCTCTGGCTGCCTTTGGCGCCGGCCGTTCAGTGATGGATCTGATCGCACAGCACAAGGTCTTTCACGGCGGAACCTACAACACCAACCGCCTCGCTATGGCCGCAGGTCTTGCCACCTTCCGCGAAGTCCTCACCCGCGATAATTACACTCACGTGGACAAGCTCAGCAAGAAGCTGGCCGAGGGCTACCGCTTGATCATCAAGAAAGTCGGATTGAAGGCCTACGTAGCCCAGGCGGGCGTGAACGGCGCGCTCATGCTTTATCCTCAGGAAATCCGCAACTATCGCGACTGGTTGAAAATTGACATCGACCTGTGGCGTCAATTCTGGTTCGGCATGGTCAATCGTGGCGTGCTTGCCATGCCGTATTGGTGGGATGAGCAGTGGACCGTCTCCGTTCAACACACCGAAGTGGACATTGATAGGCACATCGCGGTGTTCGAAGAGGTCGCCCAGGGCCTGGCAAAAACGCAGCAGGAACGCGGCCTGCAATACGTCGGCGCCGTAAGCCACTAAGGAGCGAGGAGCTTGACCAACCAGGTCACCAACGGAACGGCGGTCAACGCCCTTTCTGTTGCCGAACAGCCGCACCTGAAACGGGTGCTCGGCCGCCGTGACCTCGTGTTGCTCTTCGTCGTCGCTGTCTTCAACCTCAACGTTCTTCCCTCCATCGCCGCCAATGGGGGAGTCACACTCTGGCTTTGGCTCATCTCCCTGCTTCTATTTTTTTGGCCACAAGGTATCGCCGTTATTGAGTTGGCGCATCGCTACCCGGGGGAAGGTGGCGTGTACCTCTGGGCCAAGGAGGTCTTCGGCGACTTCCACGGCTTTCTTTCGGGCTGGTGCTACTGGACCAACAACATGATGTACGTGCCCACCGTCATGCTCTACTTCGTCGGGGTCTCCGTGTTCGTACTCGGCGCGGGCCACGAATCCTTGGCGGACAGCCGTGCCTTTGCGCTCATCGCCTCTGTAATTCTGCTCGTGCTTCTCGTTCTGCTGAACGTGATGGGTCTCGGCGTCGGCAAATGGATCAACAATCTCGGCGGCGTTGGCACGTTCTTCGCGGCGTTTCTGCTCATGGGCCTCGGCATCATCATGTGGCTAAAATTCGGGACCAATCTTCGTGGAACCGATTTCCACATCCCTGCCAATCCCCGCTTCGTCTTGAATTCGTTTGGCGTCATCTGCTTCGGGCTCGTAGGTCTCGAATTAGCCTCCGTCATGGGAGACGAAATCGAAAATCCTCGTCAGACCCTCCCCGGCGCGGTGGCGTGGGGCGGCGTGCTCTCCGGTCTGCTCTACGTTGGGGCCACACTCACGCTATTGGTGGCCGTAGACAAAAGCAGCATAAGCGTCCTTCAGGGAATCGTCCAGGCCGTTAGCCACATGGCTTCGCGCGTCGGTGTGGCGTGGATAGTCGCTCCCTTCGCCTTTCTATTGAGCTTGTCGATCGCAGGCATTGGATCCGCGTGGCTCGGCGGCTCTGCGCGCATTCCATTCGTTGCGGGACTCGATTCTTACATGCCCGCGTGGCTCGGGAGGATTCATCCGAAATACGCGACGCCCTATGCCGCCCTGGTTGTCCACGCCTCTGTTTCGCTCGTGCTCGTGATTGTGAACTTCATGTCCACAGGCCGGGTGCAGGAATCATTCCAGCGGCTGCTCTCTCTTGCCGTCGTCCTCCAACTGATTCCTTTTCTGTATGTCTTCGGGGCACTTTTGAGAATTGCACTGGACACAAATTTTGTCCGCGGCCACTACGGCAAGGGAACACTCGTTTTCGCGGGCGCTTGCGGTTTGGTTACCACGATCCTGGGAATCGCCTTGGCGTTTTTTCCAGCACAGCAGATTACTTCGCTCGTGTCTTACGAAATCTGGATGTTCGGCGGAACGATTGTATTCATCGGGCTCGCCGCATTTTTCTTTTTTGTTTACGGCAGCCGCAAAGCTCGATTTCGGGCGGAGGTCGTGTAGCGGCCGCATGCAACTTTTGCATATGAACAGTCATCTTGGCGTGTCAGAGTGGAGGGCAGTATGTCTGGAACAGCGAAAGCATTGACAAAGACCTATCAGAACTACATCAATGGCCAATGGGTGAGCGGCTCTTCGAACGAGACCTTTCCCGTTTACGATCCCTCGACCGAAGATGTGATTGCGCAAGTTCCTTCCGCCACTTCCGCGGACGTGGATAAGGCCGTGAAAGCCGCTCGCGCCGCCTTTGACTCCGGTCCATGGCCGCAAACCACCGCGCAAGACCGCGGGCGAATCCTTTTCAAGATTGCCGACAAAGTGCGCCAGAATTCTGCCGCGCTCGCACTACTCGAAGCGCGCAATTGTGGCAAGCCCATCGTCGAAGCCGAATTTGATATTTCGGACGTGGCTACATGCTTCGAGTATTACGGTGGCCTCGCCAACAAAGTGACCGGTAACGTCATGCCTGTTCCCGCTAATGCGCTGAGCTTCACGCTGCGCGAACCCGTTGGCGTTGCGGGCCAGATCATCCCTTGGAACTTTCCCTTGCTGATGGCTGCCTGGAAGCTCGCGCCGGCCATTGCCGCCGGCTGCTGCTGCGTGTTGAAGCCCGCGGAGCAGACTCCACTCACAGCTATGGAACTCGCCAACTGGTTCGAGGAAGTGGGGCTGCCCCCGGGCGTGGTCAACGTGATTAACGGCGTCGGCGAAATTACGGGCGCGGCTCTCGTCGCGCATCCCGGTGTGGACAAGATCGCCTTCACCGGCAGTGCTGCCGTCGGCAAGATCATCGTCAAGAGCGCGGCCGACACCCTGAAGCGCGTGACCCTCGAACTCGGCGGCAAATCGCCAAATGTGTTTTTCGCGGACGCTGACTGGGAGGCCGCTGTGGATGGCGCGCTCTTCGGCGTGTTCATCAATCAAGGCGAAGTCTGCTCCGCTGGGAGCCGCATCCTCGTCGAGAAGAAAATCTATGCCAAATTTGTTGAAGCGATGACCCAGAAAGCCAAGCGCATCAAGCTCGGTCCTCCTCTCGAACGCGACACCAAGATGGGCCCGCTCGTCAGCAAGGAGCAATACGATCGCGTGAACTCCTACCTGGAACTTGGCAAGAAGGAAGCCAAGACAGCCATTGGCGGCGGCCGCCCGAAGGCCTTCGGCAAGGGCTACTACGTCGAGCCGACCATTTTCTACGATGTGGAAAACAGCGCGCGCATTGCTCGCGAGGAAATCTTCGGACCCGTTGCCTCCGTGATCCCGTTCGACGCCGAAGCCGATGCCATCCGAATCGCCAACGATACGCCGTACGGCCTGGCTGGCGCGGTTTGGACTCGCGACATCTACAAAGCGTTCCGCGTCGTGAAATCAATGCGTGCCGGAATCATCTGGGTCAACCACATGCAGCCGACCTACGTCGAAGCTCCTTGGGGCGGCTATAAGCAATCCGGCTTTGGCAGGGAACTCGGCCCCTGGGGACTCGAGGAGTATCTCGAAACCAAGCAGGTTTTCGTCAATCTCGATGAAGCGCCGATTGGCTGGTACTAACAGACAGATTCTGTCTGCGCATAAATTCCAAAGGGAAGCCAAAACATGAAGACCATACAAATCCGAACGGAAATTCCCGGCCCGAAATCCAAAGCGCTGGTGGCCCGCCGTGAAGCCGCGATTCCGCGCGGGCCGCAGCTCGTGACTCCGATCTTTGCGGCGAAAGCCGAAGGCGCTTGGATCGAAGATGTGGATGGCAATCGCTATCTTGATTTTGCGGGTGGAATCGGCTGCCTTAACGTAGGGCACCGCGCGCCGCGCGTCGAACAAGCGGTCCGCGAACAGCTCGTCAAATTTCTCCACCTCTGCTTCGGCGTCACTCCGTATGAGTCCTACATCGCGCTTGCTGAGAAGCTGAATGCTCTCGCGCCGATCAGCGGCGCAAAGAAGACGATGTTCATCAATTCCGGTGCGGAAGCTGTCGAGAACGCCATCAAGATCGCGCGCGCTCACACCAAGCGGCCCGCGGTCGTCTGTTTTGAAGACGCCTTCCATGGCCGCACCCTCCTCACCATGTCTCTGACCAGCAAGATCGTTCCGTACAAAGCGGGCTTCGCCCCGTTTGCCCCCGAGATATATCGCGTTCCCTACGCTTACTGCTATCGCTGCTCCTACAACGAAACGTATCCCTCCTGTGACACGTTCTGCGCGCGCCATCTGGAAGACACCTTCCGTCGTGTGGTAGCTCCTGATTCAGTCGCCGCCATCATCGCGGAGCCGGTTCTTGGCGAAGGTGGTTTCGTCGTGCCACCCAAGGAGTTTTTCCTGATCCTCAGGGAGATTTGCGACAAGTACGGTATCGTGCTCATCGCCGACGAGGTGCAGAGCGGCGTCGGCCGCACTGGAAAAATGTTCGCCATCGAGCACTTCGGTGTTGAGCCCGACCTCATCACCACGGCAAAATCCCTCGGTGGAGGACTGCCCATCGCCGGTGTTACCGGCCGCGCTGATATCATGGACGCCGCGCTCCCCGGTGGTTTAGGCAGCACTTTCGCCGGGAATCCTGCAGCCTGCGTTGCCGCGCTTGCTGCGTTTGAGACCATCGAGAAAGATGGGCTCCTGGCCCGCTCAGCCGCCATCGGCAAGCGCTTCGAAGCCCGCGCTCACGTGTGGAAACAGCGCTGGCCACTCATCGGCGAAGTGCGCGCCTTGGGCGGTATGTGCGCCTTTGAATTGGTTCGCGATCCCGAAACGCGGGAGCCAGCCAGCACCGAAAATAAAGAACTCTCGCGTTTTGCGTACGAGCACGGCCTGATCACCATCACGGCAGGGACTCTCGGCAACGTCATGCGCATCCTGGTGCCGCTGGTCGTCACCGATGACCAGTTCGATGAAGCTATGGACGTTCTCGAAGCCGGGCTCGCGCATGTGGCTGACAAAAAACAGCCCGTCGCTTCCCACGCCTAGACAGTAAGTCGTAGCGTCGGGCCGACCTGCGATTTCCTGGCTTCGCCGGGGCGTCCCATCTTACCGCTCAGGTTTCGGTCGTGGATTACGGCAAGATCCTCCAGGAATCGAAGAAAGCCTAGGTTCCCCACAATTCAGCCTCTCGAAACACTCGCCAGCCGCTTGAACACGGCGCGTTCACAATAAGAACTCGGTGCTTGCCTCCAGCGCTTCATGCAACTAATTTATTCATACAAAATCCGGCCCAGGTTCCCGGCCTTTCCGGATTTGAACTGCGGCTCAACTTCCGCAAAGCAAAAGGAGGCTTACCGTGAGGAAGATCTCTTACCCTGCTCTCGTGCTTGTTGTCGGTTTAACTCTGATTGGTGTGGCGGTTGCCCAGCGACCCGAAACGGACATCGACCCTCATAGGCATTCGAATTTGGCTGCGGCACAGCGTCACATCGTCGAAGCTTATGAAAAAGTCAAAGAAGCCCAGAGATCGAACAACGACGACTTGGGGGGCCATGGCGAGAGAGCCATCGAGCTTCTGAACCGAGCCAGTCGGGAATTGAAGGAAGCCGCCGAGTACGTGGATCGCAATCACCGCGAGTAATGTTAGCAAGCGGATGAACGCCAGCCCCTGGCGTCTCGTGGCCATGCTCACCGGCCAGAGCAGCAAGGCCGTGTACACGCTCAGTGCGAGTGCCAAAGGACGCAAGCAATCGAGGGTAAGCGCACCTGTCAGGCGAAGGAACAGATCTTCGGATTCGCCAGCCGCACGAAATCTTCGTATCTCATGCGCACGGCATCGTGGTGCGTACCGGCGTTAAAGACGACTTCCTTGTCCTTCGCGAGCGATTCGTCCACATAAACCGGCAGGTTGTAGAGCGCCCCAAAGGGTGGCATCGCTCCGAGTTCGCAGTCAGGAAAGGTGCTGCTGAACTCCAGCTCACTCGCGAGTCGCACCGGTTTTCCGACGGCCGCTGCCAGCTTGTCGAGCTTCACGTGCTTGGATCCCGGCAGCACCGCCAGAATCGTCTCATCCCACTTCGGACCAGCGCGCAGCACCACCGTCTTGGCTACTTCCTTCCCCGAAATTTGCATCAGGGTAGCCGTGCCTTGCGCCGTGTACGTCGTCGAGTGCGACAGCGATTCGTACGGAATCTGGTTGGAATCCAGGAAAGACTTCAGTCGTGCAGGAACACTCATGGGCGTACTCCTTTCGCCCAGGTCTCTTCAGCCGGATTATAGCCCCCCGCTGCCCTCAGAGAAAGGCCCGCCCACCAGTCGTCATCGAGGTAAAGACCACCGTCATCCCGACCGGAGCGCCCCATCTTTTTTTCGCACGCACCGCCTTTGGCGCGACGGGTCGCGGAGCGGCGGGATCCCTCCTCGCATGTGACATAAATAGGTCAGCTTGAAGGGCGAACCGTCTAGAACCCATATTTCGCCACGATTTGCTTTGTCTTCTTGTCGATGAGCGCCAGCGCGGCGCGCTGGCTTGGGAGCTTGAATTCTACATCTGCTCCGCTGTCCTCGTCGTGGATGTGTATCTTCGTGTCCTGCCCCCACTCAGATTCGAAGATGTATAGAACAGCACCCTCCAATTTCACCGGGTAGATCAGTTCGGCATGGCGGTCGAACAGGCTCCTCGGGGTGGGTTCCGGCGGATAAAAGCGAAAGGGCTTCACCCCAGAATTATCAGTAATCCACCGATAGATGTCAGTTGTGTCCGAGAAATTCTCTGCAAGTTCCAGTGGGTAGGGGATCCAATACAGCTTTCCCTTGCTCAAGGGAATTTCTTGCAGGTCCCACCCATTTGCGAAAACCAAATACTCGAGGAGTTGCTGTTTTGATTGTTCATAAGAAAGGTGGGTCAGCCAAGTCGTGGCAGGGTTATCTCCCAGCTTAAACAGGGTAAGCAGACTTGCGTCGTGGAAGGTGAGGGGTTCGGTGGTGGCCTTGATGCCCAGCGGCGTGTAGCGGTCCACCGTGTGCCAGTGCTCATCGCGCGAAATGGGGCCAGTGACGAGCAGGTTGCCGCCATCCTTCACGTAGGTAAGCAGCGCTTGCCATGTCGATTCCCGCAGCGCTTGCGCCGAAGGCAGAATGGCAAGCTTCGGCGAGCCGAGCTTATCAATCTGATTCTCCGCGATGATATAGCACGGCTGATGCAGTCCGTAGACGAGTGCCCGAACCGCATTCTGCTGCGCCGCAATCTGCAACTCCCCTTGAACGGAGTATTGCGCAGCCTGTGAGGTCACCACCGCAATCGCGGGAGGCTTCGGGTTCTTCAGATACGGCGAAGCGGCCGCCGCAAATTTCGCCATGTCGCGCAGCACCGTGGCCTCCGGCTTCTCTGTTCCATCGGCATGCAGCGCCCCAATGGGTGTCTCATTGCTCTCCGTCATGTACGAATTGGAGTTCCACAGCCATTCGATCGCGCCAGAGCCGTACACAAACGAAAGCGCGAACTTGCGCTCGAACAGCGCGGCCTCCTGCTCCGGCGTCCGTCGAGCGAGTTCGTTCATCGTAAGTTCGCGTTGCAGTCCGGTTTCCTGAATCAACATCGCCTTCCCGGGCTGCTTGGCCACCAGCGAATCCC
>Ga0187778_10001449_pt1 | contig 16495 bp, 14 predicted proteins | sample 1015_Q2_SP5_20_M_FD_132418 | JGI IMG/M metagenome (GOLD analysis project Ga0187778, IMG submission 132418) | Tropical peat soil microbial communities from peatlands in Department of Meta, Colombia - 1015_Q2_SP5_20_MG | ecosystem: Environmental > Terrestrial > Soil > Wetlands > Peat | place...
GAAGGGCTGGACGACGACCGCATCCACGATGAGGCCCGGGATGATGGTCCGGTTGGGGTCGGCCCGCACCACGGCCTCATCGACCAGCTCCTCGACCACGACCAGGACCCGGGACGCGGCGAAGGCGGCCTCCTTCTGGCAGCCCAGCAGGCCCCACACCTGGGTGTCCCCACTGGCGTCGGCCCGCTGGGCGTGGATGATGGCCACATCGGGGCGCAGCGGGGGGACCGCGTAGACGTCCCCGTCGCCGTACGGCGAGGCGAGGCGCCGGATCAGCGGGTTGGCCGCCGGCAGGTCCGACTCGAAGTAGCTGCGCAAGGGGAAGAAGGGCAGGTTCATGGCCCCTGCCGTGTACCGCCCGACCATCCCGAAGTGGCTGTACTCCTCGATCTCCAGGGGCGCCGGATCGGCTGCCTCGACGCGCCTGCGGATGGCGTGCAGGCCGCCCACGCCGGGGTTGCCCAGCCAGCTGAAGACGAGCTTGCGGGCCACGCCGGCGCCGACCATCTGGTCGTAGATGAGGTCGGGTGTGAGGCGGCAAAGCGTCAGGTCACGACGACCCTGGCGGATGATCTCGTGGCCGGCCGCGAAGCCGATGAGGTGGGTGAAGCCCTCGATGGCCACCGTGTCGCCGTCGCGCACGAGCGCCGCCACTGCGTCGTGCATCGAGGTCACCTTGGAGGTGCTCATGGACGGCCCATCATCACGCCGCGGTGACGGTGTCAGGACCGCGCGGCGACCTCCGCCACGGCCGCGCTGAAGATCCGCACGCCGGTGGCGATCTCCTGCGCATCGACGATGAGTGCCGGCGACATGCGGACGACGTCGTCGCCGGCCTCCAGGACGAGCAGGCCACGGTGGAAGGCGGCCAGCTGGACGGCGTCGGCGGTGGCGCCCGAGTCGAACTGCACGCCGATCATGAGGCCCTTGCCGCGCACGTCGCGGACGATCGACTCGTGGCGGCGGACGAGCGGCCGGAGCGCCTCCAGGGCCTGCTCGCCCCGCCGGGCGGCGTTGTCCACCAAACCATCCTCCAGCAGCTTGACCGTAGCCAGCAGGGCGGCACAGGCGACCGGATTGCCACCGTAGGTGGAGCCGTGGGCCCCGGCGGTCCAGTCCATCAGCTCCGAGCGGGCCACGACCGCGGAGATGGGAAGGCCCGAAGCGATGCCCTTGGCCGCCACGAGCACGTCGGGCTCGACACCCCAGTGCTGGATCGCCCACATGCGGCCGGTGCGGCCGGCGCCCGACTGGACCTCGTCGGCCACCAGCAGGATGCCATGGGCGTCGCAGATCCGGCGCAGGCGCGGCAGGAAGTCGGCGTCGGGGAGGACGTACCCGCCTTCGCCCTGGATCGGCTCGACGAAGACCGCCGCCACCTCGGAGGCCGGTACGAGGCGCTTGAAGACGCGCTGCTCCAGCTCGTCGAGGCCGGCGCTGCCGAAGGGCACATGGATCACGCCCGGCAGGAGGGGCCCGAAGCCGGCGTGGTACTTGGCCTTGGAGGCGGTCAGGCTGACCGCGCCGTACGTGCGGCCGTGGAAGGCCCCGAGGAAGGCCACCACGTACTGGCGGCGCGTGTGGAAGCGGGCCAGTTTGAGGGCCGCTTCGATCGCCTCGGCCCCCGAGTTGCCCAGGAAGACGCGGGTCGGACCGGTGATGGGGGCGATGCGCGCCATCTCGGCCGCCGCCTGCGCGTAGATGGGCAGGTAGAAGTCGGAGGCGCTGAAATGCACCAGGTCGACCGTCTGCCGCGCGATGGCGCGCAGCACATCGGGATGACCATGGCCGGTGGAGCTGACGGCGATGCCGGCCGCGAAGTCCAGGAACACGTTGCCGTCGATGTCCTCGATGGAGACCCCGTCGCCCCGCACGGGCACGATCGGGTACGCCCGTGGCAGGCTGGGCGAGGTGATGGCTTCGTCGAAGGCGATGTGGGCACGCGCCTTGGGACCGGGCAGCTCGGTCACGAGGTGGGGCACCTGGGCGGGGCGGGCGCGCTCGGCGACGTCGGTCACGGTCGGCTCCCTTCAGCCGGCAAGCCAGAGTGCATAACCGTTATGCAGTCTGGATATCCACCGCCAGTGTAGCAGGCGGCCGAGACGGCCGGCCACAGCCGCGCTCAGTCGACGATCGTCTGCGACTGCTCGCGCATGAACTGCTGGACGTAGTAGAAGCCGCCGCCGGCCTTGCCCGTCGCGGTTGACCCTTTCCAGCCGCCGAACGGCTGGACGCCCGGCCACGCGCCGGTCGTCGCGCCTGCCCGGCGGTTGACGTATACGACGCCGGCCTCGATCTCGTCGAGGAAGCGCGCGATCTCGTCCTTGTCCTCGCTGTACAGGCCCGCCGTCAGGCCAAGGACCGTGTCGTTGGCCCGGGCGAGGGCCTCCTCGAGCGAATCGACCGCGGCGACCGCCGTGAACGGCACGAAGAGCTCGTCGCGGAAGAGCCGGTGGTCGAAGGGCAGGCGCCCCACGACGGTCGGCTCGACGAAGAAGCCGCGATCAAGGCCGTCCTGAGTCAGCCGCTCGCCGCCGGTGAAGACGGCGCCGTCGCGGCGTGCCTCGGCGACCGCCTGCTCGTAGCGGCCGACGGCGCGGGCGTCGATGAGGGGGCCCATCCAGTTCTGCCGCTCGACCGGATCGCCGACGGCGAGGGCTTCGGTCTTCTCCACCAAACGGCGCAGGAGGTCGTCGTGCACGGGGCGCTCGACGTAGACCCGGCTGTTGGCCGAGCACTTCTGGCCGGTGAACCCGAAGGCGGCCCGCATGATGCCCTCGGCCGCTTCATCCAGGTCCGCATGACGAGTCACGATGGCGGGGTTCTTGCCGCCCATCTCCACGATGACCGGCTTGGGAAAGACCCGCGCGAAATGCTTGTAGAGGCCGAAGCCGACCTCGAACGAGCCGGTGAAGATGATGCCGTCGACGCCCGGGTTCTCCTGCACCTCGGCGCCGACCGTCTCGCCGGGCCCCATGACCAGGTTGAAGACGCCATCCGGAAGGCCGGCATCGCGGAACACCTGGGTCAGGCAGACGCCGGAGATGGGCGCGTCCGAGGATGGCTTGTAGACCACCGTGTTGCCGGCCACGAGTGCGCCGCCGGAAGGCCCGCCGGACAGGGCGAAGGGGAAGTTGAAGGGGCTGATGACACCCCATACCCCGTAGGGCTTGAGGACCGAGCGAGTGTGCACGGCCATGTCGCCCAGGTTGTCCATGGGGTCGTCGAAGCCGTGGTTGCGCTCCATCATCAGGCACGACCAGCGGATGAGGTCGGCCGTCTCCTCGACGTCGCCGAGCGCCTCCAGGCGGTTCTTGCCGACCTCCATGGAGAGCAGCGCGGCGAACTCCATCTGCCGTTCGCTGATCAGGTCGGCGGCCTTCCGAAGCAGCGCGACGCGCTCCTGCCACGGCCGCCGCGACCAGGCCGGGAAGGCGGCGCGAGCGGCGGCGATCGCGTCCTGCACGTCGCGCCGGGTGCCCTTCGCGAAGGTGCCCATCAGTGACCTGTCGATGGGCGTGCGCTTCTCGAAGGTGCCCTCGCCGTCGCGCTCGCGGCCGTTCACCACGTTGCGGTGATAGCCGCCCAGCAGCTCGCGTCGGGCGAGCGCGAGGCCGGCCTCGAACTGGGCGTGCAGCGTCTCGTTGTCGTTGCGCAGGGTGGCGTAGGTGATCTTCAGGCGGGGTTCGGTCGGTGCGGTCATGCGGCCAGTCTACGCCTCCCGCAGGGCCGCCACGACCGCGGCGAAGTCGCGCGCCGTGGCGTCCGGCGGCGGCTCACCACGGGCCATGTGCCGGGCCAGGTCGGCCGGCTCGTGGCGGCCGGAGCCGACCCACACGGCACGCAGCCCGGCCCGCCTGCCACCGGCCACATCGGCCCGCAGGTCGTCGCCGATCATGACCACCTCGGCGGCCGGGTGGCCCAACGCCCGGAGGGCGGCCGCGAAGAAGGTCGGCGAGGGCTTGCCCCCCACCAGGGCTCGCCGGCGCGTGGCGAACTCGAGACCAACCACGAAGGCGCCCGCATCCAGGGTCGGCCCGGCGGCCGTGATCCACCACGGGTTGCGGTGCATGGCGATGAGGCGGGCGCCGCCGCGGACCAGGCGGAAGGCACGGTCCATGTTGGCGAACGAGAGGGCCTCCGCGGCGTCGCCGATGACCACCGCGGCACACCCGTCCCGCGCGTCGGACTCGTCGGTCGGCGGCAGCAGACGCTGGCCGGCGAACTCACGGCGGGCGTCGTCGGACGCCAGCACCAGGATCGGCCCGCCCGGGAAGCGCCGCGCGGTCAGCTCAGCGGTCACGGACAGGGCGCTGACGATGTGGGCAGGGTCCAGGTGGACGCCGCGGGCCGCCATGCGCTCGGCGAGTGTGGCCCGGCTCATGAGCGACGTGTTGGTGGCCACCAGATACGGAACCCGCCGCCGCTCCAGCTCGGCGAGGCCCTCGACGGCGCCCGGGAGGACATGGCCGGCCTGGACCAGCACGCCATCGAGATCGATCAGCAGGGCCCGGGCGCGGCGCATCGTCTGCACGAGGGACCCATCGGGCGGCGGAAGGGCCCTGACTCGGCGCGGCACGGCGCGATGGTAGCCGGGCGGGCGGTCCGGCCGCGGCCTCGTGTATCGTCGCGGGGCATGCGTGGGCCCATCGTCCTCATCGGTTCCGGCGAGTTCACGCCGGCCATGGAGGCGGTCGACCGGGAGCTGTTGGCGGCGACGGGCCGCCGCGACCCGCGCGTGGCGATCCTGCCGACCGCCGCCGCGGCGGGCGGGGAGGCCGCCTTCCTGCGCCTGGCCGAACAGGGCCGCCAGCACTTCCGGGCGCTGGGAGCCGAGGTCGAAATGGTCCCTGTGCGCACGCGGGCCGACGCCGAAGACGTGGCCTGCGCGCAGGCCGTCGGGGAGGCCGATCTGATCCACCTGGGCGGCGGTGATCCGGCCCACCTGTACGAGGCGCTCGCCGGAACGGCCGTCGAACGGGCGCTGCGCGCGGCCGCCGACCGGGGAGCCATCGTGGCCGGCTGCGGCGCCGGGGCGATGGTGCTGGCGGACCGCCAGGCGCACCTGCTGCGTCGTCGGCCGGTGCCCGGCGGCTGGACGCCGGCCCTGGGGTTCGTGCCCCGGGTGGCCGTGATCCCCGCCTACGACGCCTTCCCTGAGGCGCTCCTGCTGGCCGTCGTGCTCATGCCGCCGTGGGCCGGTGCCGTCGTGGGCATCGACCGTCAGACGACGCTCATCGGCCGAGACGGATCGTGGCAGGTGCTGGGCCACGGACGGGTGACCATCTGGCGCGGCCGCCGGCGCAGCCGGTACCGCGACGGGGAGACGATGCGCCTCTGATCGCCCCGTCCGCGGGCGGGCTCAGGACGCCTGCACCTCGCGGAAGCAGTCGGAGCAGTAGACCGGCTTGTCCTGACGCGGCTTGAACGGGACCTGCGCGGCATTGCCGCACTTGGAGCAGATCACCGCGAAGTACTCGCGCATGGGCCGGTCGTCGCCGCGCTCGTAACCGCGCGGGCCGCCGATGGAGCGCACGTCGTAGCCGGTGGTCTCGCGTGTGGCGCGACGACTCGCCCGGCAGCTCGGGCAGCGCTTGGGGTCGGAGGCGAAGCCCTTCTGAGCGTAGAACTCCTGGTCGGCCGCCGAATGGACGAAGTCGATGCCGCAATCAGCACAGGTCAGGGTTCGATCCGTATAGGACACCGTGAGGGGACCTCCTGGAGCGTGGTTCACGTTCGCGTTCACACCGCTCGCGCGTGGAAGCGGACCGCAGCTGGCGTGTGGCGTCGGGAGGAGCCGGGCGCCGCCCAGATGCTGTGCCGAGGTCCCGATCCGGGGCGCACCGGTGAAGGAGCCCAGCGTACCACCCCTCGGCGGGCCCCGCCAGCACGCGGCCGGGAGCCCATCCCGTGACAGGCGAGGTGGCACAATAACCGCCGAACCTGTGCCGCACGAGCGAGGGCCAGGGGGCTCCTCGCTCGTCCATCGCCCCGGCCCAGCGGATCAGGCCACGGACGGAGGAACGCGTCGCCCCGATGCCCCGCTTGCTGCACGTGGCAGACGTTCACCTGGGGGCGCGCCATCAGGACCTCGGCCCCGCGGCCTCGGCGCAGCGCGAGCGACAGTTCGAGGCGTTCCGGCGGGCCATCGACCTGGCGCTGGAGGAGCGCGTCGACGTCGTCATCGTGGCCGGTGACCTGTTCGACTCCAACCAGCAGCCGCGCCGCTCGGTCGAACGGGCGGCGGCGGAGTTCGGCCGTGTCGCGGCGGCGGGCGGGCGCGTCGTGCTGATCCCCGGTACCCACGATGCGTACGACCCCTCATCGGTCTACCGCGCCTACGACGTGGCCGCCCTGGCCGGCGTGAAGGCGGAGGACGACGCGGTGGTGCTCCTCACGCCGGAGCGGCCGGAGGTCCTCTTCGCCCCGCTGGACCTGCTGGTCTTCGGCCGTGTCTTCTCCACCAAGCGAGCGCCCCGGAGCCCGCTGGCCGGCTTCGCGGTGGGGGCTGACACGCGGGCCAGATGGCGCGTCGGCGTGGTCCACGGCTCGCTGCGCATCGAGGGCAAGGTGACCGAGGACGACGTGCTGTTCACGGATGCCGAGATCGCCGCCTCCGGCCTCGACTACCTCGCCCTGGGCCACTGGCACTCCTTCCAGCAGGGCCGCGCGGGGGCCACGACGTGGGCCTACGCCGGGTCGCCGGAGCCGGTCGCGGTCGACCAGGACGGCGCCGGTCAGGTCGTCCTGGTGACGCTTGAGGAACGCGACGGCCAGCGCCAGGTCCGGCTGGAGGCCCGGCGCATCGGTCGGACGCGTTTCATGAAGCTTGACGTGGACGCCGCCGAGGTGCCCGGGCAGCCCGCGCTCGTGGAGCGGATCGCCGCCCACGCCGACCCGGACCTGGTGATGGACGCCCGCCTCGTGGGGGTCGAGCCAGACGAGCTCGACGTGCACGAGGAAGAGGTGGAACAGCAGCTCGCCGGACGATTCCTGCGGCTGCGCTTCCGCGATCTGGCCACCCCGGCGCCACCGGCCGGGCCGCCCCCCCCGCCGGACACGATCCCGGGCGCTTTCATGCGCGACCTGGAGGCGCGCGCCGAGGCAGCGCGTGCGGCCGGGCGAATCGCCGACGCGACCGAGCTCGCCGAGGCGCTGCGCCTGGGACGGCTGCTGCTCGACGACCCGCAGCGCGTGACGCTGGGCTGAGATGCGCCTCCTGAAGCTGCGCCTCCAGGACTTCCAGCGCCACGCCGACGTCACCTTCGCCTTCGCGCCCGGCCTGACCGTCGTGCGTGGGCCCAACGAGTCGGGCAAGTCGACCATCCAGCGGGCCATCGAGGTCGCCCTGTTCCGGCGTGCCACCGCGGGCGGGGCCGAGATGGAGGCCCTGCGGCCTTGGGGTCGCGACGGAGCCAGCCCCGTCATCGAGCTCGACTTCGAGCACGAAGGCACCGCCGGGCGCCTGGTGAAGAAGTTCGCCGGGGCCAAGGGCCAGGCCCACCTGACCTTCGGTCAGGAGACGCTCGATGACCCGGCCGCCGTGGACCGGCGGCTCGCCGAGCTGACCGGCCTCCCATCGGAGAAGTTCTTCCGCTCCACGGCGAGCGTCCATCACTACGAGCTGGAGCACCTGGATCGCGACGAGGCGGCGCTGCGCGACCGGCTCCAGGCCTCGATGAGCGGCGCCGACCGCGGCACGTCGGCAGCCCGCAAGAAGCTGCAGGACGCACTCCGGCGGCTGACCACGGAGGGGCCGCGCAATCCAGGCACCCTCAAGCAGGACCGCGAGCGGGTGGCCGAGCTGACGGCGGCGGCGCAGCAGGGCGAAGCCGGCCTGGCCGCCCTGGAGCGCGACCAGGCGGCGCTCTCGACCGCTCGCGACGCCCACGGCGCGGCCGTCGCCCGCGTGGCCGAGGCACGTGAGCTGCTCGGCCGGGCCGAGCATGCCGCAACGCTCCTGGCCCGCCAGCACGAGGCGGAGACGAGATACCAGCGCTACAAGCGAGCGGCCGAGCTGCGCGACCAGATCCTGGCCCAGGAGGCGGCCCATCCCGCGACGATGCCGCTGCCCACCCTGCGGGCAGCGACCGAGCGGCTGCGCCAGCAGGAGGCGACGGTCTCGACGCTGCGCGCCGAGCTGGCCGAAACGCCGGATGTGTCCTCATACGACGTCGGCAACCTGCCCTCGGCCGGCTGGCGCCGCTTCGCCATCGCGGGGATCGTGCTGGTGCTGATCGGGGCCGTCGTGGCCCTCGGCACGATCGCCATCCCGCCGCTCGGCAGCGCCAGCTCGATCACCGGCGTGGTCATCGCCGCGGCCGGTCTCGTCCTGGCCGTGGCCGGCCTCCTCCAGCAGCGCCGCGCATCGGACACGCGGCGCCAGAACATCCTGCGCGAGAACGAGATCTCGCGTCGCCTGCGGGGGCGCTCGGACATCGAGCAGCAGCTGAAGGACACGGTGGCGGCGCGCGATGCGGGCCTGGCCGCGCTGGGCCTGCCGGATCTGCCGGCCGTGGAGCAGCTGCTGGCGGCCGAGACGGCCCACGTCGCAGGCCTGGAGGCCCTCCATGCCGAATACCGTGGCGTCCTCGGCGATGAGCAGCCGGCTGACGACGTGGCCCGCTTGCGCGACGCGGCCGCCGCCGAGGCCGAGACGGCCCGCCACGCCCTGGCCGGCATGGGTGACGTCGGAGCGGATCCCCTCGGGACGCGCGATCGGGCGCGGGCCGCCGTGGCCAGCGGCGAGGCGGAGCGCGAGCGCACGCTGGCCGCCCAGGCCGATGCGCACGCCCGCGTGGAGCAGAACCCCACCGACGCCGAGGAGGTGGCGGCGAGCAGCGAGGCGCTGGCCACGGCCACCGAGCGGCTTGCGCTGGACGAGCGGCGGGAGCGCATCTACCGCGCCACGCTGGAGGCCCTGGATCGCGCGGAGGAGGCCACCATGAAGCGCGCGGCGCGCTTCCTGGAGGGCCGCATGGCCGGTGATGTGGTCAAGATCACGGGCGGTCGTTACCGGCGCGTGCAGGTCGACGAGGCGGAGCTCGCCTTCCGCGTCTGGGCGCCCGAGCGGGGCGACTGGGTGGACGTGCGGAGCCTCTCGCAGGGCACCATCGACTCGTTCTACCTGGCGGCGCGGCTGGGGTTGGTGCGCCAGGTGACCCAGGACCGGCGCCCGCCGCTGGTCTTCGACGATCCGTTCCTCACCTTCGACGCCACGCGCGCGCAGCAGGCCCTGGTCCTCCTGCGGGAGATCGCCGCGGACCACCAGGTCATCTACCTGACCGCCTCGGACCGGTTCGACGCGGTGGCGGAGCAGGTCATCGACCTGGCCGGCCCGACCGGCCGCGACCTCGCCGAGTCCGTCCCGGCCACCTGATCCGGACGGCGCCGCTGGACCCGTCCGCCGTCCTGTTCGGGCTCGCCTCCGGGATCACATGGGGCGTCGGTGACTTCGCCGGGGGCCTGGCCAGCCGGCGCGTCGCCGCGCTCGTCACGGTCCTGACGAGCCAGTCGATCGGCCTCCTCGTCGCCGGGTCGGCCGTCCTCGTCAGCGGCGAGCGATTCCCCGGCGCAGCGAGCCTGGCCTGGGGGGCGGCTGCCGGCCTCGCCGGCGCCATGGGCCTCTACGCCTTCTATCGAGCGCTGGCCAGTGGCCAGATGGCTGTCGTGGCACCGCTCGTGGCAGTCATCGGGGCCGGCGTGCCGGCCGCCGTGGGCATCGCCCGCGGCGACCAGCTGTCGGGCCTGCAGGTGGCGGGCATGGCCTGTGGCCTGGCCGCCATCGTCGTCGTCTCCTGGCCCGGCCGGGTGGCGCCCACCCATGGCGGGCCCGGCGTGGGGCGGCTCCTGCCGCTCATCGTCATCGGTGGCCTCGGGTTCGCGGGCTTCTTCCTCGCCATCCACGAGGCGATGCGAGTGGCCGGCTCGACATGGTGGCCCCTCGTCGGCGCGCGGGGAGCGACCGTGCTCCTGGCCGCGGTCGTAGCCATCGCCGTGCGCCCGCGCCGCGAGGGCGTGGCCGCCGTCGCGCCCCTCATCCTGGGCGCCGGCGTCGCCGACTACGGCGGGAACGCCTTCTTCCTCCTGGCCAGCCAGGGCGGTGCGCTCAGCGTGCCCGTCATCCTCTCGTCGCTGTACCCGGTGACGACCGTCCTCCTCGCGGCCTGGTTGCTCCATGAGCGGCTGCATCGCCGGCAGGTGGCTGGGATCGCGCTCGCCCTGGTAGGGGTCGGGCTGATCGCGACCTGACGTCGGGGCTCAGGGGATGCGACGCGCCTCGTAGCCGCCGGCCTCTGTCGTCCGCACCTCATAGGCTGGCTGGTCGTACACGCTGGGGCCTCGCACGGCGCGGCCGTCGGCGAGGCGGAACCGCGAGCCGTGCCATGGGCACTCGAGGCAGCCGTCGATGAGCGTGCCCTGGCTGAGCGGTCCGCCGGCATGGGCGCATTGCTCATGGAGGGCCTGGATGCGCTCGCCGTGGCGGACCAGGACGAGGTTCTGGAGGCCGAACTTCGCCTTCACCGGCTGGTCCTCGGGCAGGTCGCCGACCTCCAGCGTCGCCCACTTCGCGCCGGCCGGCCGCCAGGCGTGACGGTCGACCATGTTCCCCAGCAGGTAGACGACGTCGCCCCCGACGTAGGCGCCGGCGGCCAGGACGAAGTACGCCACGATGGAGACGGTGATCGACACGGCCCGCTCGCCGCCGGCCGCGCGCAGGGCGAGGGAGAGCACGTAGAGGACCAGGGCGACCGTCATGAGCGTGCCGTGGACCGTGGCCCGCATCCGTGCCCTGCCGTCCGTGTCCGAGTAGTCGGCCAGGCCGGCCAGCGCCGCTGCGAGCAGAGTCAGGACGCCGAAGGTCAGCGCCACATCCGCCGCCACGGACTGGCCCACGGCGTCGAGCAGGATGACCAACGTCAGCACGCCGATCGGGACGTCCGTGAGGAGCGCGTGCAGGGGGTGACCGAGCCATCGGCCGTTGAGGAAGTCGCGCACGGGCGGGAGGCGGTGGAACAGCCCGTGGAGGGCGTCGTGGACGGCGTCGCCGAACGGCCGGGCCCAACCCGCCTGGGCGTCGAGCAGCTGCGTCAGCAGGCGGCCGAACATGGCGGCTCCGTCAGCCCAGCCAGGGGCCGAAGAGCGAGTCCAGGCCGGGCACCTCGTGGCAGCGGCGGCACCGTGCCTCGTAGGACTCCGGCTTGCCGGCCGGGTCGTTGATGCCCCCCACCACGATCGTCGGCGAGTCGGCCGGGGCCGGGCGCCCGTTGATGAGCCGCTGGGTGCGTGTGGCCACCCCCTTGCACACGACGCAGATGGCGGTCAGCTTGTCGACCTCGTCGGCGATCACCAGCAGGCGCGGCATGGGGCCGAACGGCCAGCCCCGGAAGTCGCGGTCCAGGCCGGTCAGGATCACCTCGCACCCGTCGTCGGCCAGGCGCTCCACGACGTCGGCCAGGCCGTTGTCGAAGAACTCGGCCTCCTCGACTGCCACCAGGTCCGGGTCCATCTCGGTCACGATGGCCGCGATCTGATCCGAGTCGGAGACGGCGCGGCTGGCGAACGCGACGCCCGAGCGCGACTCGATGCGGTCGGCCCCGCTGCGGGTGTTGAGCGCGTGGTTGACCACCAGCACGCGGCGCCCGGCGATCTCGGCCCGGCGCAGCAGCCGGATCATCTCCTCGGTCTTGCCCGAGGCCATGGGTCCGCACAGCACATGGATCCAGCCGCGACCGCGCTCGGCGCGCGACCCCGCGGCGGCAGGTTCGAGGGCGATCGCCGACCTCCCGGGACTGAGGATGACGCGGCTACAGGATACGCCGGGCCGCAGCCGACTCCACCTGCCGCAGGCCCGCCGCCCGCGTGGCCGCGGCGGCCCGGGTGACGCGCGCCGCCAGGACCGTGGCGAGGGCGACACCGGCCAGGACGAGCCCGCAACCAAGCACCTGGAGCGGCCCGAGACGCTCGCCCAGGAGGGCAGCCGCGAGGAGGGCCGCCGTCAGCGGATTGAGCAGGAAGATGGCCGCCGAACGGTCGCTGGGCAGACGACGGACACCGGCCACGGCCGCGGCCTGGGCGACGGCGCCCACCGGGCCGGCCAGCCACAGGATCGCCAGGACCGGCCCCATGCCGCCGTCTGACACAAGGCCCGCCGGGTCGGCGAGCCACGCCAGCGGGAGGGCCACGAGGGCGCTCATGGCCATGACGGACGTGGCGATGACCGGCGTCGGCAGGCGCCACGCAGCCGCCCAGCGGCGCGTCAGGAGGAGGTACGCGGCGAACGCGGCGGCGGCCGCCAGGCCGATGGCCAGGCCGGCCGGCGAGGCGCCGGTCGGGTCGAAGCCGGCCAGCAGGACCACGCCCCCGAACGCCACCGCCAGCCCACCGGCGACGTACCGGCCGGGCCGCTCGCCCAGGACGAGGCCGGCTCCGGCCGCCACGAGGATCGGGTAGAGACCCGCCACGAAGGCGGCGAGGGTCGCCCCGGCGAGATCGACGGCGTAGGCCATGCCGACCTGGAAGGCGCCGCCGCCGAGGAGCCCGAGGAGGACGACGCGGGCGACTCGGGGGACCCGCGGGCGGTCATGATCGGCGGCCAGCCGCGTGGGATCCAGGGCCAGGTACACGGCGATGAAGGCCACGCCGACCAGCCCGCGCCAGCCGGCGACGGCCAGCGGTGAGAAGCCCCGCAGGGCGAAGCCCGTGGCGACCCACGAGGTGCCCCACAGGAGCGACGCGGCGAACGTCAGGACGACACCCGCCCGCTCCCGGGACGAGTCGCTCACCCGGCCGGCCGGTCCGTCAGGCGGGCCGCGGCGGCCCGATCCAGCAGCCACGTCGTCTGCGGGAGGCAAGCCGTCTGGGCCGGCAAAGCGGCCGGGTCGGACGGGCCTTCCAGGACGCGCCGCAGCACATCGGCCTTGCCGGCCCCGCCGGCCAGCACCAGGACCCGGCGCGCCGCGCCGATCACCCGTGCCCGGAACGTGACCCGGGCGAGGTGTGGCTCCACGTGTGTCGGCGCCGGTATGCCCAGCGCCAGCGGCGCGTCGACGGCGAGCGCCGGGCTGCCGGGGAAGCACGACAGGACATGACCGTCGGGGCCGACGCCGAGCAGGAGCAGGTCGAAGACGGGGTCGCCGTCCTGGGTCAGGGGGATCGCCCGGCGAACCGCTGCCGCATACGCCGGCGCGGCGGCGTCCGGGCCGGCCGCTGCGGCAAGAGCCTCGGCGACCGGCCACGGGTGGAGATTGGCCGCCGGCAGGCCCAGGCCCTGGCCAAGGACGTCCTGCGCCACGCCCGCATTCGAGGCGGGATGGTCCAGGGGCACGAAGCGCTCGTCCCCCCACCAGCAATGCACCGCGGGCCACGTGACGCCGCCGTCGACCCCGGCCGCCACGAGTCGCTCGTACAGCGGCGGCGCCGTCGACCCGCCGGTGAGGGCCACGTGGGCCACGCCGCGGGCCGCCACCGCCTCGCGCAGCACGGCCAAGACCCGCTGCGCCGCAGCGTCCGCGAGCGCGTCATCGTCGGCCACGACGACGACGGCCGGACCGCTCATCCCTCGACCAGCAGGGCCGCTGCGGCCAGAGCCTCCTCGAAGACGCGGTCGGCCCCGCCGCGGTCCAGGGCCTCGGCGAGGTACGGGGCGTCGCCGAACGGTTCCAGGCGGCCGGCGCGGCGGGCGACCTGGGCCCCCTGGAAGTCGGCGGTCGCCAGGAGGTGGTCGGCGTGACGGGTCACGCGGGCCCGGATCTCGGCCGCCCGACGGCCCAGGATGAGCTCGACACGGGCCAGCGAGCCGGGCGTGCGGAGGGCCCGATCGCCGCCCGGATCGGCCGGCCGCAGCTCGACATGGACGGGTCCGTGGGCGCTCCGGTAGGTCCCGGCCAGGCTCTCCGTGCCGCGCAGCGGGGCGAGGGGCGACTCCAGGCGCCAGCCCAGCCGGCTGGCCAGCCAGCCACACAGCAGCGCCGCCTTGGACACCCGCAGGACGTTGCCGGGACGGGCGACGTCCAGGCGCACGTGCTGGACGGAGGGCAACTCCGGTGCCAGCAGGGGATGGTCGAAGGCGCCAGCGAGGAGCTCACGCCACAGCGAGAGGCGAAGCCACCCCACGTCCAGGACCCGCAGCCGGCCTTCTGCCACGATCTGGGCCAGCCCCATGAGGCCGGCCGCCCCGTCCTCGCGGAACGATCCGGTATCGACCAGGACCCGGTCCACCTCATCGGCGAGGTCCACGAACTGGGCCCGTCCCAGGGGCGGATCGTCGGGCCACCAGAGGACGACCGGCAGGTCATGGATGAGGAGCGGGGTGACCAGCTCCGAGAGGTGCCACGCCAGCTCCCCGCCGCACCGGGCGACGATCTGCTCGGTGCAGACCTCGGCGTTGCCGCGCGCCTGCAGCTGGCACTGGGCGTAGATGCGGGCGTCAAGCCACGAAGGGCCGTCCGGATCGCCAGGGGCCAGGATCACCGCCCGCGAGGGGTGCCGCGCGGCCAGCAGGTGGATCGCGTCGAGGGCCCGCTCCTGGGTCTCCGGACGCGACGCGACGACGATCAGGGTGAGCACCCGCGTCCGCATCCGCACGCGGGTCTCCCGTCCGCCGTCGAGCCGCCCGCCGAGGCGCGGGTCGCCGCGGGCCGCCTCGCGCGTCGAGGCATCCCCTGCCTCGATCGTCTCCTGGGCCGCGGCCGCCCACATGCGCGAGAGCTCGCGTTCGATCCCCTGGACCGAGTCGGCCCGCGCGGACCATGACCGCGCCGGTTCGACCGGCTGCAGGGCCGGCGGTACCGCCTGCCCGGTCACGTCGTCAGAGCCGGCGCCAGCGGCGGCCATCGCGTTCCAGCAGCCGGTCGGCGGCGCCCGGCCCCCAGGTGCCGGCCTCGTACATCGCCAGGTCGGCGCTCTCACCGCGCTTGTCCCACGCCGCCCACTGCTGGTCGAGCGGGGTCACGATGGCCCACGCCGCCTCCACCTCGTCGGCGCGGGTGAACAGCGAGGCGTCGCCCGTCAGCGCGTCGAGCAGCAGCGTCTCGTACGCCTCCGGGGCCTCGGTGGCGAACGAAGAGCCGTAGGTGAAGTCCATGTTGACGCTGCGCACGTCCAGGCCGAGCTCGGGCACCTTGGCCGCGAAGCGCAGCATGATGCCCTCATCGGGCTGGATGCGGAGGGCCAGGAGGTTCGGTTCGGGTTCGGTGGTCGCTTCGCGGAAGAGCATCAGCGGCGGCCGCTTGAACTGCACGGAGATCTCGGTCGCGCGCTTGGGCAGGCGCTTGCCGGTGCGCACGTAGAACGGCACGTCGGCCCAGCGCCAGTTCTGGATCTCCAGCTTCAGGGCCACGTACGTCTCGGTCGTCGAGGTCGGCGCCACCTCCGGCTCGTCACGGTAGGCCGGGACGTGGACGCCGCCCACCCACCCGGCGGCGTACTGCCCGCGTACGACGTCGCGACGGATACGTTCCGCGTCCCACGCCGGATCGATCGCCCGCAGGACACGCAGCTTCTCGTCGCGCAGCGCGTCGGCCTCGAAGGCGATGGGCGGCTCCATGGCCACCAGGCTGGTCAGCTGCAGGAGGTGGTTCTGCAGGATGTCGCGGCTGGCGCCGGCCTCCTCGTAGAACTGGCCGCGGCCCTCCATGCCCAGGTCCTCCGCCACGGTGATCTGCACGTGATCCACGTAGCGGCGGTTCCACACCGGCTCGAAGATGCCGTTGCCGAAGCGGAAGACCATCAGGTTGCGGACGGTCTCCTTGCCCAGGTAGTGGTCGATGCGGTAGACCTGCCCCTCGTCGAAGACGTGGGTGACCTCCCGGTTGAGGGCCCGCGCGGAGGCCAGGTCACGCCCGAAGGGCTTCTCGATGATGATGCGGACCCAGCTCCCGCGGGCCGGCCGAGCCAGGCCGGCGCGACCCAGGTTGGCGATGATGTCGCTGTAGGCGCTGGGGTGGGCGGCGACGTAAAAGAGGCGGTTGCCGCGCGTGCCGCGCTCGGCGTCGAGCGCCTCCAGGCGGGCCTCCAACGCCTTGTAGGCCGCCAGGTCGGTGAAGTCGCCGGACTGGTAGAAGATGCCGGTGGCGAAGTCGTGCCACAGGGCCTGCTCGACGGGCACGCGTGAGAACTCGGTCACCGCTTCGGCCATCTCGGTCCGGTAGGCGTCGTCGCTGTAGGGCCGCCGGGCGAAGCTGACGATCGTCTGTTCGGCGGGCAGCAGGCCGGCCCGGGTCAGGTTGTAGAGGGCCGGCAGGATCTTGCGATGCGACAGGTCGCCGGTGCCGCCGAAGATGATGATGGCACAGGGGTCGGGCACCTTCTCCAGTCGCAGGCCGGCCCGCAGGGCGTTGGCCGTTCGGCCGGCCGCCCGACCCGTTCCGGCACGACCGGCCCGGGCCGGCCCTGCGGTCGCGGTCACGCGGCGAAGGCTGCGGCGACGAGGCCGGCCAAAGCCTCCAGCCCGGCATCCGGGTCGGCCCCCAGGTGGATCCGCAGGACGGGCAGC
>Ga0187778_10001450_pt1 | contig 16493 bp, 18 predicted proteins | sample 1015_Q2_SP5_20_M_FD_132418 | JGI IMG/M metagenome (GOLD analysis project Ga0187778, IMG submission 132418) | Tropical peat soil microbial communities from peatlands in Department of Meta, Colombia - 1015_Q2_SP5_20_MG | ecosystem: Environmental > Terrestrial > Soil > Wetlands > Peat | place...
CATCACCAGTCTCCAAAACACCCGTTTCGAAAACGCCGGTCTGCGAAACTCACTCGCCGGTGTGATTACACCGGATTCGTGACAAAAGCATCACCTTGCGATCACTTCTTCTTACTTTTTCTTGCCGCTTGGTTTCCGCCCTTTGGCGGCGGGCTTTTTCTCTTTGGCCGCGGGTTTTGCTTTCGGCTTTTCGGCTTTCTTCGGCGCCGGTTTACGCGCCCGCGCCGCTGCAGCCGCAGATTGCGCCGACGCTTGGGCGCCTGTTGCGGCGGCCTGATCGGGCGCGGGTGGAACCGGCGCGCGCTCCGGCTTCGGCTGCGCTTGTTTGCTTGGTTTTTTGCCGTCGGTCAAAATTTCGGTGATGCGCACAAGGGTAAATTCCTGGCGATGACCGATCTTGCGGCGCGAATTTTTTCGCCGGCGCTTCTTGAATGCGATGATCTTCGGGCCGCGTGCTTGTTCGAGGACTTCGGCCGCGACGGTGGCGCCCGCCACGGTCGGAGCACCGAGCGTCACGCTTTCCCCACCGACGACCAAGACCTCGCCGAACTCGACGATCTCGCCGGGTTCGCCCTTGACCTTGTCGACCTTGAGCACGTCCTCGGCGGCCACCCGGTATTGCTTGCCACCCGTTTTGAAGACCGCGAACATCTCTCTTCCTCGCTCGAACCCCCGATGCTCGGGTTTCGCCCGGACCGGCCTTTTTCCATCGATTCTGCTGACGGTCGACGGCATCGTGACGCGCAAAGGGCCGCATCGAACGCGCCAACCGGGTGCCGTTATGGCGGGCTCATAAGTCCCTGTCAAGAAACGCAAAGCGCGCGCGCGTTTCAGCCAATACGGCCGAATCGGCCGGCCGCCTCCCGGTGATGACCGATATGCGCTTGGCGTGCTAAAGCGCCAAACGGGGACGCAATGACGGCAATCAAACCGCGCGGCCCGGAGTATCGGCGATGACATCAGGGAGGAAGGCCACGCTTTCGCGGCGCGCCTTGCTCACTGCCGGCGTTAACGCAATGGCGTTGGGAGCGGCCGGCGCGCAAGAGCAGGCAAGAGACGCGGAAGACTATCCCAGCCGGCAGGTCACCTTCGTCGTGCCCTTTGCGCCCGCGGGCGGCACCGATGTTCTTGCCCGCCTGCTTGCGCAGAAGCTCGAACAGCGGCTCGGCAAACCATTCGTCGTCGAGAACCGGCCCGGAGCCGGGACGCTGATCGCCACCAATTACGTGGCAAAGTCGCCGCCCGACGGCTACACGATCCTGATGGCGGTGTCTTCGCTTGCGGCGGATGTGACGCTCTACAAAACCTTGCCTTACGACCCCGCCAAGGACTTGGTGCTGGTTGCTCTGATCGCTCGCGTTCCGTTCGTGCTCGTGGTCAGTCCGTCACTGGGGGTGGAAAGCGTCGGCGACCTCATCAAACTCGCCAAACAGCACACGCTGAGCTACGGGTCCGGCGGTGTCGGCGCTTTTCATCATCTTTGCGCCGCTCTCTTCGCAAGCATGACCGGAATCAAGATGACCCACGTGCCGTATCGAGGCTCGGCGCCGGCGCTCAGCGACCTGGTGGGCGGCTACATCCAGCTCATGTTCACCGATTACAGTTCCGCGGCAGCGTTGATCGGCAGCGGCAAACTGCGCGCGCTCGCGGTTACGACCAAAGATCGGTTCCCGGCGCTGCCCGATGTCCCGCCTCTCGCCGACGCCGGCGTGCCTGGTTTCGATGCGGCGGCGTGGCAAGCCGTGGTTGCGCGGTCGCAGACGCCGCCTGCGATCATCGACAGGCTCAACTTCGAGTTCAATGCCGCCGTGGCGCTAGAGGACGTCAAAACACGGATAAGCGATATTGGGATGAATCCGGTCGGTACCGGCACGCCGGCGCAGCTCCAGCAATTCCTGCACGCCGAAATCGCACGTTGGGGCAAGGTCGTCGAGGAGGCCGGCATTGCCCATTCCGAGTGACCGGTTTTGACGCCTAAACTATCAGGCGAAGCGAGCCACCGGCTCCCCGCCGGGGACGAAATATTTCTCGACCATGTCGCCCACTTCGTGCGCGACGCCGAAGCCGCAAGCCGCGCGCTTAAGCGCTCGGGCTTCGCGCCGACGCCGATCTCGATCCAGGTCAACCGCGATCCCGCAGGTCACGTCGTCCCTACCGGCACCGGCAACGTCACCGCGATGTTCATGTGCGGCTACACGGAGGTTTTATTCAAAACGGCCGACACGCCGCTCACCCGCGAGTTCGACGCGGCGCTGGCGCGTCACGCCGGACTTCACCTTGCCGCTTTCGCGGTTGCCGACGCGGCCAAAGCGCACGCGCGCCTTGCCGCTGCCGGATTCGCCGTGCGCGACCTGGTGCGCATGCAGCGTCCGGTCACGACTGCGACCGGCGCCGACACGGCGGCCTTCACGATCGCGCGCGTCGAGCCCGGGACGATGCCGGAAGGTCGGATCCAGATATTGACCCATAATACGGAAGCGGCCGTGTGGCAGCCGCGCTGGCTGTCGCATCCGAACACCGTCTCGGATCTCATCGATATCGTTATTGCGGTCGCCGACGTCGAAGAGACGGCCAGCCGCTTCGCGCGCTTCACCGGCCGCGCGGCGACACCGACACCCGGCGGCGCGCTCATTCGCCTCGACCGTGGCGGCGTCTATCTCGTCACTCACGAGAGAGCGACGGAAAAGCTGCCCGAAGTGCCGGTCACGTCGCTGCCTTTCATGATCGGCTATGCACTGGGCGTAAAATCTCTCGCCGCGGTCGAAGCGGCGGTCGCAAGCGCCGATCTCGACTGGCGCGCCTTCAATGACGGCATCGTTGCGACCTTCCCGACCGAACTGGGCGAAGGCGCCTGGTTCTTTGTCGAACAGCCTTCGGACTTGCCTTGGCGGCGCTAAACATTGACGGCGCCGAGCTTCGGCGGCGTTGAATCTCGGCTCCGTCGAATAATGGCCGTGCTGAGGCGGATCGAGCACCTTGGCTTTTCCGTTCGGCGTGCGATAGTGCGGGCGAAATATCGAGACTTTCTTTGCATAGCCCGACCAATATCGAAACGTCCTGGCCGGATAGGATCTATGCGCACTTCCGGCGCGTCGGCATTCGCCAGGTCGGTTATGTACCGGACGCCGGCCACAGCCGGCTGATCGCGCTCTGCCGCGACGACCCGCAGATCGCCGACGTCGTGCTGACCACCGAGGAAGAAGGCGTCGGACTGGTTGCCGGCGCCGCGCTTGGCGGTCAACGCGCCGCGCTACTCATGCAGTCGAGCGGCGTAGGTAATTGCATCAATATGTTCACGCTGTTGCGCAATTGCGGCTTCGGCTGCGTCGTGCTCGTGACGATGCGCGGCGAATTCGGCGAATTCAATCCGTGGCAGGTGCCCATGGGCGCCATCACGCAGGATGTGCTGCGGCTTTCCGGATTTCTCACCTATCGCATCGAGACGGCCGATGCGGTCGACGAGATCGTCGGCGCCGGCTGCGAGATGGCGTTTAGCGGGGTTCAGGTCGCGATTCTTTTGTCGCAACGCCTGATCGGCCCCAAGCAATGGACGAAATGACGGATGGGACGATGCTGAACCGGCGGCGTTTCGTGCAGCAACTTTTGATCGATCGCGGCGATCTCCTGGTCATTCCCGGCCTCGGTTCGGCGACCTACGATGTCGCCGCGGCGGGCGATCACCCGCTGAACTTCTATCTCTGGGGCGCCATGGGCGGCACCGCGATGATCGGTCTCGGCCTTGCGCTGGCGCGGCCCGACCGGCGCGTGGTTGCAATTCCAGGCGACGGCGACATGCTGATGGGGCTGGGCAGCCTCGCCACGATCGGCGTCAAGCAGCCGAAGAATCTCGCCATCGTCGTCCTCGACAACGCCCATTACGGCGAGACGGGCATGCAGCCGAGCCACACCGCAGCCGGCGCGGATTTCGTCGCCATGGCGCTCGCCTGCCGCTTCCGCGAGGCGCGCGCGGTCACGCGAATCGAGGAAGCGGCCGGTGTGCGGAAGCTCCTGCATGCGGGCGAGGGCCCGATTCTCGTCAACGCCAAAATCAAGCCCGAGGATGTGCCGCACGTGCTGCCGTTACGCGACGGCCACGCGATCAAGCAGCGTTTCATCGCGGCGATGAACTCCGCCTGATCGCAGGGCGCGCCTATAGCGCAAATCGTTTCAAACTGAATCGATTGCGGCTCTAGATATTTGATGAGGCATGATCTTTTCGGAAAACCGGTATCCACTTTTCCGAATCACGCTCTAGCTCAGCACTTGTGAAAAAATTTGTAGATTTCCGGACGCTGCATCCAGATCAATTGCCAGGTCAGCCCGCCGTGCTGGTCGATCCACTTTTTTATGTCGTCCGGATACACCTTGAGCAAAATGTCCGTGACGAACGGGAACGTGCCGGCATGAAAACCAAGCGCGGCGTTCGGCGTGACGCAAATGTCTTTGCGCGGGAAATAGCCGGTGAGCAGCGTGCAGGCGGAAGCGCAAATACCCGCGATGCGCACATTGACCTTTTGTGCCGCGAGTTTTTCCCACTTCTGCTGATAGAGAGAGACGAACCCGCCGTGGTCGTCGGAAACCTCGAGGGTTTCCGCCCGCACCGCCGGCGCCGCGAGCAGAAGGAAAACCAGGAATAAAAGCCGCCGAAGTTTCATCGTGGTAGCCCCGTTCTTGTTGGTGCCGTTTTCGCCGCACGCTTTACCGCCTCGACGATTTCCGGATAAGCGGCGCAGCGGCAGAGATTGCCGGCAAGATAATGCCGGATGTCCTCGTCACTCGGATCGGGATAGTGCTTAAGCAATTGATGTGTCATCAGCACGAAGCCCGGCGTACAGAACCCGCACTGGAACGCGCCGCAAGCGACGAACGCCTGTTGCACATGGGACAGCGCGCCGCCGGCATCGAGGTGCTCGACCGTAGTAACGGATTTGCCATCGACCCAGACGGCGAAATAAAGGCAGCCGGACACCGCGTTGTTGTCGACCAGCACGGTGCAGCAACCGCACAAGCCCTGCCCGCAGCTTTCGCGAGCGCCGAACAAGCCATAGCGCTGCAGCAGCTCGACCAAATTGCGGTGCGGCTCGATCGCGGCCGAGACCGGTTCGCCGTTGAGCGAAAAATTGATCGTGCGCATACTCATCATTCGTCCTCGAGCGGCCGGCCGGCCTTGGCCCGCAGGCCGCGCAGAACCGCCTCGGCCGTGATCGGTAATTCCATGATGCGCACGCCGACCGCGTCGTGGATGGCATTTGCAATCGCCGGCGACACGCCGAACGTCCCCGTCTCACCGAGACCCTTTGCGCCGAACGGTCCGGAATGCTGCTCGGCGGCGACAAATTCGGTTTCCATCGGCGGAATGTCGCCAATGCCCGGAATCTTGTAATCCGCAAGCGATGCGTTGGTCACCTGTCCGCCGTCGAGCTGCATCGCCTCGGACAGCGTGAATCCGAGCTGCATGACCGCCGCGCCGGAAAGCTGCGTCCGCGCTACGGCGGGATTGACCGGCTTGCCGCAATCGGCGGCATTGATCAGCCGTAAGATTCGCACCCGGCCGGTTTCGGTATCGACTTCGACCTCGACGGCCGCGCCGCCGACCATCCAGAACGGCGTGACGTTGTCGGAAAGTCCGGTCTGCGCATCCGGCGGCGTGTAGTTCGGCACGAAACTTGCCATCCCGATCACGTTGCCTGCCTGCATGCCGTAGCGCTTCTTGAATATTTCCGCCGCCGGATAGTTGGTGCCGGGCGGAAGTCCGGCTTCGATGGCGAGCGCGCGCAATTTGGCGCGGGCATCCTCCGCCGCGAGCCGCACCGCGTTGCCCATATGGAAAAGCGAGCGCGAGCCGAGCGTGCCCATGTCGTAGGGCGTGACGTCGGTATCCGGAGCGACGACACGGACATCCTCGGCCCTGACGTCCAGCACCTCGCCGACGATCTGCGCGAAGGCCGTGTCCGAGCCCTGGCCCATATCGACGGTGCTCTTGTACAAATAAACGCTGCCGTCGGCGGAGATGTTGACGACCGCGACCGACGTGGTCGGCGAAATCGAGGCTTTGAAACCGACGGCGATGCCGCGGCCGCGGCGCAGCGTGCCGGAGCCGGGATCGAACGGCGCATTCCAGCCGATGCGCGCCGCCAGCGCGTCGAGCACCGCGCCGATCGCGGCATCCTTCAGCACGGTTCCGCTGGCCTGCGGGCGGCCGTCGCGCAAAATGTTTTTGCGGCGGAACTCCACCGCATCGATGCCGAGTTCGCGCGCGATGAGATCCGTATGGCTTTCATACGCCCAGACCAGTTGCGGAACGCCAAAGCCCCGCAGTGCGCCGGCCGGCGTGCGGTTTGTATAGAGCGCATAGGAGTCAATACTGACGTTGTCGATGTCGTAAGGGCCCGCCGCCGTGAAGCCGGATTTCTGGGTGACGCGCGGCCCGATATCCGCGTATGCGCCGCCGTTCCAGTACACCTCGCAGGCGCGCGCGACGACGCGACCATCTTTGTCGACCCCGCTCTTGATGCGAAACGTCGTCGGATGTTTGGTAATCGTGTAGAACTGTTCTTCCATCGTCAGCGCGATCTTGACCGGACGGCGGACAAGCATTGCCAGCGCCGCCGCCAGCGCTTCGACCTTGACGTAGACTTTCGCGCCGTAGCCGCCGCCGAGATAGGGCACCTTCACACGCACGCGGTTTTCCGGCCAGCCGAATAGCCGCGCGATTTCGATGCGCACGAAGGACGGCGTCTGGTTCGACGTGTGGATCGTCAGCCTGTCGCCGTCGGGTTCCGCGATCGCCACGTGCGGCTCGAACGGCAGATGCAGGCATTGTTGCGTCTTGAACGTGTGTTCGATGACGCGCGCCGCGGCGGCGAAGGCTTTATCGGCGTCGCCGCGCCGCAGGTGATAGTCGAGCGCGACATTGGTGCCCTTGCGGCCTTGGAGATGTTTAAGATCGGCAAAGGTCCCGGCCGGCCGCAGCACGTCGTGCACGAGCACCTCGGGTTGCACCGCCGCGATCTCATCATAGACCGCCGGCAGCTCGTCATACTGCGCCGCGATGAGCTGCGCGGCTTCTTCGGCGACGTGCGGATCGCTCGCCAAAACCGCCGCGACCGGCTCGCCGACATAGCGAACCTTGTCGAGCGCCAGGATCGGCTGATCATGGAACGCGGGACCGTAATAAGGCTCCGCAATGAGTTTGCGGATGTCCTCGCCGGTGACGACGCCATGCACGCCGGGGTGCGCCTGCGCCGCTTTTGTATCGATGCCGCGGATGCGTCCGTGCGGCACCGTCGAGCGAAAGATCTTGCCGTAGAGCATACCCGGCAACCGCAGGTTATGCGTATATTCGGCGCGGCCGCTGACCTTGGCGCGGGCCTCAAGACGCGGAATTTCCCGGCCGATCTGCTTCATTGCCGCGGCCCCGCGCCTTGGCCGAGCGCCCGCCGCACGGCGCGGCCGAGATAGACGCGCAGAAGTTCGCGCTTGTAGCCGGCGGAGCCGTGGGCATCGGCGAGAATAATCGCTTCGGCGGCCGCCGCATCGCCGGCTTGCTTGAGCGTCGCATCGTCGGGCCGCGCGCCGCGCAGCGCGCGCTCGGCGCTTGTCATCCGCGTCACTTTCTCGGTTGCCGCGCTTACGACGACGATGGGATCGCGGATCGCGCCACCGTCAAGCGCGAAGGAAACGGCTATGCCGAGCGCCGGCCAATCGTCGGCCGAGCGCGAGGTAACCTTCAGGTAGGCGGCTTTTCGCCCATCGAGCGGCGGCACCGTCACGGCGGCAATCAACTCGTTTTTTTCCAGCACCGTCTCGTAATAGCCTGAATAAAGATCGGCCAGTGGCAATTCGCGATTTTCCTTCGCGCCCGCGATCGTAATGCGGGCATCAAGCGCCGCGAGCACCGGCGGCAGGTCCATATGCGGATCGCCGTGGGCAAGAGCGCCGCCGACGCGGGCGACGTTGCGCACGCGCGGATTCGACAAGGTTCGCAGCGTGCGATTGAGCACCGGCAGCCGCGTGGCGACGTTGCGGTCATATTCCAGCTCGCTCAGCGTCACCATGGCGCCAATGCGAAACTCACCGGATTCGCTCAAGGCGATGTGCGCATAATGCGGCTCGATACGATGCAAGCTAATGAGCCGTGTCGGGCGGAACACGCCGGCCTTCATCATCAGCATCAGCGCGGTACCGCCGGCGACGGCGCGCACCGTCGGTTCTTGCGGGTCGAGCAGCGAGACAGCTTCGCCCAGCGAGGTCGGTTCGACCATTTCGAACGCAATCATGAGCGGCGTTCCTTTATCCCACCGTGGGACGAGGCGAACGCTTCGAACGCAGCGGCGATGCGCTCGCCCGCGGGCCACTCCGAATTCGGCTTATTTCTCATTCGCGCCTCCGCAGGCGAAGGGCTGAACGCTAGGCGCTGGCATTGTATGCGGCGATCGCCGCCATATTGACGAGCTGAGCATCGTTGGCGGATAGCGGCACGATCTGCACCGACCGGTCGAGGCCGACCAGCATGGGGCCGATCACGGTGGCGCCGCCGAGCTCCATCAGCATCTTGGTCGAGATCGAGGCGGAATGGAACGCCGGCATGACCAAGACGTTGGCGGGCCCGGACAGGCGGCAAAACGGATAAGCTTCGCGCAGCTCCATGTTCAGCGCGACATCGGCGGCCATCTCGCCGTCGTACTCGAAATCAACGCGCTGGTCGTCCAAAAGCCGCACCGCCTCCTGCACGCGTTCCGAACGTTCGCCCGCCGGATGGCCGAAGGTCGAAAAAGCCAGCAGGGCGACGCGCGGCTCGTAGCCGAGATTGCGCGCGACACGCGCCGCTTCGACGGTAATCTCGGCCAGATCGTTGGAGGTGGGCATTTCGGTCACCGCCGTGTCCGCGACCAGCACGGTGCGCCCGCGCGCCAGGACCAGCGAGATACCCATGACGCGATGCCCCGGCTTCGCATCGATGCAGCGGCGCACGTCCTGCAGCGCGACGGAGAAATTCCGGGTGACGCCAGTGACCATAGCGTCGGCGTCGCCGAGCGCCACCATGCAAGCGGCGAAGTGATTGCGGTCCTGATTGATGAGCCGCTGGCAGTCGCGTTGCAAAAAGCCGCGACGCTGCAGCCGTTCATAGAGGTAAGCGACATAGGCGGAATTGCGCGACGAAATGGCCGCGTTGATGATTTCGATATTGCCGCCAAGCTCGATGCCGAGCGCTTGCGCGGTTGCGCGCACGCGCGGTTCGCGGCCGACCAAAAGCGCCGTGCCGAGGCCTTGGTGAACGAAGGTCGCGGCGGCGCGGATCACCTGCTCTTCTTCGCCTTCGGCGAACACGACCCGCCGCGGCCGCCGCCGCAGTCTTTCGTAGACGCCTTGCAGCACGCCGGCAATCGGATCGAGGCGGCTGCGCAATTGCTGCCGATAGATTTCCATGTCGGCGATCGGCCGCCGGGCGACGTTGGAATCCATCGCCGCCTTCGCGACCGCCGGGGGAATGTCGGAAATCAGCCGCGGGTCGAATGGCACCGGGATGATGTAATCCGGCCCGTATTTCGGCCGCGTGCCATAGGCGACGGCGACCTCGTCGGGAACGTCCTCGCGCGCCAGCGCGGCCAAGGCCTGCGCCGCGGCGATTTTCATCTCCATATTGATGGCGCGCGCCCGCACATCCAGCGCGCCGCGGAAAATGTAGGGAAAGCCGAGCACGTTGTTGATCTGGTTAGGGTAGTCGGAGCGGCCGGTCGCCATGATCGCGTCGGAGCGCACGTCGGCAACTTCCTCCACCGTGATTTCAGGATCGGGATTGGCCATGGCGAAGATGATCGGCTGGGCCGCCATCGATTTGACCATCGCCGTGGTCACCGCGCCCTTCACCGACAGGCCGAAGAACACGTCGGCGCCGTTTAAGGCCTCGGCAAGCGTGCGGGCCTTGGTCTTTACCGCAAAGCCCGACTTCCACTGGTTCATCCCCTCGGTGCGGCCCTCGTAGATGACGCCCTTGGTGTCGCAGAGAATGAGATTTTCGGGGCGAAATCCGATCGCGCGCAGAAGTTCGAGGCAGGCGATGCCGGCCGCGCCTGCGCCGTTGCAGACGAGTTTGGTCGTCGCCACTTCGCGCCCGGTCAGCGCCAGCGCGTTGATCAGGCCCGCGGCCGCGATGATCGCGGTGCCGTGCTGATCGTCGTGGAATACCGGCACGTCGAGCAGTTCGCGCAGCTTCTGCTCGATGATGAAGCATTCCGGCGCCTTGATGTCTTCGAGATTGATGCCGCCCCAGCCCTTGCCTAAGAGCTTGACGCAGTTGATGAACTCGTCGGGGTCTTCGGTGGAGACTTCGAGATCGATGGAATCGATATCGGCAAAGCGTTTGAACAGGACCGATTTGCCTTCCATCACCGGCTTGGCCGCCAAGGCCCCGCGATTGCCGAGCCCGAGAATGGCGGTGCCGTTGGTGATTACCGCGACGAAATTGCCTTTGGTGGTGTAGTCGAAGGCCTTGGCCTCGTCCTCGGCGATGGCAAGCACCGGCACGGCGACACCCGGCGAATAAGCAAGCGAAAGATCGCGCTGGGTCGCCATCGGCTTGGTCGCAACGATTTCGAGCTTCCCAGGCCGGCCTTGGCTGTGAAACAGCAGTGCTTCCTGGTCGGTAAAGGTCGGGCGTTGCGCAGTGCCGCCGTTCTTGCCGCCGTTTTTGGACGCCATCTCGATTCCCTGCCGGTGATGCCGGGCGATTGCGGGGGGGAAGCCCCGCGGAACTTTAGCGAATGCGCCGCCCGATACTCAAGGACCTGTGCCGCCAGCGACTTTGGCCGCTACGGCGCCGTCGCGCACCGGCCGGTCGAACGGCTTGCGGCGATGGTGCAGGCGTGCCGCATTGAACAAGCGTGCGCGGAAGGGTAATTGCTCCTCCTCGGCGATCCAGCCGCTTTTCCCGATCGGCGCCCCCATGATCAGATTTCTGTTTCGTTTTGTCGGTCTGTGCCTCTTGGCCACCGCTTTCGTGCTTTTCGTCTACGATGGAACGAAATCCATCGCCAATCACGATCTTATCTACACCAAGCTGGATGATGTCTGGGCCATCGTCGACCAAAACAGTCTGAACGCCGTGCAGGCTTGGCTGAAGCAAAAGCTGACTTGGGCATGGGATCCTTACCTGCAGAGCAGCTTCGATCTGCCGGCATGGGCCGTGGTGGGTATCGTCGCAGCGGTCTTGATCCTCCTGGGCCGTAAAAAGAAGCCGCTGATCGGTTACGCGCGCGATTAGGGCATGATCCGGAAAAAGCTTGCCCTGGACTTGATCCGGGGTCGAAGCAGAGGGGTCTCTCGTGCGACGGCTTGCCTTCGGCATTGCGATCGTTGCGGCGATCTTGGCGTTCGTCCCCTATGCGATCGCGCCATTTTATCGCTTCGTCGATCCGGTTTCGATGCCGATGCTGTGGCGACGAGCGGCCGGTAAGCGCGTCGAGCGGATCGTCGTTCCGTTAAACCGCATTTCGCCGGCGCTGCGGCTTGCGGTCATCGTCGCCGAGGACGGCAGCTTTTGCCGCAACCGCGGCGTCGACCTCGGCGCCATTCGCGAGGCCATGCAACAATCCGAAGACATCGGGGAGGCGCGGGGCGGCTCAACCATCACGCAGCAGACCGCCAAAAACTTGTTCCTCTGGGAGGGACGCAGCTTTATCCGCAAAGCGCTCGAATTTCCGCTGGCGCTTTGGCTCAATCTCGTGCTGCCGAAACGGCGGATCCTGGAAATTTATCTCAACGTCGCCGAATGGGGCCCGGACGGCGAGTTCGGCGCCGAAGCCGGCTCACGCTTCGCATTCGGCAAATCGGCCCGCGATCTGAGCCCATCCCAGGCGGCGGAACTTGCCGCGATTCTGCCCAATCCGGTCCAGCGCAGCGCCAGGACGCCGGGCGTCCTAGTGCGCAGGCTTGCCGCGCTCTATCAGCGCCGGTCGATCCAATTTGCCGCGCTCGACGCTTGCGTCCGGGGTCCCTCATAAGCCGACCTGACGCTGATCCGCGCTAATTCAGCGGATGAGAACGGAAATAAGTTTGAGCGGCTGCGATCAGCGCCCGCACATTCGGTGAGCTACGCCGATTCGATTGGAACAATAGATTGATCGGCACCGGTTGGGAATCGAACTTTGGCAACAGATAAACAAGCCGGCCCGCCCGGACATGCTGATCGACCTGATAGTTGAGCGCGCGGGCAATGCCGAGTCCGTTGAGCGCCGCCTCAATCCACGCAGTTGGTCAACAGCCGCGCCTCGCAACGGATGCCGCGGTGGCCGGATTGCGCAAATCGCCACTCGCCGTTGGCGGTGAGGCCGTCAAATGCGATCAAGTCATGGTCGCGCAGTTGGGCCGGACTAGTCGGCGCGCGGCGCTGCGCCAAATAGCTTGGGCTGGCCACCAACACGCGACGCACCTGGCCGAGTTGGATGGCGTGAAGCGCACTGTCAGCTAATTCGGCGATGCGCACCGCCACATCGATGCCCTCCTCGGCGAGCCGGATGACACGATCCGTGAGTATCAGCTGCGCTTCGAGCTGCGAATGAGCACGAAGCAACTCGCTGACAATCGGCAGAATATACGTACGGCCGAAAACGACAGGGGCCGTAATGACGAGGGCGCCGCGAGGCTCCGCATTCTCGCCACGTAGCGAGCGCGCCGCGTCGTCGAGTTCGTCTAGCGCGACACGGCAGCGATCGAGATAGGCCGCACCTTCAGGCGTAAGGCTGACCGAACGCGTGGTCCGGCGGAGTAACGCGACGCCGAGGCTGTCTTCAAGCTCCGCCACCGCGCGGCTAACGGAAGTGGGCGAAACCCGCATGTCCACTCTGTCGCTGCGCCACCGCGATAAAGGCCCGCAGCGCAGTCAGTCCGTTCATGTATTATCCCGCATTTCACAATAATGAAGTGCAAACTGTCTCAATTATCACGTCAGCTGCAATGGAGTACATGCCAATTCGAACCCGATCTTTGAGCCACGAGCGAGCAACGACAATGACCATTCGCTACCGCAATATTGACGTCGGCGGCGTGCGCATCTTTTATCGTGAAGCCGGCCAGCCTAACGCGCCCGTATTGCTGTTGCTGCATGGCTTTCCAACCTCCTCGCACATGTACCGAGAGTTAATTCCAGCCCTCGCGGACCGCTATCGCGCTATAGCGCCAGATCTGCCCGGCTTTGGTTTCAGCGATGCTCCCGATCGCAGCACCTTCAAATACAGTTTCGATCATTTGGCCGACGTGATCGACCGATTTACCGAAGCGCTCGGTCTTGATCGCTATGCCCTCTATGTCTTCGACTATGGTGCGCCAATCGGTTTTCGCCTCGCCGTTCGTCACTCAGACAGAATCACGGTGGTGATTTCGCAGAACGGTAACGCCTATCTGGAAGGGCTGAGCGACGGATGGAATCCGATCCAGACTTATTGGAAGGACCCCTCGCCGAAAAATCGGATGGCATTGCGCGAATTCCTCACGCCCGAAGCGACCCGGTGGCAATATACGCATGGGGTGCAGACGCTGGAACGGTTATCGCCCGATACCTGGACCCACGATGCGGCTTTACTGGCACGGCCCGGCAACGAAGAGATTCAGCTCGATCTGTTTGGCGACTACCAAAGCAACGTCGCGCTTTATGCTAAATTCCAAGAATATTTCCGGACGCTGCGACCGCCCTTTTTCGCGGTATGGGGCAAGAACGATCCGTACTTCCTACCCGCTGGCGCGGAGGCATTTCGGCGAGACAATCCGGATGCCGAAGTCCATTTACTCGATACCGGGCACTTCGCACTCGAAACTCACGGCACGGAAATCGCAACGATCATTCGTGATTTTTTGCCACGCAAGCTGCAGAAGCAGGCGAACACCGCCTGACTGATCGCGTTCCTTCAAGGATGATCGCGTCATGGACGATTTCGGTTCGCCGAGCGACGTCGCGTTCACAGCCAGCGTAAAGGCTGTTCAGGCGCGGCGCGGCTCACGCGGTTGTTATGCGAGGATAGCGGCGCGCGGTGGCGGGTTTCAACGACGGATCACGCCCGAGCTCATCCGGTTTCTCAGCGAAGTGGACACCGCCTATCTGGCGACCGCCAGCGCCGAGGGCCAGCCATACGCCCAGCACCGCGGGGGGCCGAAAGGATTTATCCGCGCGCTCGACGACACTACGATTGCCTTTGCCGACTACAGCGGCAATCGGCAATACATAACGCTCGGCAATCTTGCCGAGAACGATCAAGCCTTCTTGTTCTTGATGGATTACGCCACCCGCCGACGCGTCAAAATTTGGGGCCGCGCTTCGGTTGTCGAGTCCGATCCGGGTTTGGTGGCGAAATTGATGCCAGAAGGCTATCCAGTGCGGGCGGAGCAGGCGATCATCCTTAAGATAAGGGCCTGGGATATCAATTGCCCGCAGCACATCCCGCAGAAATTGGACGCAGCCGATGTCAGCCGTGCTCTTAAGGAACTGCAGGCCCGCATCGTGCATTTGGAAGCTTTAAACGAACAATTGCGCGCGCATTCGACCACCAGCTCAGGCTATGATCCCTCATGACATTGTCCAACAGGTTCCACGCGAAACAGGTCACACTGGACTAGCGTTCGGGGCCTCGTTCTTCTATAAGCCGCCATTCCGAGCAAGGGCGAAGCCGCCTAGAGGAGACCCGCCATGGCCGTGCCGAAGAGAAAAACCTCACCGTCGAAGCGCGGCATGCGCCGGTCGGCCGATGCGCTGAAAGCCCCGACCTATGTCGAGGACAAGGATTCCGGCGAGCTGCGCCGGCCGCACCATATCGATCTGAAGACCGGCATGTATCGCGGCCGGCAAGTGTTTAACAAGAAGGCGGAATCCTGACGTCCTATTGCCTCGGCACGCTCGACGCTTATACGATCCGGCTCTGTGAGGCGCGGCGCCTGAAGAACGCGACGGCGCTTTGAGAGGCGTGCATCGTGTTTGCACTTGGCTTTCCGCTGCTACTTGTTCCGTTCGCCGTCTACAATATGATCGCGTTTCTCACCCCGGGCGTGAGCTGGACCTCGCCGGTCGCGACCGTGCATTTGATGTCCGGCCAGGATTGGGTGTTGACTTGGGGCGACAGCCTTATCGCCTTTTCTCTCTTCCTGCTCTGGATCGAGTTGATCAAATCGGCACGGATCGGAGCGCGTGGCACCGTGGATCATATCCTGGCCACGGCTCTCTTCGTCGCCATGCTGGCCGAGTTTCTGTTCGTGCAACGAGCCGCCACCTCGACATTTTTCTTGCTGACGGCGATCGCGCTCGTCGAAGTTTTGGCGGGCTTCATCGTCGGCATACCCAACGCGCCCCGCAAGATCGAGTTTGAGGGGTCGGACCAGGCTTAGGGCATGTTTTCCGAAAATTTCATGCCCCATCAAACGGGGCGTGATCCGGAGAAAGCCTGCCCCGGACTTGATTCGCAGCGGAACCGATTTTTTGTCTATTCGCCCTTCGGCCCCTTCTCGGTCAGGCGGTCGACCTTTTTTTTCATCTCGTCGAGCTGACGTTTCAGGTCGTCGATCTCGCCGGATTTTGCCGAAGCTTTGTCCGGCTCCGGCGTCGTCTCGCCGCTGCCGCTCTCGCGCCGCGCGAAAGGCGCGAACATGGCGAAGGCGCGTTCGAACATTTCCATGTTGCGCCTGACCTGTTCTTCCAGCGAAGTGAAGGCCCCGACGCCGAAGGCTTGCGCCATTTGCTGACGGAACTTCTCCTGTTCGCGGGTGAGCGATTCGATGGAAACTTCGAGATAACGCGGCACCAACATCTGCATGCTGTCGCCGTAGAACCGAATCAACTGGCGTAGGAAAGTGATCGGCAGCAGATTTTGGCCTTCCTTGTTTTCCTGCTCGAAAATGATTTGGGTGAGGACCGAGCGGGTTATGTCCTCGCCGGTCTTGGCGTCATAAACCACGAAATCCTCGCCATTCTTGACCATGGCGGCGAGATCCTCGAGCGTGACGTAGGTGCTCGTTCCGGTATTGTAGAGCCGCCGGTTCGCGTATTTCTTGATCGTGACCGGCTCGGTGGTCTTGGTCGCAGGTTCGGACATGAAATTATTCGGGCCTCAATGGAATAGTATTTAGGGACAGGTGCATGACTTTGCCTTCAAAATAGGCGGTTTCGTCTAGCGCGGCTACCCTTTTGTGGCGCGCCCTCCCAGCGCGCATTGATCCGAAATCCCAGGGTTGCGAGGATCGGGCATGCCAGCAATGCGGCAAGACTTGAATGTGGTGATCCTTGCGCCTCTTTGCACCTTGTTCTGAGCCACCCATCTCCTTATGACAGAGAGGAACATTCTCGCGGCTTCAGCCCGCGTCCGCCATAGCCTAATAGCCCCGGAAGGACCCTGCCATGAAAGACGACGTCGTCATTGTCAGCGCGACGCGCACACCGGTCGGCGCATTCAACGGTGCATTCGCCTCGCTGCCCGCCCATGAACTCGGCAAAACCGCCATCAAGGCGGCGCTGG
>Ga0187778_10001451_pt1 | contig 16485 bp, 16 predicted proteins | sample 1015_Q2_SP5_20_M_FD_132418 | JGI IMG/M metagenome (GOLD analysis project Ga0187778, IMG submission 132418) | Tropical peat soil microbial communities from peatlands in Department of Meta, Colombia - 1015_Q2_SP5_20_MG | ecosystem: Environmental > Terrestrial > Soil > Wetlands > Peat | place...
CGCGACGCCACGGCCTGGGCTTTCAGAGCTTCGAATCCCCAGTCCGGGGGTATCTCAGCAGCCACAACACCCTTTAAGTACTCCTCGATATCTAGTTCATTGATGACAAGAAGCAGTCCGTTTTTCTTTTTTCGGATTTCAATCCATCCACGGTATCCTTTGCCGTTGACCAGGATTACCTCGCCAGCGGACCTGAGCCGTACGGGTCGCATTCCGGTTGAATCCGCTCTATAGAGCACCTTGATTTTACCGTGGCTTGAGGTGTGACCGGCTGCGATCAGCCCTGATGATGACTGCAGGGATACCGTTTTCTGGTTGTCAGCTATGGCAACGCGGATGGTTTCAGATCCGAGCGTTACGGCAGGGATACTGAACAGGCAGATGATGATGAAAAATTTAATTATTGCACGCATACTGACGTGAATTGTCCCTTGCCAGACCTCAAGGTAGGTCCGGATTTTTATGATATCGGTCCTTCTCGCTGTATATGCAACCGCAGTACTGCTGTCGATAGAGACCCATGGCCTTAGATTCTACAATGCCCTCGCGCCACCCCCGGCGAAAGTCCTCGTAGTAGAACTCGACTCCGTAGGTGGAAGCCATTTCCCTCCCGACGCCCACAATCACATCGTGCTTCTGGTGCTTACTGTACAAAAGAGATGTCGTAAAAATGCGAAAACCCTTCTCTTTTGCCGCTGCTCCCGCTGCATCGAGTCTCATCCGATAGCAATGTTCACACCTCAGGGAGCCTTTCCCGGCGACGCGCAGGAGAAACTGATCGAGATCATACCCATCTCGGTAAACGACTTCGAGCCCTACGCGGCCTGCAAAATCCTTGACCGTATCGAGCCTTTTTTTGTACTCAAGATAGGGGTGGATATTGGGATTATAAAAATATCCGGGAGGATCGTGCCCTTCTTCCTTCAGCCGGTAATAGGGATAGAGAGCGCACGGTGCACAGCATATATGAAAAAGCATTTCCACGATAGAACTCCCCGAGAAGGCCAGTATAGTCTTCGTTTTGTTTCTCAGGAACCGCTCCGCTGGTCGACGGCTGAAGGGGACTCTGAGGGCACTTGACGCGCCCGCGGCCCGTTCAGGGATGAGGCGAAGGCAAAGCGGTACAGAAACCTATCCGATAATTTACAGGAGCCTCTCCTGGGCCGATGCGGGCCTTTCTTTGCCGAAATATTCATAGGAAAGGCGTGTCGCCTGCCTGCCGCGCGGGGTCCTGTCAAGAAAACCTTCTTGGATCAAAAACGGTTCATAAACGTCCTCAAGAGTGTCTCTTTCTTCATTAAGAGCTGCGGCTAACGTATCGAGCCCGACCGGCCCGCCCTCGAATTTGTCGATAATAGTGAGGAGAAGTTTGCGGTCCATCTGGTCGAACCCTTTCTCATCGACTTCGAGGCGTTTCATGGAGCTGACAACGATATCCCGAGTGATCGTGCCGTCTCCTTCGACCTGGGCAAAATCCCGTACCCTGCGGAGGAGCCGGTTCGCAACACGTGGGGTTCCACGCGAGCGTCGCGCGATTTCTGCAGCCGCGGTATCATCAATAGTCGTCTGGAGCAGTCCTGACGAGCGCCTTATAATATTCGTGAGCTCGCCTGAATCATAAAAATTGAGGCGGTCAATCACACCGAAGCGATCGCGGAGTGGAGAGGTGAGGAGGCCCGTCCTCGTTGTGGCACCCACAAGCGTGAAGCGTGGCAACTCGAGTTTAATAGAGCGCGCCCCGGGGCCCTGTCCGACAATGATGTCAAGCTGGAAATCCTCCATTGCCGGATAGAGAATCTCCTCTACGACACGGTTCAAGCGGTGAATCTCGTCAATGAAGAGGACGTCGTGGGCATCAAGGTTGGTGAGAATTGCTGCCAGGTCGCCGGCACGCTCCAGGACAGGCCCTGAGGTAGATTTGATACTCACGCCCATCTCATGGGCGATGATGTTCGCCAGGGTTGTTTTGCCAAGGCCTGGAGGCCCGCAAAATAGGACATGGTCAAGTGCTTCGCCCCTCCCCTTTGCGGCTTCGATGAATATGCGAAGATTCGCCTTGATTCGATCCTGTCCGACGAAGTCTTCAAATCGGAGTGGCCTCAGGCTTCGATCCAGCTGCGCATCATCTTCATTTCGTTCCGGCTCTATGATCCTTTCAGCCAACGATTCTTTCTCCCTTACACGAAAACGCCGTCAGAAACAGATCGGCAAAACAGCTGACGCTGCTTCGATCACTTTTTCATCAAAACGCTTAATGCTTCCCGGATAAGATCTTCAATTGCATAACCAGGCTTTCTTTGCTTGATTTTTTTTAGGACGTCCTCCGCGAGAGGCTTTTTATATCCAAGGTTGACAAGGGCGGAAATGGCATCTTCCACATCATTTGCCTCTGGGGGCACCCTGCCCGTCTTTGGCCGGTCCATAGCCAGCTGTTTGATTTTATCCTTTAATTCAAGGACCATTCGCGCTGCCGTTTTCTTGCCAATGCCGGAGATCGTGCACAACTTCGAATCGTCGGAAGAATAAATGGCAGAGCAAAGATCGTCAACTGATAGGCAGGAGAGCACTGAAAGGGCGAGCTTGGGGCCGATACCCGATACCCCCATGAGCAGCAGAAACATCTCTTTTTCGGATTGTTCCAAGAAACCGAAGAGCGACAGAGCATCCTCCCGGACGTGCGTATGGATATGCAGGCTTATTTCGTCTCCGATGTCAGGAATGCGGCAATAGGTTGAGAGCGGAACCTGCACCTGGTAGCCCACGCCGGAAACATCGACAATCAGGTAGTCGCTGGCTTTGCGTCTTAGCCTGCCCGTGAGAGAAGCTATCATGCCATCCGCCTACCGCAGCCCCGAGAGGCCGGCTCGGCTGTTCGTACGTCTCAGCGCACTGCTCCCCCTTGCCGTTTGCTTCAGGGATGCAGAATTCTTGAGCGTTTCCCGAAGCCTGGAGGAATGGATGTGACAGATTGCCGCGGCGAGCGCATCGGCGGCATCGGCCGGATGGGGTACTTTGGGAAGATCGAGCAAGGTCTTGACCATGAGCTGCACCTGTTTCTTCTCCGCCTTTCCGTAGCCAACGACCGCCTGCTTCACCTCCAACGGAGCATATTCGAAAACCGGCAACCCTGCATTCATCGCTGCGAGAATTGCAACGCCCCTCGCATGACCCAGTTTGAGCGCCGATTTCATATTTTTCGAAACAAACAGATCTTCGACAACTACGGCATGCGGTCGATACTTGTCGATGATCTTTTCGAGCTCTTCATAGATTTTTTTAAGCCGTTTCGGAAATGGCTGTTTTGCCGAGGGACTGATGCCTCCTGAAACAACATGAAAAAGTTTGTGATCTTCTTCCGCCACGATTCCATAACCGCTAGTCAGCGTTCCTGGGTCTATTCCCAGCACTCTCATGAGCCCCCCTTAGTGGAACAGAAAACATTGGAAAATTGAAGCTTGTAAATTGAATAGGGGAAAGTGCAGAAAGGAAGAAACAACCTTCGCGTTCCCCAAATTCTATTGCCAGGATCTGTTTCGTCAACCTCTGCCAGCTCCACGCTACATTGCATTCATGATTTCTTCGGGAATATCGAAGTTTGCATACACGTTTTGCACGTCATCGTTGTCCTCAAGCGTTTCAACAAGGCGCAGCATCTGTTGGGCTTCTTTACCAGCAAGTTTTACATAAGTCTGAGGAATCATCGTGATCTCGGCTACCTCCGGTGCGACACCGCCATCCTCGAGCGCTTTTTTGACTTTTTCAAAATCGTTCGGTGGTGTCGTGACAACATAATTTTCATCCTCGGCTTGCATATCCTCGGCCCCTGCATCGAGGGCGAGCGTCATGAGTTTGTCTTCGCCGACTTTGGCACGATTGACGACCAGATATCCCTTTTTATGGAACATCCATGCCACGCAACCGGCTTCACCCATATTTCCTCCGGCTTTGCTAAAAATATTCCGGATCTCAGATACTGTCCTGTTGCGGTTATCGGTCATCACATCGACAATAACCGCCACTCCCCCGGGGCCATATCCTTCATACATGACCTCTTCGTAGGAGACTCCCGGCAGTTCACCTGTCCCCTTCTGGATCGCACGTTTGATATTTTCTGCGGGCAGGCTCACTCCCTTCGCCTTAGCAATGGCGGTCCTGAGGCGCGGATTCCCATTCGGGTCACCGCCTCCCAGCTTGGCCGCAACCGTTATCTCTTTGGCAAGTTTGGTAAATATCTTCCCCCGCTTCGCATCAGTAGCGGCTTTCTTGTGTTTTGTCGTTGCCCATTTTGAATGACCTGACATTGAGCCTCCCGAAATATAAATACTTTAGACAATACCGTAAACGTGGAGAAAAGCCGAACTGTTATGAATGCTTCTCCTGCAAGCGGCTATTGCACCCTGTCTTCCGGAATGTTTAACGTTCCGCAGTCTGTAAATCGTGCTCCATGTCTTCCCGCAGCTTTGTGAAGATCATCCTGCCTGCCGCCGTCTGGAGTACGCTGGTAACCGCTACATCTACATTCTTGTTGATATACTTTCGCCCGTTCTCAACGACGATCATCGTCCCATCATCGAGATAAGCGACACCCTGGCCCTGCTCTTTACCTTCCTTAAGCACGAAGACTCGCATGCTCTCTCCGGGAAGAGCAACCGGCTTTACGGCGTTCGAGAGATCGTTGATATTCAGCACCTTCACACCTTGGAGCTCCGCAACCTTGTTCAGGTTGAAATCATTGGTAATGACCTTTGCGCCAAGCTTTTTTGCCAGTGCGATCAGCTTGCTGTCGACCTCACGGATCTTCGGGAAGTCCTCTTCTACGATGCGAACCTCCATGTGGCTCATTTTCTGTACGCGGTGTAGGATATCAAGTCCCCTTCTCCCCCGTGCCCGCTTCAGCGAGTCCGAAGAATCGGCAATATGCTGGAGCTCGTGCAAAATGAACTGCGGAATAATGATCGTGCCGTCCAGGAATTCCGTCTCACACACGTCGGCGATCCTTCCATCTATGATCACGCTCGTATCCATGATTTTAATATTCTCTTCACCGCCGCTTTTAAAGAGCTTTTTGATGTTGGCGGGATTAAACCGCTCACCTTCCCGAATACCAATCATGATGCCGATGTACCCAAAAAAGCCGTTCATGAGGAGCAGGATGAAATTTACAATGCTCCTTTCGAGAGGTACGAGCTTGAGGGGAGCAGCAATGATGTTCGCGGCCGTCAGCCCGAGGATAAAACCGAGGATGCCACCGATGATAACCTTTAATGAGACCCGTCTGAATAAAAATTCAGTAAGGATAATCAGTACCGCCACGCTGAAACCGACTACGATGCCTTCGATCTTGCTGACCTGGTCATAGAGCTGCGTAGAAACATAGTACCCGAGGAGGGTACACAAAAAAACAAACAGAATGCGAATAAGGATAAGTCCCATAATTCTCACCTCCTTTCCCACCTGGAACGAATAGCATGTTATGGATTACTAATCAGCTGATGAGGGAACAACTCCAGTGAGAGGAATTCGAGTTATTCAGGCCTGACAGTCACGAACAGGTCTTGTCCCTTCCTGCGAATGAGAAGTAGTAATCGTTCTTTTGCATTGATTTTTGATGCTGTTTTTTTATAATCTTCTATCGTAGCAACATTTCTCTGGTTTATTTGAAGAATGATATCTCCCGCTTTGACCCCTGCGTCAGCGATTTTGCTGCCGGCTTCGACTCTGACCACCACGACACCCTTTTCATTTTCATCGTAACCGAATCGCTGCGCAAGGTCCGGCGTCAGCTGACGAACAACGATCCCGGCCAAGGCCGTACTTTCTTCCTCATTCATCGTGTTGCCGAGTTCTTCATTCCCGGTCAGCGTGTCAGCCATCTTTTTCGGCAATTCAGCAATGACGACGTCCAGTTCGATTTCCTTCTTCTGACGGAGAACCTTGATTTTTACGGCTGTGTTGATCGGCGTCTGTGAAACCATATTCCTCAAATGTCCTGTATCCTCAACATCCTTGCCGTTGTACTGAAGAATCACGTCTCCCTGTTTGATTCCCGCCTTTTCCGCAGGACTTCCCTTCATCACACCACTCACGAGCGCGCCCTTCAAGTCCTTGACGCCGAACTCCTCCGCGAGATCGGACGTGACTTCCTGGATACTGACACCAAGCCAACCGCGCACCACTTTTTTGTATTTTACCAGACTGTCCATGACCTGCCGCGCCATGCTGCTGGGTACGGCGAAACCGATGCCTTGATAGCCACCGGTCCGAGAAAGTATTGCGGTATTGATGCCGATCAGCTCACCGCGCGCATTGATCAGAGCACCGCCGGAATTTCCTGGGTTGATTGCCGCGTCGGTCTGGATGAAATCCTCGTAATCGGCAATGCCTACATTCGCCCGTCCGACCGCACTGATGATCCCCATAGTTACTGTCTGGTTCAGTCCGAAGGGATTCCCGACCGCGAACACGATCTCGCCCACCTTCAATTTATTGGAATCGCCCCAAGGAAGGGCCGGCAAACCTTTGGCGTCGATTTTGATGACGGCAATATCGGTTTTCGGGTCAGCGCCTACAAGTTTGGCAGTATAGTCCTTCTTATTCAAGAGAAGCACCTTTATCTCCTGCGCCTTTTCTATCACATGGTTATTCGTTATGATATAACCGTCTTCCGAGACGATTACACCCGAGCCCAAGCTTTGTTCCTTATGCTCCTTGGGGACATTGGGGTGCGGAAACTGGTCACCGAAGAATCTCCTGAAGAACGGATCGTCGAAAAGATCGAACGGCGTCTCTTCGCGTGATTTAATCACCCTTGTCGTGGAGATATTCACAACCGAGGGCGTAGCCACGGCTGCGACCTCAGACTGTGCATCGCTGAGTTGCGTCAGGATGTCGATCGATTTAGACGATAACTGGCTTTTGGCAGGCAACGGAGACATGATGCCGATATGCGATGATAAGATAAGTCCTACAAACACGCCAAGAACAAGTATCAATGCAGCGGATAGATAAAATCTCTTCCTGTTGAGCATGATTACGAATAAACCTCCAGGGGCTGGTTGGGGCAAATGATTGTGTACAGCATGCATAAGCATGCATTTCTACCCCAAGCGGTTATTTTACCAGAAAGATGTGAGAGTTTTCAAGCCCTTTTTATTATTGACAAAAACAGCATACTAACTATAATATCGGGCATATTTTGTCCAAACTGAACAATTAAGGATATCCCTACTTTGGCGCTTCAACGCTCGAGAAAACAACAAGCCGCACAAGAGTTGGAAAAACTGGATAAAAAATACCTCTGGCACCCTTTTACCCAGATGCAGGACTGGGAAAAAGAAAAACAGGTTATTATCGAGAGCGGCAAGGGATGCACACTCACCGACATTCACGGGAAACGCTATATCGATGGGGTATCCTCACTCTGGGTCACGATCCACGGCCACCGGAAAAAGGAAATCGATGCTGCCATTGCAGCACAGCTGAAGCATATCGCTCACTCCACCCTGCTCGGGCTCTCGAACGTCCCGGCTGTACGCCTTGCAGAAAAACTGATCAAGATCGCCCCCAAAGGCCTTACGAAGGTTTTTTATTCCGACAGCGGTTCCACCTCCGTGGAGATCGCCCTGAAAATCGCCTTTCAATATTGGCAACAAAAAGGCACTCCGTATCAAAAAAAGACGGGGTTCATTTCACTCACTGAAGCATATCACGGCGATACCATAGGGTCCGTAAGTGTGGGAGGCATTCCTCTCTTCCACACGATTTATAAACCACTCCTTTTTCAGACCTACAAGATCGAGTCGCCGCACTGTTACCGCTGCAAGTACGGACTGAGCTACCCGGATTGCCAGAATACCTGTTTTGTCCACGCCGAAAGAACGATCCAGAAATATTCCTCGGTGACTGCTGCTTTGATCATCGAACCCCTCGTACAGGGTGCGGCCGGCATGCTTATGCAGCCGACAGGCTATCTGAGAAAAATCCGTGAACTTTGTACGAAATACAATATACTCATGATCGCCGATGAGGTCGCAACCGGTTTCGGAAGAACGGGAAAAATGTTCGCCTGTGAACATGAACGAGTCGCACCGGACATCATGTGCGTAGCAAAAGGAATCACCGGCGGATACCTTCCGCTTGCCGCTACGCTCACAACCGAGGACATCTATGCGGGCTTCCTAGGCGACTACTCGGAGTTCAAGACCTTCTTCCATGGACACACCTATACCGGCAACCCACTCGGCTGCGCTGCTGCAATCGCCAGCATCGACTTATATCAAAAAGAGAACATCCTCGCAAAGATTCAACCGAAGATAGCCGAACTCGCAAAAGGCCTAAAGCAATTCAAAGCACTGGAACATGTGGGTGAGATCAGGCAGAAAGGTCTCATGGTCGGCATTGAGCTGGTGAAAAACAGGATTACGAAGCAGCCCTACCCCCCGGTCAGCAAAATTGGTATCAATGTTACTGCTGAATGCAGGAAGCGTGGTCTCATCATCCGACCGCTAGGCAATGTGATTGTAATCATGCCCCCCCTTTCCATATCCCTCAAGGAGCTGAATCGGATGCTGGAGATCCTGTACGCTGCCATCCAAGAGGTTACTAAGCACAATTAATCCAGCATGGAAGCGCTTTGTTCTCTTGAGCTGCTCTTGATAGATCAGCCGAGGAAGCACCGCCGACCCGTTCCTTGACTCTGTTCATGGCGATAATCGCTTTGGCAGCCTTCTTCCCTTTTTCCCTCAGCCTAGTGCTGCATATCGATAGATTGAGCCACCGGCTGTATCGTCACGCATGACGGTAGCGCTCAAAACGTACGGGTCGGGAACGGATCGAAGAGTAAAAATAAAACTGCGCAAGCCATCCCCTGTTTCAAAACAAAGTGATCGCTACATGCCTATTATGTACCGAAAACATAAAGCAAGAGGCAACAAACGCCGGTCAGGAGCATTGTTTTCCTTGAGGACCTTATAAGTTACATGAAATATCCTAAGGATACGTTCCGGGCAGCATCAGGACTTTCCCCAAAGCTAACAATAGTGCCTTACTTCCACGTACCTTGGGCAAGGAACGAGTGGACACTACATTCCATCCTGCCTTCTACGACAGCATTGATGAAAGTCCAAGGACCGTGAACACAGGACAAAACCGACGCAAGGGCAATGCTATGATGTCGTATTGAGGCAAACAGCGGTATTTTTTCTTGACAAAACATGGCTGTCTCTATATAATTCGAATCTTACAGCCCCGGTGGGAAAAAGAAATGGCTATCAAAATCAATGACATACCGCCAGAGGGGCTCACCCTGGAGCTTGCGAAGAAAATCGATTTGCTTGAGAAGGGTACTGACTTGGCGGAGTTTACGGCTCTTCTGCGGGTCAAACCTGACGGAAAGGGCATCCTCCATTTTTCAGGGCGAATACGGGCAGTCGCCATTCTTGAATGCAGCCGATGTCTGACAAGCTTTCCTTATCAAATGGACATCGACTTGAACGTTGATCTCGCGCCTGTCCAATCGCTTGCCGGGGGACCGGAGCATGAACTTGTTTCCGGAGAACTTGATATAGAGTTCTATCAAGGCGATGAAATCGACCCTGTCGAGTTTATAAAGGAGCAAATGCTCATCGCGCTCCCCTTGGTCCCGATTCACAATCCAGAATGCAAGGGACTCTGCAGTATCTGTGGAGCGGATCTAAACAATGCACCATGCGGTCACCAAGAGAACGGGCCGGAAGATTTCGGTTCCTTTGCCGCTTTGAAAGAGTTACTAAAAAAACAGAAGGAGCATTAGAAGAAATGGCAAACCCAAAACACAGGCACTCCAAGTCACGAAGGGACAAAAGACGCACTCACAAACACCTCAAGGCCCCGAACCTTACGGTCTGCCCTCAGTGTCAGGAGGTCAAACAGCCGCATCATGCGTGTCTTTCCTGCGGCACCTATAATGGCCGTGAGGTTGTGACGGTTCAGCAGATATAAGCAGAGGCACGCTCGAAGGCAAAGGGCTGATACTATGTTTCCGTATGACCCTTTGCCTTTTATGTTGTAGGGAGTCTGTATGAAGATTGCCGTTGATGCAATGGGGGGGGACAACGCACCGCATGCCGTCATCGCAGGGGCCGTGCAGGCTGCAATGGCGTACGGAGTCGGGGTTATCCTCGTCGGTATCGAGCAGATTGTCAGCGCTGAATTAGCTAAGTACCCTCATGCAAAAGCGCTTCCCATAGAGATTCAAAATGCTACCGAAGTCGTGGACATGCTCGACTCCCCGGCTACGGTATTTCGCAGAAAAAAAAATTCGTCCATCCGGGTGGCCAACGATCTCGTTAAAAATGGAGAGGCGTCGGCCGTAATCAGTGCGGGACATAGCGGAGCCGCCATGGCAACGTCGCTCTTTGTCCTGGGGCCGGTTGAGGGCGTGGAGCGGCCTGCCATTGCCACTTTTATGCCGACCATCAAAGGCACGTCCATCATGCTTGACATGGGCGCGAACGTGGACTGTAAACCGAATCACCTCTTGCAATTTGCCGTTATGGGTGAGGTTTACGCGAAGTATTTGTTGAGAATTCCCAATCCCCGTGTTGGGCTCCTTTCCATAGGTGAGGAGGAAACCAAAGGGAATGAATTGACCAAGGAAGCCTTTAAGCTTCTGACCGAAACCTCGCTTAATTTCATCGGAAATGTAGAGGGGCGTGATGTCGTGTCCGGCAACGCCGATGTGATCGTCTGCGACGGCTTTGTCGGGAACGTCGTGCTCAAGGTCTCCGAATCCGTTGCAGAAACCATCAGTCTCTTTATCCGCGAGGGTATTGGCAAGAGCCTGATGCGCAAGCTCGGTTATCTGCTCATGCGGCCAGCGTTCAATTCGCTCAGACGCCGCGTCGACTACGCCGAATATGGAGGAGCGCCGCTCGTGGGTATCAACGGCATCAGCATCATCAGCCATGGTCGCTCGTCTGACCGGGCAATTAAGAATGCGATTCGTGTCGCCGCGGAGCTTGCCAAGAGCGAGGTGAATAAACATATCCATGAGGACATTGAAAAAAATATGGAGCTGACGAGAATTAAATGATTCACGCACGAATAACGGGAACCGGATCCTTCGCACCCAAAAAAGTCATGACGAACCAGGATCTGGAAAAGCTCATTGATACCACCGACGAGTGGATCATCGAACGGACAGGCATTAAAGAGCGCAGGATCGCAGAAAAGGGGCAGACGACATCGGACCTTGCCTATGAAGCGAGCAAACGAGCCATCAAAGCCGCAGGGATCGGCGTTGAAGACATTGATCTTATCCTGGTCGCAACGATGACTCCGGACACGATCCTGCCGTGCCTGGGGTGCGTGCTCCAGGAAAAACTTGGAGCAAAAAAAGCCGCTGCCTTCGACATCTCTGCCGCCTGCTCAGGCTTTATCTTCGGGATGTCCCTTGCAAGCGCATACATCAAATCTGAAATGTACAAAAACATCCTGCTCGTGGGGGCAGAAGTCCTGTCGCGATACACAGACTGGGACGATCGCGCGACCTGCATTCTCTTCGGCGACGGCGCAGGCGCAGCAGTTATCCAACGGCATATGGGTAAGCGGGGTATTCTCTCCACGCACATTCATTCCGACGGATCACAGGGAAATTTGATCCATGTTCCCGGCGGCGGCGCCCAGCACATGGCGACACACGAGACAATCCATAAACGGATGCATTTTATAAAAATGAAGGGCAATGAAACTTTTAAAGCAGCGGTGAGGGCGCTCGAGAGTGTTGCACAGGAAGCATTGGAGTATAACAAGATAAAAGCGGAAGAGATCGACTTTCTCGTTCCTCACCAAGCGAATCTGCGGATCATCCAGGCTATGGCGCAACGTCTCAATATGCCCATGGAAAAAGTTGTGCTGACGCTACCAAAATATGGGAATACCTCCGCCGCTTCCATCCCCATGGCCCTCGACGAAGCGGTCCGCGGCGGTAAGATTAAGGAAAATCATCTCATTCTCTTTGAAGCTTTCGGTGGAGGACTGACGTGGGCTTCTTCTCTTGTGCGTTGGTAGCGCGAAAAATGTGCATCCGGGAAACTACTTGCTGTTGATACTGTGCGGAGGATTCAATGGACTATTTGCTGACAGATGAACAGATCATGATTCGCGACCTTGCTCGGCAAATAGCCGTAGAAAAGATCGTTCCCGTTCGCGCCGAGCTCGATGAACAGAACAAGTTTCCGACAGACATCATGAAAGCTCTGGCTCAGGCCGACCTCTTCGGCATATTCATCCCCGAGGAATACGGCGGGCTGGGCAAACAGTCGCTTGAGCTGTGTATCACCGTAGAAGAGCTCTCCAAGGCTTGCGTAGGCGTTTCGACGAGCTATGCCGCCAATGCGCTCGGAACGTACCCCATCCTGCTTCACGGCTCCGATTCCCAGAAGAAAAAATACCTGCCCCACATCGCGAGCGGTAAAAAACTCGTAGCATTCGGACTGACGGAGGCCAACGCCGGAAGCGACGCCAGTGGCGTTCAGACTACGGCAAAACTCGAGGGAAGCGAGTATGTGCTGAATGGAACCAAGCAGTGGATCACGAATGGCGGCGAAGCTGATATTTACACGGTCATCGCGATCACCGACAAGGCAAAGGGTCCGCGTGGTGCATCAGCGTTCATTGTGGAGAAAGGCACACCGGGATTCACGTTCGGCAAGAAGGAAAACAAAATGGGCATTCGTGCTTCCTCCACCACAGAACTCATCTTCAACAATTGCCGCATCCCGAAGGAAAACATTATTGCCAAGGAAGGCATGGGGTTCATTGTTGCCATGAAAACGCTCGATAGCTCCCGCACCGGCGTGGGCGCCCAAGGCGTAGGCGTTGCGCAGGGAGCCATTGACGAAGCGATCAAATTTGCAAAACAACGCATCCAGTTCGGCCATCCGATCACGTCGTTCCAGGCCATCCAGCATATGCTTGCCGACATGCAAACCCAAACGGAAGCGGCACGCGCGCTCGTGTATTCCGTCGCGCGCTTCATCGACAGCGGTGCAAAAGACGTTTCCCGCGCATCAGCCATGGCCAAGCTATTTGCCACCGATGTAGCGATGAAAGTAACTATCGATGCGGTCCAGGTCATGGGCGGATCGGGCTATATGAAGGAGTACCCGGTCGAAAAAATGATGCGCGATGCTAAAATCCTTCAGATCTATGAGGGCACGAACCAGATCCAGCGCAATGTCGTCGCTCTGGACATGATCAAGGAAGCATCCAGAGCAAAGTGAGATTTCTTCGCCAAGGCAGGAAAGCAGAAAACATGTATGCGTATTTGAGAGCATTCCTACCGCAAGGATCGGATATATGAACATTATCGTCCTGGTAAAACAGGTTCCTGACACGTCGGAAGTCAAAATCAACCGGGAAACCAATACCCTTATCCGTGACGGGGTCCCGAGCATAATCAACCCCTTTGACATGTATGCCCTTGAAGAGGCTCTGCGACTTCGAGAAAAACATGGAGGAAAGGTTACCGCGCTCACCATGGGCCCACCTCAGGCCGTTGAGGCGCTGAAAGAAGCCGTGTCGCTCGGCGTTGACGATGTTGTGCTGCTGTCTGACCGTGCATTTGCCGGTGCAGATACATGGGCCACGTCATACGTCCTTTCGCAAGGGATTAAGAAAATCGCTGAATATGACCTGATCATTGCGGGCAAACAGGCCATCGACGGTGACACAGCGCAGGTGGGCCCGGAGACCGCTGATATGCTTGGCATACCCTTTGTCGCGTATATTAAGAAGATCGAACAGATCGAAGGGAAAAAGTTGTTGGCTGAACGGCTCATGGACGAGGGCTATGACGTCGTCGAAACGTCCCTTCCCGCGCTCATTACCGTTGTGAAAGAAATCAATCAACCCCGTGTCCCTTCCCTTAAGGGCAAGATGAGAGCCAAGAACCTGAAGGTAGCAAGCTGGAACGCCAAGGATATCGGCGCCGATGAAAGAAACTGCGGCCTCAAGGGTTCTCCCACGAAGGTTGTGAAAATATTCCCGCCCGCGGCCCGTGGCCAGCGAGAGGTTTTGACCGGCAGCATGGAAGACCAAATCACTACTGTCGTATCCAAGTTGAAAGAGCAATCGTTTATTTGAACGAATGCAGTGCCAGATGTCAGAAATCAGGCAAAACCGAGAAAGTACCATAACGAACAGCGGCCTGACATCTGCACTTGCTTAAGGAGTTCCCGTGAGCGTTCGAGTCGTATCCGATAAGTGCACAGGCTGCGAAAGCTGCGTGACCGCTTGCCCCTTTGGTGCAATCGAAATGCGCGACGGTAAGGCATTCATTACCGAGTCCTGTACCATGTGCGGGGCCTGCGTGGAAGCTTGCGAATTCAAAGCAATCGAAAAAACCGAAGATTCAGAAGCGGCCTCAGCCGATCTTTCGGACTATCGGGGCGTATGGGTATTTGCAGAGCAACACAAAGGAGGCATTGCCAGCGTTGCCCTGGAGTTGCTTGGCGAGGGCAGGATACTCGCTGACAAAAAGAAAACAAAGCTTTCCGCTGTATTCATCGGTCACGGCATTAAGGACAAGGTACAGGATCTCATCGCCTGGGGGGCCGACATCGTCTATGTCGCCGATGACCCCTCACTCAAGGATTTCAACGACGATTCCTATGCTGCAATCCTGACGACGCTTGCACAACAACATAAGCCGGAGGTCATCCTGGCGGGCGCGACGGCCATTGGCCGCTCCTTCTTCCCCAAAGTTGCTTCAGTATTGCACACCGGATTGACAGCCGATTGCACAGCCCTCGATATCGATGCGGATAATGGCCACCTGCATCAAACCCGTCCTGCCTTTGGCGGAAACATTATGGCCACCATAGTCACGCCGAACCACCGACCGCAAATGGCGACGGTCAGACACAAGGTCATGAAACCCGCTCCGCGCAACGATTCCCGGACCGGAGACGTCATCGACGTGCGGTATACTCAATCCGGGACCCTCCGCACCAAGGTTATCAAGACTGTAGAAGAGATCGGTGAGACCGCGAACATATGCGAGGCCGATATCATCGTAGCCGGAGGTCGTGGTTTGGGCAGCGCTAAAAACTTCGAGCTTATTGCAGAACTCGCCAAGGTGCTCGGCGGTGCAGTCGCCGCGACAAGAGGCGCCGTTGATGAAGGATGGGTCCCCTATCCCCATCAGGTAGGCCAGACCGGTAAGACCGTTTGTCCCAAGCTCTACATAGCCTGCGGAATATCCGGCGCTGTCCAGCACGTTGCCGGCATGCAATCTTCAGAGGTGATTGTGGCCATCAACAAGGATCCCGACGCGCCCATTTTTAACGTGGCAACGTATGGCATCGTCGGTGATGTGCATGAAGTTGTCCCCACAATGATCAGAAAGATCAAGGAAATGCGTGGATAACAGAACACACGTCCCTCCGGGCGCTGATCAGCGTCAAGAGAGGGATTATACATCGCTCGCTTTTTCTCGCACTATCTTGGAAAAGGTGCGTTGAAGATATTTCGAGGTCATGCTTCATGAAAATCGCATTCGTGTTTCCCGGCCAGGGTTCTCAATACGTCGGGATGGCAAAAGAATTTATAGAGAATTTTCCGGAATCGGAAGAAGTTTTCGAGAGAGCAAGCACCGCACTCGGGTATGACCTTGCGAGTCTGTGCATAAACGGTCCCGTCGAAAAACTGAACCTCACCGAAAACACCCAACCTGCCATTTTGGCTGCGAGTATGGCAATCCTTCAGCCTCTTGTGCGGAGAGGGTTGACCGCTGCCGCAGCTGCCGGCCACAGCCTTGGCGAATATACGGCAATCACCGCGGCAGATGGTTTCGAGCTCACGAGCGCGGTTGCGCTCGTTCAAAAAAGGGGACAATTCATGCAGGATGCCGTGCCTGCAGGATTGGGACTCATGGCTGCCATCCTCGGCATGGAGCGCAGGGATGTAGAAAAAACTTGCCTTGAAGCGTCTAAAAATGGTATAGTTGCCCCTGCCAATTACAACTCTCCTGGTCAAATAGTAATTGCCGGCGAAACAGCTGCTGTCGAAAAAGCAATGGAACTTGCAAAATCCAGGGGTGCGAAAAAAATCATTCCTCTCACAGTAAGCGTTCCGTCGCACTGTGCACTGATGAAGCAGGCTGGCCAGTCGCTTGCGCGAGAACTGGAGAAAATGACCATTCGCGACCTCAATTTCCCGATCGTGAACAACGCCGATGCCAAGTACCTGCGCACAGCATCGGAACTGAGACCGTCGCTCGTCAGGCAGATCAGCGCTCCGCTCTACTGGGAAGACTCAATCAGCACGATGGCTGCTGATGGGTGCGATACCTTTATTGAAATCGGCCCCGGCAAGGTCCTATCGGGTCTGGTCAGGCGGATCACCAAGGAATCAAAGGTCCTGAATGTTGAGGACCTGAAGAGCATGAACGAGACGCTCACCGCGCTGGGACTCTAGGAGCAACGTTTTCGCAATGACGTAAGA
>Ga0187778_10001452_pt1 | contig 16479 bp, 11 predicted proteins | sample 1015_Q2_SP5_20_M_FD_132418 | JGI IMG/M metagenome (GOLD analysis project Ga0187778, IMG submission 132418) | Tropical peat soil microbial communities from peatlands in Department of Meta, Colombia - 1015_Q2_SP5_20_MG | ecosystem: Environmental > Terrestrial > Soil > Wetlands > Peat | place...
CTGGCCATCGGCAAAAAGGGCCAGAACGTGCGGCTGGCCAGCAAACTGATCGGCTGGGACATCGACATCAAGAGCGAAGAAGAAAAGCGCCAGGAAATCGAAGCGGAAATGACCGCGCTAACCGCGCCGGCCACTCCTCTGACCTCCCTTGCGGGCGTTGGCGCTAAGACCATCGAAAAAATCGAAGCTGCGGGAATCAATTCCGTCGAGAAACTAGCTGGAATGACGCCGGAGCAGTTGATGGAGATTCCCGGCATCGGCGAAAAGATGGTGGACAAGATCTACCAGGCCGTGAACCGCTTCTACGAGAGCAGCGGAGAAGCTGCAGCTGCGGCCGGTGAAGGTGCCGCAAGCGCCGAAGCCCCTCTGGCGGAAGGCGAAGCGGGGACGACCGCCGAAACCGCTGAGTCGGGCGAGGGCGAAGGAGTCCTGGATAGCGGCGGAGCCGAGGAAGTTGCCGAAGCGGAGACAGCTGCCGAAGCCGCCAAAGAAGCTACTGCCGGCGAAGAAAGCGCCGCCGAAACAAAGACTGCTGAAAACGAGGGAGAAGCCGGGCAGGCGGAAGAAGCGAAGTCGTAAGTACGAACGGAGCGCATGAGCGACGCAAATCAAGTCCGAATCAACGAACTGGCTCGCGAGCTGGAAGTCAAAGCCAAGGCGATCATTGATCTTCTGCCCGGATTCGGTGTAACGGAAAAGAAAACGCACTCAAGCTCGATTCCAGCGGACGTCGCTGAAAAAGTGCGCCACCAGATTCAGGGCGTCGCCGAAGCGGAAGCTCAGGCCGAAGCGGTAGCCAAAGCGGAAAAAGAAGCTAAGGAAGCGGCAGCAAAAGCGGCGCGCATGAGGCCCGCTGCCGTTGCGCCGCCCGCACATGCTGGCACGGCGCCAACGGCCGTAAAGCCGCCGGCTCCGGTTGCGCCAGCGGCACCTCCAGCAAAGCCCGCTGCGCCCACTGTACCTGCTGCTGCGGCACCGCCACCCGCAGTTGCCCCTGCACCGAAAGTCGTGCCGAAGGCGCCGGTTCCCCCACCTGCGCCTCCCAGCGCACCGGCGGCTGTGAAACCCGCAGCGCCGCCAGCCGCGCCCACACCGATTCGTCCCGCTGCACCTGCAGCTCACCCTGCAACGCCCGCAGTGCGGCCGGCTGCGCCTGCGGCTCCCGCAAGCACGCAGCCTTCAGTGTCGCGTCCCGCTGCCGCCGCTCCGGCGGTCGGAGCACCGCGGCCCGGAACACCTCTGCGGTCGACGGCGCCAGCCCGGCCAATCCCAACAGGCAATCGCGGTCCTTTGCCTAGTGGCAATCGCGGTCCGCTGCCGGATGTTTCGCGAGAGCGGCCGAGCGGCCCCCGGCCAGGACAGCCGATGCGGCCCCAGCAGCCGGGACAAGGCAGACCTTTCTCGCCGCGCGGCGGCGCGGGTGAGCCCGCTAGGCCGTTCGAACAGCGCCGCGGGCCGATGCCCACGGGCACACGGCCGGGCCCGCGCACGCCCGGACGCCCTGGAATGTTGCCGCCATTGCCGGACAAGATGCCCGCAAAGGCCGAGCCGGGGAAGCCGCTCTATGCGCGCAAGACGGTTCAAAGACAGCGGCCGGTAGTCGACAAGCGTGAGATGGAAGGCGAGCGCAAGCTGCACCCGACGCGGCAGCGCCAGGGCGCGGGCCGAGGCGCGGCTGCTACCGCAGTTATCGCCCCGCCGGAGCCGCGTGCGCCGCGCGACGTCACGATCACGGAAGGCATCACCATCCGCGAGTTGGCAGAAAAGCTTGATGTACGCGCAAAAGACTTGCTGAAAACGCTTTTGGACAAAGGCGTATTCGCGAGCATCAATCAAGCGCTGGATGTGCCCACCGCGACGACGCTGGCGGAATCCTTCAACGGTGTAGTGAGCATAGTTTCGCTGGAAGAAGAAATGGTGCTGGAGGTCGCGAAGGAAGAGACAAGAGAAAGCCTAAAGCCGCGGCCGCCCGTAGTGACGGTGATGGGGCACGTCGACCACGGAAAAACCAGCTTGCTGGATGCAATTCGCGAAGCGGATGTGGCGGCTGGAGAAGCGGGCGGCATCACCCAGCACATCGGCGCCTACAAAGTTCAAGTGAACGGCAATGCGGTGGTATTTGTGGACACGCCGGGCCACGAAGCGTTTACCCGCATGCGCGCGCGCGGCGCAAAAGTGACGGATATCGTAGTGCTCGTCGTGGCGGCAGATGATGGCGTTATGCCGCAAACAAAAGAGGCGATCGATCACGCCAAGGCAGCCAACGTGCCGATCATCGTGGCCGTCAACAAAATCGACAAGCCGGAGGCGCAGCCTGAGCGCGTGAAGCGCCAGTTGACGGACCTTGGCCTGATGCCTGCGGAATGGGGTGGCGATACAGAATTCGTGGAAGTTTCGGCGAAACAGAAGAAAAACATCGACAAGCTGCTGGAAACCATCCTCGTGGTCGCGGAGTTGCGCAATCTGAAAGCGAATCCGGACGCGCCCGCGGCTGGCACCGTGCTCGAATCGCGCGTCGATAAAGGGCGCGGGCCCGTGGCCACGGTGTTGGTGCAGAACGGCACACTGAACGCCGGCGACTTCTTCATCTGCGGCTCGGTGTTCGGCAAAGTCCGCGCGATGTTTGACGATCGCGGGCGCACCGTGAAAGACGCTCCGCCTTCGACACCCGTCGAAGTGCTGGGCTTGCAAGGCGTGCCGGAAGCAGGCGACCACTTCCAGGTGACAGACGAAGCGAAAGCGCGCCACATCGTCGAATACCGGCAGAGCAAACAACGCGACGCGGCGATGCGCGCAAGCGCGGGCGGCCGCATCACGCTCGATCAATTGCACGAACAGCTCAAGGCGGGCGACGTCAAGGAACTAGGCATCGTCATCAAGGCGGACGTCCAGGGCTCGGTGGAAGTGTTGAGCGAAATGCCGCCCAAGCTTTCGACGGATCAAGTGAAGCTGAAAATCATCGGGTCAGGCGTTGGCGCGGTGACGGAAAACGACGTGCTCTTGGCGTCGGCGTCTAGCGCCATCATCATTGCGTTTGGCGTGCGGCCGGACCGCAAAGCGGCGGATTTGGCGCAGCAGGAACACGTGGACATCCGCACGCACAACATCATTTACGAAGTTTCCGACGAAATTAAGAAGGCCATGGAAGGCCTGCTTGAGCCGGTAATCACGGAGACATATCTGGGCCGCGCGGAAGTGCGCGACACGTTCCGCGTGAAGGGCGCTGGTACGGTAGCAGGCTGCTACGTGGTGGACGGGATTTTGAAGCGCGACGCCAGTGTGCGCGTGCTTCGCGATGGCGCTGTAGTTTACACGTCGAAGCTAAATTCACTGAAGCGTTTCAAAGATGACGTAAACGAAGTGCGCACTGGATTCGAATGCGGCGCGGGCGTAGCCAACTTCAACGACGTTAAAGTGGGCGACTTCCTGGAGTGCTTTAGCATCACCAAGATGAGCGCCGCGGAAGCTGCCGGACAGGGCGGCGGGCCCTCCGGCAAGAAATAAACCGCTAAGCGATCCCCCGGAGCCGCGCATGCCAGTCGGCTTGCTCACCCTTGAGCTGCACATCCCCGACGCGCAATCGCTGAAGGACAAGCGGCAGGTGCTGCGCAGCCTGAAGGACCAGCTGCGGAGGGAATTCAACGTGGCAGTGGCGGAATTGGACCATCACGACGTGTGGCAGAGATCAGTGGTGGGCGTGGTGACGCTTTCGAATGAAGAAAAACATTTGAAAGAAGTGCTGCAAAAAGTTCTGGACGAGGCGGACCGCATCCTCGGATCTTTTTTGGTGAATCAAGCGGTGGAAATCCTCTAGGAAGTGCGCAGGTGCGCCGATGAGCACAGCCAATCATCGTCACGAACGCGTGGGCGAAGAAATCGCTCACGAAATCAATGCCATGCTGGCGGGAGAGCTGAAGGATCCGCGGCTGGAAGGCACAGTGATCGCGAGTGAAGTGCGCGTGCAGCCGGACATGAAGCACGCGCGCGTGTTCATCAGCGTAAAGGGAACCGACCGCGAACAAGCCGACGCCATCAAAGCGCTGGAACATGCTTCTGGATTCATTCGCCACGAACTTGTGGAACGCTTGCAGCTTCGCCGCCTGCCCGAGTTGCACTTCGCATTGGACGAGTCGCAAGAAAACGCGGAGCGCATCGAGCAGCTCTTGAAAGAAATGAAAAAGGATAAGCCGTCCGCGCCATAGGAGTAATCGGGTCTCAGTTCTCAGTTTTTGGTTTTTTGGAGCCGGTTTTAGAGCCGACTTTAAGGACAGAAGAGGTTTTGAAATGCTTTTAGTCTTTTGTCTGTCGTTTTTGGACCAGAGCTTCCGTGCTCGCGGTTGCGTGACGGAATCGCTTGCGTCGGTACCGGACCTAGTTTGGGTAAGTCTCGCGGAATGAATGGGTTAAGATCTTGCCTGGATTCGCAAGCAAAGCTGTAATGTAAATTACCGCATAATTTAATTTTCAGGATGAAGTAGTTTGCAGAGCAAAGTGATTCTTTTTTCGCAAGCTCACGGGCGTCAAGCCAGAACTGCCGAAGCGTTGCTAACTTAAGTTCGGTAATTGACTGCTGAAAACTGAAAACTTGAAAAATGCCGCGACAGCCACAGCCAGCGCCGTTTGACGGCGCGCTCGTCATCAACAAGCCAAAAGGAAAAACATCGCACGACGTCGTCGATGCGGTGCGGCACTTGGCAGGATTCCGCCAGATCGGGCACCTGGGGACGCTTGATCCACTCGCGACCGGAGTATTGGTGCTCTTGCTGGGACGCGCCACGCGGCTGGTTCAGTTTTATGCCGGGAGAAGGAAACGCTATACCGCAGGCTTCCGCTTCGGGTTCGCGACGGACACGTACGATTCCGACGGAGAGGCGCAAGGGCCGGATACGGCGCCGGTGCTGGATGCGAGCGCGCTGAGGAAATTTGCCGAAGAACGCATCGGGCGATTCGAACAAATGCCGCCTATGTTTTCGGCAAAGAAAGTCGGCGGCCGACCTGCGTATGAGCTGGCTCGAAAGAAGCAGGTAGTGGAGCTGAAGCCGGTCGAGGTCGAGCTCTACGAGTACAAGTTGAAGGAAATTGAAGGAAGCGTTGCGCGCTTCACGATCGAATGCTCTTCCGGGACGTACATCCGCGCGCTGGCGCATGAGATGGGAGAGAAGCTCGGCTGCGGAGCGCATCTTGCCGAGATTACGCGCACGGCGGTCGGCGAATTTTCTCTGGACCAGGCAATTTCACTTGAGGAGCTGGTGGAAGCGCGGAAAGCCGGGAAATTTGCGGACTGTCTCATCCGGCTGGAAAACCTGCTGCCGAATTTTCCGCGCGTCAACGTTTTGCCGGTGATTGAAAAACGCGTGCGGCACGGCTCGAAATTCAACATTTCTGTTTCGCAATTGAAGCCTGGCCGCGTTGAAGTGCCTCCCGGCGCGACGACGGAACTGGATGGCGGCGAGCCCAAACCGCCGCGGCTGCGCGTGTTCAACCAGCAAGACAAACTGATCGCCATTGCCGAAGCCGTGGTTCCTCGGACCTACCAACCCATCGTCGTCTTCGAGCCGCTGGCATAGGCCGCCTGCGATAGAATGCAACCACACCAAATAAAAACGTCCCCATAAGAGTGGAAGGACTTGGAGTTGCCCGCGCTCCCAGGCTAAGGCTGCTGTTGCTGTGGCTGGGGTTGCTGGGGCTGCGTCAGCGGCGGAATCTGTGGAGGCTGTGGCTGCTGAGGTTGCGGCTGAGGCTGGGGTTGTGGTTGTTGTGGTTGAGGCGGCAACGACGGCAGGCCAGGGTTTTCGCTGCCACCCCGAGGACCGATGGCCCCGCGGCCACTCGTGTCGCCGCGCCCGGCAAAAATAGTTCGCGTAAGGTGATCGGCCAGGCGCAAACGGCGCGGCGTAACAAGGATGAGCAGCTCGGTGTCCTGAAGCGAATTATTTCGCGTTCCAAACCCATAGCCTAGCCCTGGAATAGTCGCAAGCCCCGGCAAACCGGAGAGCGTGCGAGCTATTTCTGTGTCGGTCAGCCCGCCGATGAGAGTTGGCTCGTCTTCCTTCACGCGCACCGTTTGCGACAACGTGCGGTTCGAAAGGATGGGGATGCCGTTGACACTTTCGCCGGAAAGGGCGCGGATCTCAAATTCGAGCTGCAGAGTGACTTCGCTGTTGGGATGAAGGCTCGGAGTGGCTTTAATTTTTATGCCGATGTCCACATATTCCGAAGCGGGATAGGGCTGTTGCACGGCGCTAGAATTTCCTAAACTGGAAAAAAGATTGGCGGGGCTGAGAACGACAGTAACGTCACCAGCCGCGCCAGAAACTTCGTTGGTGATGGCCGCATCGGGAAAACCTCCGTTCAAGAGGTTTGCCGCAATGATGCTTGTCGGGAAGCTGCCACTGGGCCCGGCTGGTGGTTCGAACGCCAAAGCGAAGAGTCCCCCGGAAACTCCCAGGAACACGCTGAAGGTATTGGCTCCTTCACTGGTGACGGCAATGTCGGGTAGTCCGTCTTGGTTGAAGTCGGCGATGGCGATTCCCGTGGGGGTGGGTGGAGTGGTGAGCGGGGAATCCGGACCGGGAAGGAAAGTCCCGTCACTTTGGTTCACGAGGATAGTAACCGTGGCATCCGTCTGATTGACGACGGCGAGATCGGCTCGCCCATTGCCTGCCAAATTACCGGACGCAATGGCGACCGGGAGCTTGCCCACCGCGACCGGAGAACCGGTGTTTTCCGTAAACGAGCCATCGCCGTTGCCCAAGAGAATCGTCACGTTGTCACTGGTTTGATTGGCGATGGCAAGGTCTGGTTTTCCATCGGCATTGTAGTCGGCAACCGCCATCGCGACGGGACCTTGCTCTGCAGCCGTGACCGGCGCCAAGGTGAACTCCTGCTGAGCAGTTAAAGGAGTTGCGCTCGAGTCTTTGACGGCTACCGTAAAAGTAGAACTTGTGGAGGGGGAGGTTGTGGCTGCGGGAGTTCCCGTGATTTCGCCGGTGGTCGCATTCAAGGTCAAGCCCGAGGGCAGCGAGCCGGACGCAATGCTCCACGAAAAAGGAGAAGTTCCCCCAGTGACCGCCAGGATCTGGTCGTAAGGAGTTCCGAATCCTCCGTCGGGAAGGGAAGCCGTCGAAATAAAGAATGTGGGAGCGACGGCGTTGACGGTGATGCTGAGAGTCGTCGTGACGGTATCCGGGGGAGTAGCGGAATCCGTAGCCGTCACCGTAATGCTCGAAGTTCCTGCGGCGGTTGGGGTGCCGGTGATCGCGCCGGTGCTCGCGTTTAAGGCAAGTCCGGCTGGAAGGGTCCCAGTCGCGATGCTCCAGGTGACGGCGCCGGTTCCTCCCGTCGATAGCAAAGTGGTGTTGTATGCCGAGTTCAAAACGCCGCTGGGCAGCGATATGGTGCTAATCGTCAATTGTTTGGTGAGGACGAACGGGGAGCGAGGCGCAGCGGTGAACTTGCCCGTACCATCCCCGAGAAAAACAGAAATCGAGTTGTCGCCTTCGTTCGCTACGGCGAAATCCTGATTGCCGTCACCATTGAAATCAGCGGTGACAATCGCAGTGGGATTATTGCCGGCGGGAATTGCCACCGGCGCTTTGAACGTACCGTCGCAATTGCTGACGAGCAGGTCCACAACGTTTGCCAAGGGATCGCTCGCCAGCAAATCGTGGCAACCGCTGCTGGTGAACGCTGCGGAGGCAATGGAAGGAGGCGTTGCCGGAGCTGACGCGCGCGCCTGCCCCAGCGAAATCGGTGAACCGCTTGCCGCAGCAAAGCTGCCCTGGTTGGTGCTCTGGTTGAGTAAGACGGTGACGGAATTGTCGACCTCGTTGACCGCTGCCAGATCGAGCAGCCCGTTGTTCAGGAAATCCGCGGCCACGAGCGCGACGGGGTTGGTGCCGGCAGCATACGAAGTGCTGGGAAAAGGATTGCTGGCGCTGCCCGGACTGGGAGTCTGGCCGGAAGTGCCCAGGCTGCTGGACAACAAAGAGAGCGTGATTGGATAACGAGTGCCGACAAAAAACGTTGCCGGTTTTCCATCCAGCGCGCGCATGAAAACCTGGCGGCCGCTCTGCACCAGGGAGAGACCTTCGGAAAAATTCACGGCAGTCGACGGGAGCGTCAGGAGGAAAGTCGTCTTGCCGCCTCCCACGGCGACGATCGGAGGGATCAACGAACTCACGGAAGATGTTCCGCTTGGCGAGGTGCCGAAGATGCCGGCGAGAAGACTCTGGATAGCGGAAAGGTTTTGCGCCTGATTCAGCTGGCTGATGAGATTGGGCGGAATCGTAAAAAGGTGTGCCTGGGATGGAGCGACGACGCCAAGTTGCCGGGCGGTATTGCGATCCACTTCCAGCAGCTCAAACTCCAGCATGACTTCGCCGCGAGCGCGTTCGATTTGATCGAGCAAGCTGCCAGCGAGAGCAAGCCTCTCGGGAGTATCGCGCATGGTGATGGTGCGGCTGCGGGAATCAAGATCGAGGTGCGTGCTGCCGGTAATGTCGCGGACGATGCGCACGAGTTCGGTCACGTCTTCCGGCCCAAAGGACTCGGAAACGGGAAACGTCTGGACGGCCAGAAGGCCATACTGGCGATGTTTTTCCTGCGTATCCGCGGCCACAAAAAACTGAGTGGGGCTCAGCGGGCGCCAGAACGTGCCCGTTTGTGCGCCAAGAATCTTCATTGCGGTTTTGAAATCCACGTTATCCACGCGCACGCGGACGTTGCGAACGCTTAAGTCCGCATCAAAAACGGCTTTTAAGCCGAAGAGACTGCCGACTTGTTCGTACACGGTCCTGGTGTCCCCGCGAAGGTCGAGGTTGCGAGTTCCCGATTGCGCTTGCAGGCGGGGCAGCCCTTCGATAGTGGGCGGCGTGCGTTTTTGCGCAGGCTTCTCTTCCATGCTTTTGACCTGGCCCAATCGCTCGGCGACGATGCTGTTCATCGGGTCGATGGCCAGGGCCGCGGCGAGTTCCTCTGTAGCTTGGCCGAATCGATTTGCAAGGGCCGCACGCTCTGCGGCGTCGATGTGGGCTTGCACCGCCTTGGAACGCATCAGCACAAAAGTCTCGGCGATTTTTGTGTCTTGCGGGGCGAAATACACAGCGTCTTGGTAAGCGGCAAGCGCAGAATCGAGATCGCCGGCGGCTGCCGCTTTGTCGCCTTGCTCGGCAGCTTTATGCGCACGCCGCAGGTCTGGCTGGCCTTCCTGAGCTTGCGCCGCCGGGCGGGCTGCCGATTGGCCAGATGCCTGGGAAGCCACCAGGAGCGCGGACAAGGTAAAGGCGGCTAGTTGGCAAAGAGTGCGCATGACGAGAAGACAGGATAACCTATTTGGACAACGGGGAAATCGGACTAAAATAGTCCGGTTGACCAACTGGCATTTCTGAGGTAGACTGCAGACGTAGTTGCAAATGACTTTCAACTGGGGCTTGCTTGCTCTCCGCCTTTCTCATTGCTCTCCGTGAAGGTGTCGAAGCCGCGCTCGTCGTCGGCATCATCCTCGTCTATCTTTCCCGTACCGGCCGCAGCCACCTCGGCCGCTTTGTGTGGTATGGCGTCGCCACGGCCGCGGCGCTCAGCCTGGGGGTGGCCATCGCGCTGGAACGCTGGCGCATCAGCGAGGACGGTTTCGAGGGGCTGATGCTGCTGGTGGCGTCGGTGTTCGTAGTTACGATGATTGTTTGGATGAACCGAGTTGCGCGCCACCTGAAGAAAGAAATTGAAGAGAAAGTGGAGAGTTACGCCGAGAAAGCGGGAAAAGCGGCGGGGCTGGGGATTTTTCTGTTCGTGTTTCTGATGGTTTTGCGGGAAGGCGCGGAGTTGGCGCTCATTTTGCGCGCGGTGGAGCTTTCGAGCGAAGGCGTGCAGACCTGGATTGGAACGATCGTCGGCATTGGGGCGGCCATCGCGGTGGGATTGTTCTTTTTCAAAGGCACGTTGCGCGTGCCACTGCACCGCTTTTTCGCGGTGACCAGCGTGATTCTGATCCTTGTGGCGTTTCAGCTTGGGCTGACCGGCGTGCACGAACTGAGCGAAGCACGCTGGCTGCCCTCGAGCAAGGCGGAAATGGCACTGCTCGGGCCCATCGTGCGCAACGAGCTGTTTTTCTTCGTGTTTATTTTTGGTGCGGCGACGTTGCTGATCCTGCGCGAATGGCAGTCGGCGTCGCATGCCAAAGTCGCCAAAGAAACGCTGAACGACGCGGAGAGACGGCTGCTCGAAGCGCAGAACCGGCGCCAGCGCCGTTGGATGATTGCCGCAGCCGTCGCTTCGCTTGCCGTGATTTTGGTGCTCACCGCGGATTTTATTTATGCGCAAGCGAACTCCGCTCCGGTTCCAGCGCGCCCGCTGCAGGTGGAGGGAAATATCGTGCGCGTGCCCGTCAGCGAAGTGCAGGACGGCACGATGCATCTCTTCACCGTGAATTCCGGCAGCCAGTCGATGCGCTTCATGATCATCAAGAAGCCGAATGGCTGGGGGGTAGCGCTGGATGCGTGTCGGATTTGCGGCGCGGAAGGTTATCGCCAGGAAGGGCAGAATGTGATGTGCCGGCACTGCGCTTCCGCCATTTACATTCCGTCGATTGGCAATCAGGGAGGCTGTAATCCGATTGGGGTGCCCTCGCGTGTGGACGGAGACGAAATTGTGATCGATGTTTCCGCGCTGGCTCAGGCAACCAAGGAGATTCCGCAGTAGGAGTTGTCAGTTATCAGTGCTCAGTTTTCAGTGAAGAACATTTTAGTGGAAGAACGGGGAGCGGTCGTGGAGCGAAGCCGAGTTTGGCTCCCAATAGGATGTTCCGGAAAAGAATGCGCGACTGTGATTCTTATCACCGAAACTGAAAACTGACGACGGAATACTGAAAACTCAAGAATGTTTCTAAGACTCGTTGCCGATTCGTTCGGGCGCCGTCCGCGCCACAAGCTGCTGACGGGCGCGGCGCTGGCATTAGGCATGGGCGTGGCTACGGCGGCGCTGAGCGTAGCGCTGGATGTCGGCGACCGGCTCGCGAAAGAGTTTCGCAGCCTCGGAGCAAATTTGCTCGTAACGCCGCAGGCGGATTCGCTGCCGCTGGAAATCGGCGGCGTCGATTACCGGCCGGTGAATGCGGGAGCGTACCTGCCCGAGGCGGACCTGCCAAAGCTCAAGACCATTTTCTGGCACAACAACATCATGGGCTTCGCACCCGTGCTAGAGACTCGCGTCGACGTGGTCGTGGCTGATAACCAAAGAAAAGTACCCGTTCGTCTCGCTTCTGTGCCACTGATTGGGACTTGGGCGAGAAAACCCATCTATTTGAGCGACGGCACGACGTTCGTCACCGGGATCGACAAGACAAATCCGTGGTTTCACATCGATGGGGAATGGTTTTCGCCGGATGCGGGAATTACGCGCCGCGTGAATGTGTCAACGCCTGAAGGGTACCAGGGCCATACGTACGTGCCTAGTCCAGAGGAATGCGTTATTGGCGCAAGGCTGGGCAAGCAAATCGGTGCTCGTGTTGGCGACAGCATTTCCTTTAGCCTGCCGGACCGCGAGCAGATGCAAGCGTATTTCGGAATTCAGTCGGTGGCATGCAGAGTGACGGGCATTTTATCCAGCGGAGGGTCCGAAGAAGACGCGCTGCTGATGCCCATTCACACCGTCCAGTGGCTGACGCGCAAGCCTGGAGAGTACCGGAAGCTGTATGTGAGCGCGTTGACGAAGCCGGAAGATGCGTTTGCGCGGAAAGACCCCAAGACGATGACGCCGGCGGAATATGACCGCTGGTATTGCACGCCGTACATCTCGGCGATTGCGCTGCAAATCAGCGAGGAATTGAAGGGCACGGATGTGCGTGTGATTCGCCGCGTGGCGGAGGGCGAAGGGCAGATTCTCTCACGCGTGCAAATGCTGTTGTGGCTAGTGACAGGCGCGGCGCTGCTGGCCGCGGCGTTGGCTGTCGGCGCTTCCGCGGCGGCGTCGGTGATCGAGCGGCAGGTTGAGATTGGCTTGATGAAAGCGCTGGGAGCGGGCTCCGGCACGGTGAGTTTCATTCTGGCAGCGGAGCAATTGCTGCTGGCGTTTTTGGGCGGAGGAGTTGGCTACGCGCTGGGGATTGTGCTGGCCCGTTTGGTGGGCCAGAAGATTTTTGGCGCAGCGCCGGAGCCAACGCTACTGGTGTTTCTCGTTGTGATTGCGCTGGCTGCATTGGTCACGCTGCTCGGCAGCGCGATTCCGCTGCGGCGTGCTTCGCGCCTCGACCCGGCGCCGATTCTGAAGGGTGAATGAGGATGTGTTCCAGGCACACAGAGCGGAAGAAGAACCGGTCTAAAGACCGGCCACTACAACCCCGCTTCCGACGCTCTCTTTGTAGTGGCCGACCTTCAGGTCGGTGCTCTTTCTTCGCTACGGAGAGCCTACATGGGTGACGCGAACCGCGCGATGTTCTGGCGCATCATACGCCGTTTGCTTGGCGCGAACCGTGGTCGCTTATTTGTGATGCTCCTCGCGCTGGGCGCTGGCGCAGCCGTCACTGCCGCGCTGCTCAATCTGCAAGTGGACGCCAAGCGCCGGCTAACGACCGAATTTCGGGCCTTTGGAGCCAACGTTGTAGTCGATCCGTCGCGATCTTTGGCGTCTGACAAAGAATCGGGGACGTTCCAGGAAGGAGAAGTGACGAAGACAGCCCGAGCGCTTGGAAATCCTGCGTCCGTCGTCGTTCCATTTCTATATGTGGTAGCGCGGGCACAGAAGGGCAGCGATAGCTTTGTTCCCGAAAATCGGCCACAAACGCAGGTTGTCCTGGCAGGCACGGAGCTCTTGCTGCTTCAAAAAATCGCCCCTGGATGGCAGGTTCCGACCTACTCCGGTTGGGAAGCTGAGGATTACGAAAGGTTAGTTGAGTATTGTTTTGTGGGGACAAGAGTCGCTGAGCAGTTGCACCTTACAAAAGGCGATATCGTAGAGCTGTTTTATGAGAGACGGGTTGAGCGCCTGAAGGTCTACGGAACTGTGATCGCTGGCGGTCCAGAAGATAATCAGATTTTCGTCCAACTGAAGGTGGCTCAGCGACTAGCGCACATGAACGAGCAAGCCAGTCTTGTGCAGGTGAATTTTCCTGGAACTCCGTTGGAAATTCGGAATTATCGATCCGCTCTTGCTTCCAAGCTGCCGGGTGTGGAGGTGCGACCGGTCACACAATTCACTGAGGGGGAGGCGAAGATCTACAACCGTATCAGCGGATTGTTGACGGCGACGGTGGGAATCGTCCTGCTGCTCACCGCACTTTGTGTGATGGCAGCAATGACTAACGTGGCGATGGAACGCAAGATGGACGTCGGCCTGATGAAGGCCATTGGCGGAGCGACGCGTCGCGTGATCCGGCTGTTCCTTGCGGAAGCGGCTTTGCTGGGCCTCCTTGGCGGTTTGATCGGTGCCGCCGCAGGTATTTTTCTTTCGATGGGGTTGGGCAAAGCGGTGTTTGGAGTAGCGGCGCGGCCGCGGCTGATTGTGTATCCTGTAGCTGTGGCTTTGACCGTTTTGGTCGCTATTTTGAGCGCGTTTCCGCTGCGGCGGCTGGCGAGCCTGCGTCCCGCATCGGTATTTCGAGGTGAAGCGTGAGCGTGGTGGTTCCCGTTCCTGTGCAGCCGCGAACTGCGGCGGCGCAGCAGGTGGTGATCGACAATTTGATCAAGCAGTACGGCACGCTGCGCGCGCTGAGCGGGGTGAGTTTCACGATTCACAGCGGCGAATGGGTGGCGCTGATGGGTCCGTCGGGCTCCGGCAAAACGACGCTTATCAACATTCTCGGCGGCCTGGATACGCTGACTTCCGGGCGCGTGGTGGTTGACGGTGTCGATCTTTCGAAACTGGGCGAAAAGGATTTGGTGCGATACCGCGCGGAAAAAGTCGGCTTCGTTTTTCAGCAATTCCACCTTGTGCCCTACCTGACGGCCGTCGAAAACGTGATGCTCGCGCAGTATTTCCACAGCGTCACTGACGAAAAAGAAGCTGAGGAAGCGTTAAAGCAGGTGGGCCTTGGCGACCGCCTAGCGCATCTGCCCGCTCAACTTTCCGGCGGCGAACAACAACGCGTGGCCATCGCACGCGCGCTGATCAATCAGCCCAAGCTGATTCTTGCCGACGAACCCACAGGCAATCTTGACGAAGCCAACGAAACCATCGTGATGCGGATTTTCCGGAGGCTGCACGAGACGGGGCACACCATCCTGATGGTCACTCATGACCCGGACATCGCGCGGCAGGCGGATCGCCGCGTGGAGTTGGCGCACGGCCACCTGCATTTCGACTCGGCCTTGCACGGCCCCGGCCATCCTATGAATTGTCCCTTGGAGAACACTCCGGACTGCTGCAAAACCGTCTCGGGTGACGACGAAATCCGCTTCGACCATTTGCTCGAGCAGATTTGGGTTTGCGGCGAAGAAGGGAAGCCAGCCCATGTGGAGCGCCTGCGCGCTTCTGGAGCTTCGGGGAAACTTTCGACGGTGCCGGAAGAGCCTGCCGCGCGCGTTCTGTCGCGCATGGCGGACCTGCGTTTAGTCGAGCTGCAAGACGGCGAAGCGCAACTCACTCCCGTGGGGAGCCAGCGCGCGCGAGACGTGGTGCGCCGCCATCGCCTGGCGGAGCGATTGTTCAAGGACACTTTTTCCGTCGACGAAACCGAAGCGCACACGCAAGCTTGCCGGTTCGAGCACATCATCAGCCCGGAACTCGACACTCGCATCTGCACGTTCCTCGGACACCCGACAACTTGTCCTCATGGAAACCCGATCCCCCCGGGCGCTTGCTGCAACGGCAAACAAAGGCGTGAGTGACTGGTGACTCGTGCTACCTCTCCGTGTGAACCGGGTGCCCGATCACGCCCTCTTGTAACTTTTAACTGTGAACTGTTGACTGTAGACTTTTCTCATGCCGACGCCCCCCGACCCACGAAAGAAACCGACGAGCGTCAAAATTCACGTTTCGAGTGGGACCGGTGTCGACATTACGTGGGCAGACGGCCATACCAGCCATTTCGAGTTTGTCTATTTGCGCGACGAATGCCCCTGCGCCACTTGCAATGACGAGCGCGGCAAGAAGGAAACGTTCAAATCTCTCGCGCCCGGCATGGCCTCTTCGCCGGTGTTGCCCATGTTCAAGCCCAAGCCCCGTGCCAAAAGCGCAACCCAAGTAGGGAATTACGCCATTCAGATTGGCTTTACCGACGGGCATTCCACTGGCATCTACAGTTACGACTATCTGCGCGAAATTTGCCCCTGTGACGAGTGCCGCAAAGCCTTTCGCACTGCTTCGGCCGGGTGAAAGCCCTTTCGCGGTATAGGGCAACTTTTCCCAGAAACTCTAAGTTAAGCGTACGTTGAGGATGTTGAAATTCCCTGCAGCTAGACTTCACTCGCGAAAAGTGCGAGCATTTTAGCCTGCAAGCTGGCGATACCCTTACATGAGCAGCACTCCCCAAAGCCCTGCTGCGGTAGGCAGCCGGGGCAACGGAATTCCTCGCGTCCTTGTCGCCACTACGGCGCTGCTGAGCTTTATCTCCTTTTGGCGCGCCGCAGCCATCGTCCTGAATGACCTGGCCTCCTCGGCTTATTACGCCGGAGGTGAAGCCGAAGGCTACATCGGGAAAGCTGCCCCCTGGTTCATCCTCGGCATCATGCTGTTTTCTTACGCCGTGCGGGCGATTTACGTGGAGAGCTGCAGCATGTTCGTGCGAGGCGGCGTCTACCGCGTGGTCAAAGAGGCCATGGGCGGCACCCTCGCCAAATTCAGCGTTTCGGCCTTGATGTTCGACTACATCCTCACCGGCCCGATTAGCGGCGTGTCCGCCGGCCAGTACATCGTTGGCCTGACCAACGAGACGTTCGATTACGTCCACCTTCATTTGCATATCCCGCCCGGTTTCGGCGCGGCCTTCTTCGCCATTCTCGCGACGGTTTACTTCTGGTGGTACAACGTGAAGGGCGTTCCCGAATCCAGCCAGAAGGCCATGCGCATCATGCAGCTCACCACCGTGATGGTGGTCATTCTGATCACCTGGTGCGTGTACACCATCTGGCTGAGGCATCCTGCTTTGCCGCCTATTCCGCATCCCAAGAACCTGAAGCTCGGTCAGAATGCCATGGGCTGGCTTTACGGCGTCCAATTCGCGCACCTTGCGGGGATCATCGCTATTTTCGTTGGCCTCGGCCATTCCGTGCTGGCCATGAGTGGCGAAGAATCGCTCGCGCAGGTGTACCGCGAAATCGAACATCCCAAGCTGCCCAACCTGAAAAAGACTGGTCTGGTCATTTTCATTTACAGCCTGGTCTTCACTTCGCTGGTTTCTTTTTTCGCGGTTATGCTCATTCCGGACGGCGTTCGCCAGAATTTTCTGGAGAACCTCATCGGCGGCTTGGCAATGAACCTCGAAGGGCCGTTCCTGATTCGGCTGATCTTCCACGGGTTTGTCGTCGTGGTGGGAACGCTGATTCTGGC
>Ga0187778_10001453_pt1 | contig 16467 bp, 14 predicted proteins | sample 1015_Q2_SP5_20_M_FD_132418 | JGI IMG/M metagenome (GOLD analysis project Ga0187778, IMG submission 132418) | Tropical peat soil microbial communities from peatlands in Department of Meta, Colombia - 1015_Q2_SP5_20_MG | ecosystem: Environmental > Terrestrial > Soil > Wetlands > Peat | place...
AAAATTGACAGAGATATTGCCCAGGCGAACATTGACTTGGGACATATCGGCATCAGCCGGGAAAACCCCGACTTTTACGCCGTTTCCGTCATGAATTATATCCTGGGTGGCGGAGGTTTTTCCTCACGCCTTATGGATAATATCAGGGACAGTAAAGGTCTGGCCTATGACGTGCACAGCGTATTCTCTGCGCAGAAGGAACCAGGGGCTTTCACGGTGACGATCCAGACCAAGAATGAATCAGCAAACGATGTGATCGCTGAGACGCAGAAGGAAATCCGCAGGATCCAGACGGAGCTCGTTTCGGAGAAGGAACTGGCCGATGCCAAAGCATATTTGACAGGCAACTTTCCCTTAAAGATGGACACCTATGCCAAGATCGCAGGCGTGCTTACCTCCATCGAAATATACAACCTGGGCCTCGATTACCCACAGAGATATCCGATTTTGATAAATGGGGTCACCCGTGAAGATATACGTCGCATGGCTAACGAATATCTTCATCCAGACAGGATGGTGATCGTGGTGGTCGCCAACCTGGAAAGGGCCAAACTGAAATATTGATCAAAGAAATCGCGGGCAAACGCAGATTGGTTCGGCGCGATCCGAAATGACTAAAATTGTTTCAGCGTTACTTCTTGCTTGCATGATTCTCTCACGTTGACGGTATTACTTTGTAGTAAAGTACCTTATGGCATCCACAATCAACATCCTCCCCGACCATGTCATCAATAAGATCGCCGCAGGCGAAGTAGTGGAACGGCCTGCATCGGTCGTCAAGGAACTGATCGAAAATTCCATTGACGCCGGTGCTACAGAGATATTCATCGATATCGAAAAGGCTGGAACGCGAATTATCCGCATTCAGGACAATGGTAGCGGCATGTCGAGAGAAGATGCGAAGACTGCTTTCCAGCGACATGCAACAAGTAAAATCAGCGAGGAAGCTGACCTCGAGGCAATAGGAACCATGGGTTTTCGCGGCGAAGCGCTTTCGAGCATTGCAGCAGTATCCCAGATCAGGATGGTGACTGCAACTGCAGGAAGTTCAGCTGGGGTCATGATCGAGATCGAGGGAGGGAAGGTAAAAGCCATATCAGATACGGCAGCGCCTCAAGGCACATCGTTTGACGTTGCCCACCTGTTCTACAACACGCCTGCCCGGCTCAAATTTTTAAAAAGCGGAGCGACAGAATTCTCGCATATTCTCACTGCAGTGTCCAGACACGCGATGGCAAATTCCGCAATCAGGTTCAAACTTTCGCACAACAAGAAGCTGATTCTTGATCTTCCTCGCTCGACGAGCATGAAAGAACGAGCCTTCCAGTTGTATGGTAACGAGATCTCGGAAAACGTCATGCCATTTTCCGGGGGAAGAGACAACGTCCATATTCACGGGCTTATCGGACGACCGGCTTTTAGTCGTGCAGACCGCACGTACCAGGACTTTTACGTGAACAGACGTCCCGTGAAGAGCGCCTCGCTTACACACGCTCTTTACAGCGCATACGGTGACATGCTGATGCGCGATCGGCATCCAGTCGGATTTATCTTTATCGAGATAGACCCGTCGTTTGTAGATGTAAATGTGCATCCTGCCAAGGCAGAAGTGCGGTTTCGGAACCAGTCGCAGATCCACGATCTGCTCCGGGACGCTATAAGGGAAGGGCTGCGTGTTCACGGGATGCCGGTGCTTGAGACAGCAACTGAAGCGGAAAATCATAGTATGGCTATAGAAGGAGCGTTCGCCGATTATTTGAAGGGCCAGCCTGTCGACCGAACTACGCCTTTTTTCGGACGACGAAAGAGTGATATCACCGCCGGGGCCCTCCATCGCGAACCTGATGAATCACGAGAAACGACCTATTCCGAACTCGAAGCCATGACATTTATCTCGTCGGCAAACGATCTTTTCCCTGTGGCACAAATTCACGACTCATTTATCGTTGCCCAGTCCAAAGAGGGGATGGCGATCATAGACCAGCACGCAGCCCACGAGCGAGTACTGTTCGAGAAACTGCAAAATCAGGTCGGCGCAGGTTTGGCACAGATTCAGAATCTCCTGGTGCCGGACCAGGTTGAACTTGGCCCTGCGCAGAGCGGTCTATTGTCCGAATATCTGCCTGAATTGAGCAAGATGGGCTTTCTTGTAGAAGACTTCGGGAGCGGTACGTTTGTAATCAAGGCAGTGCCGGCGCTTCTCACCGGTGCCGATTATAAACGGCTCCTGCTTGATATCCTGGATGAAGTAAACGTCCATGGCCGCAGCGGTAAGGTGGAAACGATTCGAGATGAGGTCTTAAGCGTGATGGCCTGCCATCCGGCAATCAAGATCCACCGGCGTCTCGAACAGGCAGAGATGGACGCGCTGCTCGATAATCTTTTTAAATGCCGTATGCCGCACACGTGCCCGCACGGCAGGCCCACTGTCCTCAGATTTTCCCTAGGCGAGATCAGGAAGATGTTTAAGAGGATATAGCGGATAAGTCACGGACCGTGCTCGCGGTAGTTGCCATCCGGCAGGTGGCTTTGAAGGAAATCATTCCTCATGCGGTGTGGTTGCCCCTTGCGGTTTCCCCCGATGCCTCTCCAGCAGTCATATAAAGAGACGTCGTTCAGGCTGTCATCAGAAGGAAAAAAGACATGGTGAAACCTGCGGACCTGTGCTGAGCCATTGCTTACTCGAAAAGACAATCATGAGAACCAGCATGAACGCCTTTTCGGAGCGGTACACTGTTCGGCATATCGCCTATGAACGTGCATTCTTGCCATGTATGACTCGGAGGCCGTTCTCCTCTATTAAAAGCGGGAGTTGTCTCGGGGAGCCATCGTCTCCAGCTCACAACTGCGTAACCATGTGACGGATGTATGAGAGGACAGCAGAGTTCCTCAAACGGGTCCAAGAAGGAAACACTTCACGTATTGAGAGGTCGTTCTAAGAGTTGGTACGCCGGGGGCACTGTGCCGTATGCGGCATATAAACCTTTCGATTCAATCACTTCCGGTCAGAAGGAGTTCGGCAATCCGACGACGTAACGGCTAGCCTCTGCGCGTGAACAGTTAGGCCACAAGGTGGAATTGACGGAAGTATCCTGCTTACCCGTCGACGATGACAATTTTCTCTTGCTGACCATGGGAAGACCTGGGGCAGGGGAGCTTCCGATCGTGATCATCATCCATGACAGACCCGCTCAATAAACCAATCCTGATTCTGGCAGGCCCTACCGCGGTCGGCAAAACGGACGTCTCTCTTCTCCTCGGACGGAAGCTTTGCGCGGAGATTGTGAGTGCAGATTCCATGCAGATATACCGTGGCATGGACATCGGCACGGCGAAACCTACACCGGAAGAGCGCAGGCTTGTATACCACCATATGATCGATATCGTGGAGCCGAACCAGCCTTACAGCGTCGGCGATTACCTCCGCGACGCACGAACTGCCATCGGCGGCATTATTGCGACCGGTGGAATGCCCCTCGTGGTCGGCGGGACGGGGCTTTATATCCGTGCACTCATGCGGGGACTCTTCCACGGACCACCTGCGGACATTGAACTGCGCGAAAGGCTGCTGCAGCGGGAAGCAGAAACAGAGCCAGGTGTACTTTACGCCGACCTCGTCAAAGTGGACCCCGAGGCTGCGATCAAGATCCATCCGAATGATCTCCGGCGAACGATACGTGCGCTGGAGGTGTATTACCTGCGTGACAGGAAACTCTCGGCATTTCAGCGCGATCACGCCTTCCAGGACAAGCAATACCGCTTCCGCTTGCTATTTCTGGTGCGGAGCAGAGGTGAACTCTATCCCCGCATCGAAAAGCGCGTAGACCGCATGCTCGATCAGGGACTAGAGGCGGAGGTCAAGACTTTGTTCGACCGCGGTTACGGCCCCGAACTGATATCGATGCAAGGGCTGGGGTACAAGCATTTTTTGGCGCACTTCTTAGGCAGGACATCGCGGGAAGAGGCAGTTGCATTGCTGAAGCGTGATACCAAGCGATATGCCAAACGACAATTCACGTGGTTCAGGCGCGAGCCCGACGCAACGTGGGTGGACATCACCGGACTTGAACGGACCGAGGATATTTTAGAGCGGATAAAGAAATACGTTGAAATTTCAAAGAAGTTAGTATAAGATTAAAAAAAATATTTGTCGCGGACATGCTGCTTGCAGTTTCTCGCGGCGCTTTTTCGGAGGAGTGGATGGGAAAGTCGCAGGTAAATCTCCAGGATATTTTCTTAAACCAGATGCGCAAGGAAAAAATTCCGGTAACAATGTATCTGGTCAACGGTGCGCGACTTATGGGGACGATTAAGGGGTTCGATAACTTTGTCATACTTCTCAAGCAGGACAATCAACAGCTTGTTTATAAACATGCCATTTCAACCATCATTCCGGAAAAGCCTGTCGAACTCCTTGATCACGTCGAGATGAAAAAAGAAGCTGAACAGGGCGTGACGCAAGCATGAGTAACCAGTTGCTTTCTGAATCACGTATTTAAACAACAAGTTCATATCATGTGACTGTGATGCCGTTTTTCCCATCAGCAATCATCGGAGAAAACCTGCGTCAAGTACTTATAGGAATAGTTCGAACATGGCCAAACAGAGTGCACACCCGGATAAAATCACCATTGGCGTCATCGGTGGCAGCGGTCTCTATGAGATGGAAGGGCTGACCCATATCAAGACCCTTAATATTACAACACCTTTCGGCAAACCATCCGATGCTTACATAATTGGCACGTTGCATAACAGACGCGTGGCATTTCTTCCCCGCCACGGGCGTGGTCACCGGATGCTCCCGACGGATATAAACTATCGAGCAAACATCTACGGTATGAAAAAACTCGGCGTGGAACGGATCATCTCTGTCAGCGCCGTAGGCAGTATGAAGGAGGAAATCAAGCCAGGCGATATCGTAATCCCTGACCAGTTCTATGACTTGACGAAACACCGCAGGAGCACATTTTTTGGCAACGGCGTTGTCGCCCATGTGGGTATGGCTGATCCCGTATGCGCGGATCTCTGTACGGTCCTGGCAAACGCCGGCATACAAGTGGGTGCAACAGTCCATCGTGACGGAACTTATATCTGCATGGAGGGACCTCAGTTCTCGACGCAAGCTGAGTCTCTCACCTATCGGAAGTGGGACGTTGACGTGATCGGTATGACCAATGCCACAGAGGCAAAACTCGCTCGGGAAGCCGAAATTTGCTACAGTACGATCGCGTTGGCAACAGATTACGATTGTTGGCATCATAGCGAGGAGGCCGTTACCGTCGAGGCGGTGCTCGAGGTAATGAAACATAATGTCGAGACATCGAAGGCCATGATCCGCGAGTCCGTTCGCAGCCTGACGGCAGCACGCACCTGTTCCTGCGGCGACGCGCTCAGGAACACCATCATGACGCCTGAAAAACTGATCCCGGCGAAGATGAAGAAAGATCTCGCCCCCATCATCGGTAAGTACATGAAGAAGAAGTAGGTTCGCATCGAAATCACCAGGACACAGGTCCATATCCTTCTTGGCATTCATTTCTTCGATTGAACATGGGGCATCAATGTCCACTCCTGGTTGAGTGGCAACTATTTCGGGAGGTTATTTTGTGAGTCTGCTCGTTGTCGGTACGGTTGCTCTGGATTCAGTCAAAACCCCTTTTGGAACTGTTGATAATGCCCTTGGTGGCTCAGCAACGTATTTTTCCACCTCCGCGAGTTATTTCACCGATGTACGGCTTGTGGCAGTGATTGGAGAGGATTTCCCGAAAGAACATATCCAGTTTCTGAAGAGCAGAAACGTCGATATTCGCGGTCTTGAAGTTCAAAAAGGCGAGACGTTCCGCTGGAAGGGCGAGTACGGATATGATCTGAACGAAGCGCACACGCTCGCCACGCATCTGAACGTGCTTGCAACCTTCAAACCGGACATTCATGATGATTTCAAAACTTCCGATGTGGTCTTCCTGGCGAACGTTGATCCGGACATACAGCTCGATGTGCTCAAGCAGGTTGAGACGCCGAAACTTGTGGCGTGCGATACCATGAATTACTGGATTTCGAGCAAACGTGATGCTTTGAAGCGGTTACTGCGAGACGTGGACTTGCTTACGATCAACGAGGCTGAGATCAGGCAGCTTGCTGGTGAGTCGAGCCTGGTAAAGGCTGCAAAAACGGTGCAGGCATTGGGGCCGAAGACGATCATCGTAAAGCAGGGAAGCTATGGAGCGCTCATGTTTAACGGCCATAGCGTGTTCAGTGCTCCTGCCTATCCGCTTGAATCGGTGTTCGACCCAACGGGAGCAGGGGATACGTTTGCGGGCGGTTTTATGGGATACCTGGCGAGCACGATGAATTTCACTGAGGAGAGTATGCGGAAAGCAGTGATCTTCGGCAGCGTCATGGCTTCATTGAATGTAGAGGCATTCAGCCTTGAACGCCTCAGAAGCTTGGATTACAAGGAAATCGAGGACCGGTATCGTGAGTTTAAGAAGCTGACCCATTTTGAGGATATCTGACAGAGGATAGTACGTTGCCATAAGACGTCCCACGCAACATCTTAGAAGGCGATTATGCCGCCTCGACGTTCTCTCGTGGAAATATTGAGAAAATCATGTTCACCATCGATGCTGAGATAAAGGACCTTCACGTTAAAGAAAGGAACATGGCAAAGGCGTTCTTTTCCATGAACAATCACCAGGTGGCGACGCCTGAAATGATGTCAGAAGAAGCACGAAGCTACATCATTTTTTTCCGCGAGGCTGATGGGAAGATATCCGCCTATATTGGGATACACCTCCTTCTGACCGGAAGGAAACTGTTCTATTCTCATACTTCCAATCCCTTCCCTGAACGGGATTTGAGCTCAGTGGAAGAAGAGGCTCGATCATTTGCCGAGGGACTGGGCGCGATGATCGATGAGGTTGACCTGGCTACGATGTCCCATGAGGCAAGGGAGCAGTGGATAGATTCACAGGACATTTTCAATGCAGAACGAGAAAAGACCGCAACTCCGGCAACTTCTGCGATTCCTGGGGAGGGACCAGCAGTTTCAGAGGCTTACATGTCAGCCCAGCAGCAGCGTGTGCAGCCTCCACCCCAGGTCCAAAGCGTTGAGCAGCACACTCCATCACAGCACGTGCCTGGTTCTGCCGTACCTCGTTCGACTCAGTCCCAACCCGAGGCTGCTCCGCTTACCCCATCTATTCCGACTTCTTCCCAGGATGAGCGGGACCAGCCGCAATCGGTACTGCAGCACATTACCGAGGAGCGAAACGTTCCCGATGCACATACAAAGCAACCTGTCGCTGCCGCTCAGGAGAGTTCATCGAGGCGGCAGGCTGATAAGACCGCTAATGGAGCGCATACAGGGAAAGAGGCTCGTGAATCCCCCGAGCCGGCTTCTACCATAGTAGTACCTGCATCGACGTCGCCAAAGGAGCGTCTTACTACTATCCAGAAGGCAATTAAAGCAGGCATCGTTAGGTCGGCGAAGCCCATGGTGAAAAAGGACGTCCACGCGGCGACTGGTGTAGTTAGCAGGGATCGGGAAGCATTGGCCCGTCTTCTTGCATCGTTTTGAAAGGGGTATGCCACAATGAGACCTGTAGTATTGCTGGCCATTCTGATTTTGGCAGGATGCGTTTCGACCGGTCCTACGATCGATAAGTCGAAAATGTCTGAAGGGTATTATACGAAGGGGCTTTCCTATCTCCAGCAAAAAAACCTTGAACTCGCATCGGTCGAATTCAACAGGGCCATTCAAACGGACAAATCCAATAAGCTGGCCTACTATGGGTTGGGAATCATCAGCGACGCGCAAGGGAAATTGGAAGAGGCACGGAAATACTATGAGGATGCCATCGACCTAGACTCCAATTTCTCGGAAGCATATAATGCCCTTGGCGTTGTCTTTTTTAAACAGCAAAAATGGGCAGATGCAATCAAGGCGTTCAACAAGGCCCTCGCGAACAAACTGTATACGACCCCCCATATCCCTTTGATTAATCTGGGTGATTTATACATGGCGCAAAAAGACTATCCGAGAGCCATTGAAGCCTATCGAGAGTCAAAGCAGTATGCCAACCTTGATTTTACGATTCAAAAGTTGGGTACTGCGCTGTTCGAGGCAGGTCGAGTCAAGGAGGCAATCAATGAATTTCAGGAGGGAGTCACGATCGCTCCCCAGAATGCGTCCATGAGGTTCAGCCTGGCTGTGGCGCTTTTGAAAGACGGAAATAAAAAGGCCGCTCTGGCAGAGTTTAAGAAAGTGACCGCCCTTGATCCTAAGAGTGAATTTGCCCATCAGGCAAATGACTACATCAAAACCCTGAGGTGATTGATGGGGACGTTAGGAAAATACTTGCGTAGTGCCCGGGAAGCACGAGGGATCGACCTACGCGAAGCCGCCCAGCTGACCCGTATCAGCCTGCAGTACCTGAAGGCCCTCGAAGCGGAAGATTTTTCCAAACTGCCTGGCGCGGTGTTTGTCAGGGGCTTCCTGAAAAATTACAGCAAATTCCTCCAACTTGACGAAATCGAGGTAATGAAAAGGTTCGGAGAATTGCAGCAGACACCACCGCCTCTTGCCACTCCAGCACAGGAACTCCCAACTGCTCCGCAGCCTACCATCGAGGAACCGACGATAGTCACGTCCCCAAAATTTCTTTTTGAACCCTTTATCTGGGGCACAGTCATTGTTCTTGTGCTCGTCATAGCCCTTTTTGCGTCGCTCCCCCCGCGACATCGGAAAGAGATTCAGCAGCCTGCAGTAACGTCCGCGTCGTCGGGCGAACAGATAAAGCCGGAAAAGCTCTATCTAGAAGTAGTTGCCCTCGAGAACACTTGGCTCTTAGTCAGAACCGATACGAGCCCTCAAAAAAAGGCAATTTTAACAAAAGGGGAAAGCCTCATCTGGAGCGCTGATGAACGATTTCTGCTGAGCTATGGGAGCGCGGGGGCGCTGCGCTTGATACTGAACGGGAAGGAACTGAGTGTCGATGAACCGAAGAATACAGTTATCAGAGACATGACCATTACGAGTGACGGTATCCTGAACCGGAAGATCCAGACAGACTATGTTCGACCACCGAAACGAAAGCAACCCGCCTCATCTGAGATGCAGTCGACGCCATCTGCATCAACAATCGAAATGCAGTCATATCCTTCTCCGACCGTTGCAGGACCGGTACCTGAGCAGCGCCGTCCAAAGCCTGCACCGTCCCCCACAATCCCAGTGCCGATAACGACTGAATGACAACGATCAGATGGTTCCTCGTCCATAAAAGTTACATCGTATAGAGAGCGAATCTTACGCAGCTGTCATCCACGGCCGCAAGAACAGCATTGGTGCCATAGCGCGCACATATGCCTGCAATGACGCCAGTTCTTGTTCTGCGTCAAAGTGACAAGGTCACCATCGCTGCTATTATTTCACTGACAGCGAGGCATTTTAATCTTGAAGGGGTCGATTCCAGGCAGAAATTTAGTATAGAGGTCGTGACAACGTTTGAAAAAACAGGTCAAGCGGCAAGAAGCCGATTATTGTAATTTCAGCCGCTCCATCTTTGATACGTGTGTCCCCGGCCAATAGATTCTGCTGCAGGCGGGGCACTGAAAAAAAATGGTGTTTTTTTCGCAGACGTATTGGGGTACGAGGTCCCGGACTTCATCCTTCGCAATAGAAACGAGCGGTTCATTGCATTCGGAACATCGTGTGAAGGGAAATATCTTTGTGGGAAAGGAAGAACGGACCTGCTTCCATTGTTCCTCCACTCGCTCACTCTCAATGAATAAGTGTTTCATTGCAAGTGGTCTCGCTGAAAGCGTCTTGTCGCGCGTGAGGATCACGCGGTCCTGTTCGAGTGACAAGCGGATAATTCCATTGTCATTTAAAGTAGGATCATAGAAAACGTCAATGCCGAGGAGTCGCATGCGCTTTGCAAGCCTGCCCAACATTGCGTCAGCGATAAATTTCATAGAAAAATCCCTTTTTCCCCCAGATCGCTGCAGATAATACTATGTCATTGAATCATCAAAGGGCTCTGCAGCAGTGCGCCATGCTGTTGATTCGAGCATCATGAAAATCTTCTTAGTCGCAGAGAATTTGATATAACGCTGACCGAGCTGAAAGCCATTGCAGCCGAGGCGAACATGGGGTTGAGCAGTATCCTGAAGAATGGGTAAAGCACGCCTGCGGCCACAGGAATTCCGATAATGTTGTAGAAAAACGCCCAGAACAAGTTCAATTTAATCGTTTTCATGGTCCTGCGCGAGAGCCTTATTGCATCGGCAACGGCTCGGAGGTCGTCTTTAATGAGCGTGACATCCGATGCTTCGATGGCCACATCTGTGCCCGTTCCGATGGCAATTCCCAAATCTGCCTGCGTGAGGGCAGGTGCGTCGTTAATGCCATCACCGACCATGGCGACCACTCTCCCCTCGACCTGAAGTTTCTTTACGACGTCCATTTTATCCTGCGGCAGGACTTCCGGCATAATACGGGTGATGCCCAGCTCCTCGGCAATCGCCTGCGACGTTCTTCGGTTGTCCCCGGTCAGCATGATGACATCCAGACCGAGGTCTTCGAGTTTTGCTATCGCTTCTTTGGAGTGCGCCTTGACCGTATCCGCAACGGCTATGATTCCCGCTGACTGTTTCTGAATCGCCACTAACATGGGCGTATTGCCTTGCAGAGAAAGTTTGTCAGCCACAGTGCTCAATGCGCCAAAGTCGATCTTGTTCTCGTCCATCAGGCGCTGATTGCCGATGATGATTTCTCGACCATGGACCGTCGCTTGAATCCCGTAGCCGGGCAGTGCTGCAAAATCTTCAGCCGGCGCGAGGCTTACGCCCCGTTCCAGGGCGGCTTTGACGATCGCTTCGCCGAGCGGATGCTCTGATCCTTTTTCTGACGAGCCGGCGTAGAAGAGGAGGGCCTCTTCGCTCATGCCGTAACCGACGACCTCGTTCACCCGCGGTTCACCGCGCGTGAGCGTACCGGTCTTGTCGAGAACGACGGTATCGATTTTCTGTGCCCGTTCAAGGCTCTCGGCATTTTTAAAGAGGATGCCATGCTCTGCTCCTTTTCCCGTGCCGACCATGATTGCCGTTGGTGTAGCCAGACCCATTGCACAGGGGCAGGCAATGATTAGTACGGCAATGAAGTTGAGCAATGCAAAAGTAAATTTATGCTCAGAGGGGCCAAAGAAATACCAAATCAAAAATGTAACCAGACCAATACCGATGACCGTTGGTACGAAGATGCCTGAGATGTAATCGGCAACACGCTGGATGGGAGCTTTCGAACCCTGAGCTTCCTGGACCATGCGGATGATATGGGCAAGCATGGTATCTTTGCCGACCTTGGTTGCCTCAAAGGTGAACGCTCCAGTTTTATTTATCGTCGCACCGATGACCGAGTCACCGATCTTCTTGTCAACTGGGAGGCTTTCCCCCGTCAGCATGGATTCGTCTATCGTTGAGGCTCCGCTTATGATGACTCCATCCACGGGGACTTTATCTCCGGGCCGAACCACGATAGTATCCCCGGATTCCACTTCGTCGATGGGAATATCGAGTTCTTTGCCCGAGCGGACCACCTTTGCCGTGCGCGGCTGGAGCCCTATCAATTTTTTGATTGCTTCACCCGCACGCGTCTTGGCGCGTACTTCGAGATATTTTCCAAACAGAATGAGCGTAATGATCATCGTGGCTGTATCATAGTACACGCCGCCATGGCTGCCATAGTGTCCGAGAATTGCAGGAAAGAACGTGAGAACTACGCTATAGCCATAAGCCGCGCTGGTCCCCACGACCACAAGGGTATTCATGTTCGTGCTGCCGTGCTTGAGCGATGCCCAGGCGTTCTGGTAAAAGTGGCGACCTGCCCAGAACTGAATGGGAGTCGCGAGGACGAACAAGATAAACCACATGGTTCGGGATGGGATGACCACGGGTACAGGAAACATGTCTTGAAAGCTCCCGATCATGACGAGAATCGAGAGAACAGCACTTATCGTGAGTTTGGTGCGGAGTTCGGAAAGTTCCTTCTCTCGGGCCTCTTTTTCTATATCGAGAACAGAACGACCATGTTCCTGCAGCGGAAGACGGAATCCAGCTTTCTCGATGGTCCTGCGGAGATCACGCAGGCTGACCTGGTCGGGCAGGTATTCTAACTCAATGGTACCGGCCGTTGCGTTGATGCGACTCCCGATGACCCCGTCGATCGGGGAAAGGACGCGTTCGAGCTCTTGCACGCGGGAAACGTCGAGGTCAATGATCAGTACCGTTGTTGTTTCCGTAACGGCCTTGTATCCGAGTTCGTTGATGCTCGCTATGAATCTGTCAAGTCCGACAACGGCGGGATCAAACTCGACGACAGCCTTTTCGTTAGCGTAATTGACATTAGCGCTTTTGACACCAACGAGTTTGGAAATGTCCTTTTGAATAGCCGCTGCGCAGTTGACGCATGTCATCCCCTTTACCGGGATAACTGTTTTTTTAGAGTCCATGCGATATTTTACCACAAAGTGGCGGTTGGGCAAAGGAGGAAGACGACAAGAACAGATAATAAAACAGATTTTGAATGTGTCAAAAATGGTTCATTCGCTTACAAAGCAATGGATACGATAGCTGCGCAGATTAAGAAAAAATATTAAGTCGAATTCTTTGTTTTTTTGCACACAGGAAATAAGAAATCCAGAATCCGACATCAGTCAGAATTCGCGAGTACAAAGAGCAGCAGACCTAGAAATGGTTTTTTGTCACTTCCTAAGTATGGATTCCTTCAGTATTTGTCCTGCTTCGACAGGCGGCTTGGCAGTAATCCACGATGTGCTCGCAATCTGATAAATATCCTGTACTGTTGTTCTGCTCACACGATTAAGTTTCTGTATAGGGCATTTAGCGGTTCTTCGTATGCAGTGTGAAACTTACGGCATAACGATCCCCTTGCTTTGAGAAAAACTCTTTCATGATCCTGCGTGGGTCATCAGCATGTATCTTTTAGAACAAAGCTGTCCGATCAGAAATCTGATTCCATGTTATCGCATTAGTCAAGATTATCGTTGCTGCAATGATACGGCGTGGAGGGTTCTCGTGAACTCTGTCACGGAATCAAAAGACCACCACACCGCGAAAGCCTCATGGAAACCCCAGGATTAGCCACGTTGGCAGGATTACCGTAGAAATCAGCTGTCATGTTTCTTCATAATTCAACCAGGAAGCATGCCTGGTGATCGAACGATCATGCCTGCAAGAATTTCTTATCATCGTCGTTGATATCCGGTTCGTCATGGGTTTGATCGTTGGTTTGCAACTCTCTTACGGCTTCACTGCAGGAGTTATTAGTGGAGAAACGATCTCTGATCAACCATCATTACTGCGCTCCTCCCATTCAGGCAGCTCTATGCGTCACGGGATTAATACGTTCGATTACGAGTCAAGTAAGGGAATGAATCAGCTTGACACGGTAAGGAGGAGAACAAAAGAGGGAAACAGGTAAGTGGGGAGAGGGAGAAACTCGTAGCCGGTCATCCATGACATGGCCAACGCTTACTTTTCGGAGATTTGTTACTTTCTTTTGGTGTCCAGCAAGGCCTGAACTGGCTTGAGACTATAGGGGCTGCCATGCTCAATTGCCGTAAGCACCGTCCCTCCACCGGTAAAGAAGTAGTAGCTTGCGTCATCCATGACCGAAAGGTAGAGGCCGGGAAGAAGGTTCTTGAATTCCTGAAGCGTATCACCACCTCCGTACATTTTCATTGCGTACCGGTTTAGGTCGATCGTGTTATCGAGTGCCTGGGAACCGGCCGTAAAGTGCGGAGTGAATCCCATGACGGCATTGACGAAGATGGTCTTTGCCGTAGCGATGGCTTCCGCAACGGTCTTTTCCTCGAAGGACCGGGGATCGATGTCTGTAATATATGAGTAGGAGCCACCTGGCTTAAAGTCTTTCGTGGTGATCGTCCGGTATCTTCCTGCGATCTTGTCATCCAAAACATCTGATTCGACAATCAGCGGAAGCTCGACAATCTTTTTTGCCTTGCGATCTTTTTCTACCAGCTCTTGCGCAAGCGCGCTGTCTTCATCGCTCACCCCTTTGATCCGGACGCCATATTTTGCGCAAAGGTAGGTATTGTAAATGACGCCGCCAAGAACCAGTTTATCCACCTTGTCATACAGCGCATTAAGCGGCTTGATTTTGGTATCATATTTTGCGCCGGCGACAACGGCCAGGAAAGGCCGCTCAGGGTTCATGACGCCTTCGAGGTTCCTGATTTCCTGCTGGAGCAGGAAGCCGGCATAGGAAGGGAGGTGCCTCGTGATATCGTACGTGGACGCATGGGGCTGCCATGAACCGAAAGCGTCATTGATATAGATGTCAGCCAAACCCGCAAGCTGGAGCGCGAAGCGCTCTCGGACCTCCCCCTCGGCTTCTTCACCTTGGAACCATCGCGTGTTTGGAAGGTAAATCCCTCCAATCTTCCGCTCCCGCAGATCTCGGATTGCAAGGTTAATGGAAGTGTCGATCCCGACAATACCGCGAACGGGGTCCACCGGAAATTGCGGGATATACAGTTTTGTATGGAGCTTCTGTTCAAGATAGTGCACCACCGGCTCGACGGACTCTGCAGGCCTGCACGTAATCACCGCGGTTTTCTTGTCTTTCGGCCTCCCCACATGGGTCATTAAGATCGGCCTACCCCCCCGTTCTACGATATGGAAGAGCGTCCCGATAGTCCGGTCGATGCGGTAAGGGTCCCGTATGGCACCGCCCTTCACGACATTGTGATCGAAACGGACAAGCACTATTTTCCCCTGCAGGTCTGCTTCCTGGATCAAAGGTAGATCGAGATGTAATGGTTTTGTCATCATGAAGAACGTCACCTCGTGTCTCGGGATGGGATTGCAGCATTGCAACATTTAATTATAGCAGTCAAAAAGAGGTTAAAGTCATTATTTCTTAACAGGAATTACCGTGAAAGAGCGGAACGCCGTCTTTTTTCTCCGCAGCAGACCCGGCAAGAGGCGAACTTTGGTCAAGTGGTTGAACGTTTTCAACCGCCATGAGATCCCCCGGGGCGCTCCGTCTTTTTCGGAAGATGGTTGAGGTCATTTCGCCACCATGTGTTCGCTATGAAGCAACAGGATTGCGCGTGTTCAGGAACGCTCTACGACGGTACCATTCCTGTGTGAACGCAGTCGTTAAAAAAAGAGCATACCATCGTACTCCAGTGCATAGGTAATCAGGTGTATCCCGCCAAGGATTTGGGTGCCTTCGATTAGGTCTTCTTTTGAAAGGTTTCTGTTTTTTGCAACCTGTTCGCAGAGCTGGAACCTCACCCCACAGGCGAGAGCGTCAGCGAGTCGCTGTTCAAATGTGGGTACTCCTGGCGGAATGACGCCTTCTTCCCTGATTTTCCCCTTGATCACCGCATCAGCGCCATCCTGGACGCAGTAGACGACTGCATCACAGCCTGAACATTGGGCTATCGTTGCGAACATGAGTGCGGATTTGACTTTTCCAACGTCGTTTGCTCCCGTTGACAATTGAACGGCGAACTTTTTTCGCCGCTTTCTGGCCACTTCTTCCATAGTTATATCCCCACATCGCAAGGAATTGTCCTATAAGCAGATATCTCTCATAAGCGTTGCTGCGTCGATGAGGTTCTCTCTCAGGCATCAAATTGAGCCGAAAAGTTTCCACCGTGGTCCTTTTACCGTGACCCGACGTCTTATTGATAAGTTGCTTCTTTCTTCGCTCATTGAGCCGCATATCCCTTTTGGCATTTGCTGCGCAGTTCTCAAAGGTAGCTTCTTCCGTCCGGATGATACCCGCCAGTATCTTGAAAGGACGACGCTTTTCATCAAGCGCTACCTAGGTACGTTAGGCGGACACCGTGTGGTGGATCTCTCCTCCCGGATGTTTTCGGCCTTAAAGCCCGCCAGCGTATACTGAGGACTTTCCGACAAGGTTGAAATTTCCACAGAGAAGGTCCGTGTTGAACGCGGGAGAGTGAATGTACGGCCCGAGGCAGCGGTAGCGGCAGCGTTTGAGCGTACGCGGCGGACAGCACCTCGGATGCAGCCGTGTCGATCAGTTTGAGGGTGACGCCGTAGAAGTCGGTTACAGGATTCTCACCCCGAGGAGCGTCGTTTGGGCACATACGGTGTAGCTTCCTGTTGGCATAACTCCTCGCTCTTATTCATTCCCCATGCTTACCAAGTTGCCAGTTGCTACCTCATTGAGGGAAATCGGTGCCATCAATGACCTCCAGCTGCTACCATCCGCCGCGTTGAACAATAATGCCGCGTTATAGTTGAGAAAAGATCCGGGCATACCGTTGCTCATGGTCAACATCTATTGTTTTTTCACCCTTCGAACATCAGGAGGTAAATTCCAGATCGGAGAAAAAATATTTTATTTCAAAGGCTGCAGTCTCGACTGCGTCGGAGCCATGAACGCTA
>Ga0187778_10001454_pt1 | contig 16464 bp, 18 predicted proteins | sample 1015_Q2_SP5_20_M_FD_132418 | JGI IMG/M metagenome (GOLD analysis project Ga0187778, IMG submission 132418) | Tropical peat soil microbial communities from peatlands in Department of Meta, Colombia - 1015_Q2_SP5_20_MG | ecosystem: Environmental > Terrestrial > Soil > Wetlands > Peat | place...
CGCCTGTTCCCCCATGGCGAGTGGATCGGCGGATAGGATTGATGGTTCGATGGTTATCAAGTCAAGGCCTCGGTCAGTTTGCTCAGACCCCTACCGACTTGGGCGAGATGCAATCGTATGATTCGTCTGCCGAAGGAGGAAAGAGCTTGCTGATCGCCTCGGGCTTCGGCCTGTTTCAGCATCGAGAAGCTCACTGACGAAGCTGGTGAGTCTATTTCATCGGGGATGTCCAGATCTTGCGCATCGTCCGCGGTGATTTGAAGGAAGAGCCCGCGTCCCGCATCTCCCTTGTACAGCTGGCCTATGGAGTGTAGGTAGCGTGGGCCGTAGCCGACTGTCGTGGCCACTTTGTGACGGTCACGTATTTTCGTCCTCAAGGAGGCGAGAGCTTTGTCCGTCTCCGCAGTTTGGTTCAGGTATGCCAGTATGGCGACGTAGTCGCCGGCTTCGATCTGGTTAAGGAAGTTCTCCATCACTTCCTTAACCGTGCTTCCCTGTATCTTTCCATAAACGAGCACGTCCCCACCGAATAAATCGGGCGTAGCGGGCATGATCCCCTTCGACTTGGAGTCTTCGAGATTCTTTCTGGCTAGGGCTTTAGCGGATTCGACGTTAGGTTGATCGAACGGATTGATTCCAATAATGTAACCTGCGACGGCAACAGCCATCTCCCAGATGAAAAATTGTCTGCCCAATTCGTAAAGATCATGCAATTGCAGGCGCACCACTGGTTGACCGGTCGCCTCAAGCTTCGATACCACATCGTCATGGCTAGTATCGCCTTCTAGGCGGATGTACACGAATAGTCTGTCGTTTCCATAAACCTCCGGAGTTCCGACCGGCTCTCCCACAACTGGTAGCAGCCCCTTACCTTCCTTCCCCGTGCTTTCGGCAATGAGTTGTTCCACCCAATCGCCGAAGCTAGATATTTTCGGTGAACAGATTAGCGTGACCTTATTCCTGCCCGCGTTTGCGAGTTCGCCGAGGATCGCACCCAGCCATGCGCCTGGGTTTTCCATTGAGTTGGCTGACGATTCGCAAGCGCAAACTGCGCTCATCGCTTCTTCGAGGAGGTGTTTCACGTCGACGCCCTGCAATGTCGCCGGCACGAGGCCGAAATATGAAAGGGCTGAATATCGTCCGCCGATGTTCGGATCGTTTAGAAAACTCGCGCGAAAATGAAGACGATCAGCAGTCTTGGCAAGGGGGCTTTCCGGATCTGTGATCGCGACAAAGTGTTTGTTCGACTCGTCTCTTCCTAGTTCGAATGTTTCTTGGCCGTAGAAGTATTTCATCAATGAGATGGTTTCGACGGTTGAACCGGACTTGGTTGTCACGACGTAGAGTGTCTTGGTTGGATCAAGAGGTTTAGAGCGCGCTACTATTAAGTCGGGGTCAATTGTGTCCAGAACATTCACGTTTAGACAACCCCTTTTCGTCTCGAATGTCTTCGCGAATACCTGCGGTGCCAAGCTAGAGCCGCCCATACCGAGTAAGAGTGCGTCTGTTAGGCCGACGTTTCGTGAGGCGTTCACAAATTCGGTTATTCGTGGGAGCACTTCCTGCATGATCTCGACGGTGTGTAGCCAATCCAGCCGGTTAGTGATCTCTTGAGGGTTCTGTTTCCAGACGGTGTAATCGTGTGCCCATATGCGGTGCATAATCTTCTTCTCCGCCATCTCGGTAAGGCGCGCTGTAACCGCTGCTTCATATGTTCCCAGCTTTGCTGATTCGTGATGCCATCCCTCAATCAGTTGATCATGTTTCTCTTTGATCGTTGTGATGACCTTGTCGAATGATTCGGAGAACTTCGCGACACCTTCGTCTTCCAGCTCCTTCGTGCATTTCTCGAAGTCAATGCCTAGCTGAGACAATTGCCTAAATTGATCCCGGGCTTCATCGACGTTTGCATCTATAGTTCTAGAGGGCTTGCCGTGGTCCAAGAGTGCGTGGAGTGTTGCTGGAGGAATCGTGTTTACTGTGCCCGGCCCGATTAGGGCGTCGCAGTATAGAGTGTCAGGATATGCGGGATCCTTGACGCTCGTGCTCCCCCAGAGAACTCGCTGAATGTGTGCACCCTGTTTTTCGAGTTTTTCCCATCTTGGGCCTCTAAAAATCTCTGTAAATTGCTGATATGCGATTTTCGCGTTAGCGATGCCCATTTTGCCCTGAAGCGTCGTATTGTGCTTCTTCCTGAGAAGAGCGTCGACCATAGTGTCGACTCGGCTTACGAAGAAGGAGGCTACTGAAGAAACCTGCCGAAGGTTTCCGCCTGCGGCTGCTAACTTCTCTAGACCAGACAGGTAGGCTTCCGCGGCCTCTTTGTATTGCTTCACTGAAAAGATGAGAGTCACGTTGACGTTGATGCCTTTGCTGATTAGCCGCTCAACAGCTGGGAAACCGGACCGGGTGGCTGGAATCTTGATCATTACGTTGGGACGGTTCAGCTCCGAGTGAAATCGCTCCGCTTCCGCTATCATCGCCTCGGTGTTGTCAGAGATTCTTGGATTGACTTCGATACTTACGTAGCCGTCCATTCCGCCCGAGGAATCGTAGAGCGAACGGAACAGATCAGCCGCATTGCCCACGTCTTCAATCATGATGGCCTCCAATATTTCTTCGGGTGACTTGCCCTCTTTGACTAAGCGCTTCAACTTGTCGTCATAGTCGCTGCTACCGTCGATTGCCTTCTCGAAGATAGACGGATTTGAGGTCACGCCACCAAGGCCTTGTGCAACGAGGTCCCGAAGCTCACCCGAGGTAATGATGGCCCTGCGTAGGTAATCCAACCAAATCGACTGGCCTAACGCAACAAAGTCCTTTATCGTCGTCATTCAAGTTCGCTTCTCCAAGAGTTCTTTCACTGCCGCCACAACATGCTCAGATGTGAGCCCGAATTTCTCGAATAGGATTTCGCCGGGGGCACTGGCGCCGAAGTGGTCTAAGCCAATTATCGTTCCATCTAACCCCACATAATGCTCCCATCCGATTTTCGCCGCCGCCTCTACGGAGACGCGGAGACGAACGTTTGGCGGTAACACGGAATCCTTGTATTCGCTCGGTTGCTTGTCGAACAATTCCCAGCTCGGCATCGAAACGACCCGAACGCTTATTCCTTCCGCGGCTAACTTCTTGCCTCCCTCCAACGCCACCTGCAGTTCCGATCCCGTTCCAACTATGATGGTTTCTGGTGGTTGCGCGCCAGACTGCCATAAGACATAGCCACCATGATGCAGCCCAACGGCGGGGGGATACTGGGTTCTGTCTATGACCGGCAGGTCCTGACGGGTTAAGACCAAGGCTGTTGGCCCGTGGATATTCATCATCGCGGCTCTCCAAGCCTCGACGGTTTCCGTCGCATCTGATGGCCTTATGACCGTCATGTTTGGTATACACCGGAGCCCCATCAGTTGCTCAATCGGCTGGTGCGTTGGTCCATCCTGCCCGAGTCCAATACTATCATGCGTGAAAACGTAGATCACACGAATGCCCATCATCGCGGCTAACCGCATCGGAGGCCGCATGTAATCAGAGAAGACTAGATACGTGGCCGCGTATGGTATGATTCCGCCATGAAGAGCCATCCCGTTCGTGATGGCTCCCATTGCGTGCTCTCGGACGCCAAAATGAATGTTATGACCATAGTGCTCCTGCCATCCGAAATTCCCGTAGCCGACGAGGAAGGTCTTTGTGCTCGGACTTAGATCCCCCGATCCACCGGTAAGGCCGTGCACGTGTTTGGCGAGTGAGTTTAAGATTTTGCCTGATGCAGACCTTGTGGCGATGGGCTTCGTGGCAGGTGGAAATAGAAATTGTAGCTCGCTATCCCAGCCGTCGGGGAGTTTGCCGGTCATTTGAGCTTTGAACCGCGCCGCAAGCTCAGGGTATTCGGTTCCATAATGTGATAACTCCTTTTGCCATTCTACCTCGGCGTGTTCTCCATGTTTCACGGCCTCTCTCATGTGGGCTAGAACCTCCTCCGGCACATAGAACGTCTTGCCGACCGGCCAATTGCACGATTCCTTGGCCCGTTCCACATCGAGTTCAGGTATTGGTTCGCCGTGAACTTGGGACGTACCCGCCTCCGGCGTGGAATATCCAATGATCGTTCTGCAGATAATTAGAGACGGCTTTTCCTTTTCGTCCTGAGCTCGCAGGATAGCTCTCTCAATCTCGGGTAGGTCGGTGCCGTCAATTGGACCAATTACCTGCCAGCCGTAGGCAGCGAAGCGCCTGCCCACGTTTTCGCGAAAAGCCTCCTTTGTGGGACCCTCAATCTGAACATGATTCGAATCGTACAGGTAGATCAGCTTCCCCAAGCGTAAGGTGCCCGCTAAACTTGCAGCCTCGCTAGTTACGCCCTCTTGCATATCTCCGTCGGACACTATTGCGTACGTGTAGTGGTCGATGATTTCATGGTTGGGACGGTTGAAATGATCGGCAAGGAAACGTTCAGCGATAGCCATTCCGACACCATTCGCGAAACCTTGACCTAACGGGCCTGTTGTCGTGGCTACTCCGGGCGTTCGGCCGTACTCAGGATGACCAGGCGTCTTACTGCCTCACTCTCTGAAGTTCTTCAGTTCTTCTAGGGGAAGATTGTAGCCGGTCAGGTAGAGGAGGCTGTATAGAAGCGCGGAGGCATGACCGGGAGACAGGACGAACCTGTCGCGATCCGGCCAATTTGGATTCTTCGGGTTATATTTGAGAAACTTATTCCACAACACGTAAGCCATGTCTGCCGCGCCCATCGGAGTTCCCGGGTGTCCGGACTGCGCCTTCTCCACCATATCCAGCGATAGAAAACGAATCGTGTTAATGCTCAGCGTATCTATCGTTTTGCGCGGCGTCGGGCCCTTCAATTCCTGAGTCATGATGTTCCGCTCTGCTTCTTCCAAGAATCTAAACCATACTGAGCTGCGCCGAGCAAGGCACACTTTGGATTCATTATGACACGGACCGGAATACTGGCGAGTAGAGGCGAGAGTCGCCCTTTGCGTCCAAATGCTTGCATGAAGGAACCATCCTCCAAGGCGGAGAGAATCTTCGGTGGGATGCCGCCCCCGAGGTAAATTCCGCCAGTCGCCATCACCTTCAAAGCCAAATTTCCCGCCTCAGACCCGAACACTTCAAGGAAGGTATTCAACGTCGCAAGACAGGTTGAACATGATGCTGTCCTGTTAAGAGCTCGGCTTACAATATAGGGCGTCGGGTCATCTAACTGGGCCGTTTCCTTCTCCATCGATGCCTTTTCGTCGGCGAAAATCGAGTCCTTGTGAAAGTAACTGAAGATGTTACGTATTCCTGGCCCTGAGCAGACCCTCTCCCAGCTCACATGTTGCCAGTTCCTACGCAAATCCTCAAGCAGTTCAATCTCAACCTCTGAATTGGGCGCGAAATCGCTGTGCCCTCCCTCGGACGCATAGGGCTGGTAGCGTATGCCATCCCAGACCGCAAAGGCCTCCCCTAGTCCGGTGCCCGGCGCTATAACGCCGATCGTACCGTCAATTTGCGGTTCGACATCATTCAAAGAATGAATGTCGACTTGTGATAGGTGAGGAATGAAATAGGTTGTTGCGACGAGATCGTTGACCACATACACCGAGTTAAGGTTGAGTGATTTGCGTAGCAGTTGTTCGTCTACGATCCAAGGTAGGTTTGTTGTTGAAGCTCGGCCCTTGACCACAGGCCCAGCGACACCAACGCTCGCCAACGCGATTTCAACTGCTTTCTGTCTTGTTAGAAAGCCGTGAAGGATTGATTCCAGATCCGGGTACTCGTTGCTCTCGTAGATCTGCTCGACAATTGGCGAAGCTAATCCATTTTCGGCGGAAAAGACCGCTACGGCGGTCTTGGTGCCTCCGATGTCGCAAGCCAGAAGATGCGCTATAATTCACACCAGCTCAAACAGATCAGTGCACTCCAAGCTACTCTTGACAAGCACGACACAATTCGCAGAAGTATCTAACCTCGTCTTTTCTCAGTTCAGGTAGGTGCCTATATCAGCACCGAGTCGACACAAAATGTGCTCCACGCTCCGTCGGTGCGTTAAGAGCATTCATTTCCCATCAGACGCCCCGCCAAGGTCAGAGCTTGGAGACAACGGTTTTAACGTCCGATACGACGTCAATTTGATAGAATTGCCCCGACCGATTGAAACACTGCTCTCTCTACCGCGCGTTCGCCTAATTGACCGAGTACCGGTATTGGAAACTCAGGAATACGTCAGACGCCTAGCACCCCGTCTCCAATACAGGTGTAGGCTCGTGAATCAGGCGATAACGGTCTCTAATGGTTGTGCGAATCAGTTCTCGACCGACGAGAAGGGTCTGTCTGTTCTACTTGATGAGGTGGACTCTTCGGAATACGTTGTCACCGAACGTTCCAAACGGGTGATAGACAACATGTTAAATGGTATATGCGCCGATAGCTCAGTTTTCAAAGATTTTGAAAACACTATCCAACCCCTCTGCGAAATATCCCCAAACCTGAGAGAGGTTACAAGCGTGGCTGACACTCACGCCAATAGAGCGAAGGAGCAATCAATCGACCTAGCCAGAGCTCTGCTGATGCCCCTACCAACAACACAAGACCAAAGATTAGGCAAGCCTCCGCACGCGAGTTAGCGAGTCGAGTACGTTAGTGTCCCTTTGACACCGTCTTGACACTTAGGTGCTGATCCTAGAGTACGAGTTGTGTTCTGTTTAGAACGACCGCGCCATCGAGCCGGACGATCGGATTCTTGATCACGAGATCGATGTGGACCGGTGCGCTGTTTCTTCCACCAAGCCTAGTGTTGTCTCCCAAAGCCACGTGCGCCGTGCCGAGCTTTCCTTCATCTTCTATTATTGCGCCCCGAATGCGAGCCAATGGATTCAATCCGATCCCGAACTCGGCGACACGATATGAAGCGCGGCTACCCGCTTTTCGCAGGATCCGACGAAGCTGGAATGCGTCCGCTCCTCCAACAATCCTCAAAGCGAATCCTCTCTTGATTGTGATTTTCATGGGCTGTTGAACAACTCCCGTCACTGATGTGCTTCCGTCCACGATCAACACGCCGTTGGTCTCCTGCTCGACGGGAGCGACGTATGCCTCAATATCTGGAGTCCCCGTCACCTCTCCGGGACGCCTTGCCATCCCGCTCACGCCGCGTCCTCGCCTCCCGCGCACGTCGAAGTGTAGATTCGTGCCCCCTAGATTCGTAACTTGAATATGCTTTGCTCTGCTCAGTCTCTTGACGAGGTGATTCAGAACTTTCTCACGTTTTGGAAAGTTAGTCAGCATGGCGCCGGATGCGAGAACCGACATCGTTGCCCCGGCCATTGAAATGAATCTGGCACCTCTCTTGCATGCGTCCGTTCTAGCGTTCGTGTGGTAGAGTGTTCTGCTTGTTGGGCAGAGGATCACATCGGCACAGAGCATGGCAGCTACGACCGGGGGAGGTGGTTCATCTCCGGGGAGGGCGCGGGGTTTCATTGTAACCGCGTTCGCCTCAATCCCTAGTTGAGAAGCGGCGGCCATAATGGTGCTGGCAATCCCCGGATCCGTCGCCGAGTCCGTAACGATGAGCACCTGTTCGCTGGGCTTGGCATTAGCACATACGCGCAGCAGGTTAACGGCCCCTTTGAAACCTCTGCGAATCATCCAAGTCGCCGTGGTTGTCGATATCATGAGGTCTGAATTACATTAATTATTTCTTCGACTTCGTTTTCAGGAAATGCGTCGGCTTCTTGGTTCGAGAAATTTCTGGCTTTTTTATGTAGTAATCAGTAGCGGCTGCCATCGTTTTCGATACAACTCAAGGCGTTGCAGGATCAAGCTAGGCGGGTCATCTATCCGTTGATACAATTTGCCTCGCATTCGTCATATTGGCCGTGAATTTTGGGCTTGAGAATGTGCTTATAGCCTGAGCACGGGACCGTCAAGATCTTAGACGATTCACGGAAAGTGCAATATACTACTTCACATGAAAGAAGTGTGTAGGCAAGCTGGATGTAGTCACACTATACGCATTGGATGACGTAGGGGGTGTGCATAATGTGGGTAAAGTGTGCGGATGGGAGTTACCGGCTAGACTGTATTAGTGAGGACGGTGTGACAAAGAGTAAGGCCGAGGTTAGACCGCGCGGGGATAGGTATCGCTTAACGATCGAAGGCCTCGGCGCGTTCCGCGAAGCCAAGACTATGAAAGAGGTTAATGTTATTTTGGCCCGTCATGGATTGTGGCCGTTTCGCGAAACTACTGAACGATGCTCAGAATATTTTGCATGTCTACGGAAGATAGAAAACCGCGTCCTCGCCTAGCACAGCTGCTATTGCCGTTCACGTCTTAGCGTGCCATACCAATGCAGACCTCTAAGAGCGCAACTGTTGGCTTTCGACCATACGCGCGAAGCAATCGGGAATCGACGGACTAAGTTCGAGGATTATTCTTGGACACTGAGATGAAGCTAAGCCTTGCCGTCGTGATTGTACTAATCATAACGGCTCTCGTAGATCTAAGAATCTCCGCGGCGCTGGCTACAGCCTACCTAATCGGTTACGCTGTAAATCGAATGCGAAAGAACAGGATTCGACGAGAGGCAAAGGAACATTCATAGAACAAACTGGGATGCAAGGCTCTGTACGGACGAAATCATTCACCCATACAAGGCTAGGCTCTTAGCAACGACCCAGCCTCTCTTTGAATTAATTCCCAAGTTTCTGACACGTCCTCCCAGTTGGTCTTGAGATTGCCTATAGCCATTCTGATTCCGAATTTATCTCTCAGCTTAGTGTGGGAGAGGAATGCCTTTCCGGTTTGGTTCACGGCGTTTAGTAATCGTTCGTTGGTTTCGTTGATTTCCGACTCAGACCATGCCTTAGATGCCGGGGTCTTAGGACGGAGTCGGAAGACGACGGTGCTGAACGGAACGGGGGCCAACAGTTCGAAGTCATTGTCGGCTTGAATCATCTCTGCCAGTCTTCGGGCGTAGGATATGTGGTCGCCGATGGCGTCGGCGATCCCTTCACGGCCAAGGGAGCGTATGATCATCCAGAGTTTCAGTGCGCGGAAACGTCGGCCCAATGAGATGCCGTAGTCCATGAGGTTCTTGACCTCGCCCTCTTCCGGGGTGCGAAGGTACTCTGGTGTGAGGCTGAACGCTCGCCTGAGAACATCTGGCCTGCGGCAGAAGAGAACGCTGCAGTCAATTTGTGTGAATAGCCATTTGTGCGGATTGATCACTATCGAATCTGCCTTCTCCCAACCACGAAAGAGGTTGCGCATCTCTGGTAGAATGGCTGCAGTGCCCCCGTAGGCTGCGTCAACGTGCATCCAAATTCCATGATCCCGGCAAATATCCGAAATTTCCGCCACAGGGTCGATGCTTGTCGTTGAGGTGGTTCCGATCGTGGGGATTACGCAGACCGGTTTCACCCCCTCGTCAATGTCGCTACGAATGGCTTTTTCTAAGGCGTGGGAATCCATTCGGAAGCTTTCGTCCGTCCGAATCTTCTGCACCCCCTCCTGTCCGAACCCTAGTACTATGCCCGCTTTCTCGATCGATGAATGCGCTTCTTCAGACGTGTAGATTCTCAGTCGAGGCAAGTCGTTCCGGCCGGACATCCCCTTTTCGCGAACGCGCAGACCTGCGAACTCGCGTGCCGCGGCGATGGCGTTTACGCTTGACACTGAAGCGGTGTCGTTGATCACGCCTTCAAACTCTTCGGGTAGGCCAACCATTTGGCGCAACCAATCCAGAACCGTCTCCTCCAGTTCGGTTGCGGCCGGTGAGGCACGCCAGAGCATGGCGTTTACATTCAGCGCGCTTGACAGCATCTCCCCAATTACGCCTGGGTAGGAACCTGTAATCGCGAAATAGGCAAAGAATCGGGAATGGTTCCAATGGGTGATTCCCGGTAGCACTATCTTCTCGAAATCAGACGCAATTTGCCCGAAACTTTCCGGTTTCTCAGGTGGGCTATTGGGCAGTCTAGACTTGAGATCTCCCGGCTTGGTTTGCGCGAGGACAGGGTATCTATCAACATGTTCCAAGTAATCGGCTATCCAGTCAACGGCGCGGTAAGCGGATTCTCTGAATAGGTTCGGCGCCATGTCTCTGTGTTTTGATTTCACCACAAGGTCTTTCGAAATGTTCATCTTCTGAGCCTGGTTGCTCCTAGCTCATCGTTCGCTGTCCAGCGTTAAGGATTGCGAGATAGAATCGTCATTGTAATCATGGATCCGAACTGCTAAATTTGGATAAATAGGGAGGTCGTTGACAGAGCGATCATGGTGAACGCCTAGCGACACGACACGGAGGAATACCGTTGAACTTCTACATTACACTTACTACGCAATGCAACTTGAAATGTAGATACTGCTACGGAAAATCTTGCGAAGACTTCGGGAGCGATTTTCACAACTTAGAAATCGACTACTCATTACCCACATCAATGACTTATGACGTGCAGGCTCTGAAGAATTTCCTCCGAGAAGAGCCCAAGCCTCTGCTTGTATTCTACGGCGGTGAACCTCTACTACAAATGCGTAAGATGAAAGCCATAATGGACACCATCCCATGGGCAAGGTTCGTGATCCAGACTAACGGATTACTGCTAGACAGGCTTGAAGCTGAATACCTGCAAAGGTTGGATTCGATATTCGCATCGCTCGATGGAGACGAAGCGGTAACGGACTACTATAGAGGGAGAGGAACGTACGAGCGCGTCGCACGAAATCTAAGGATCATACGCGAGCGAGGGTTTAGGGGCGAAATCGTTGCAAGGATGACCGTCGGGGAAGAGACAGAGATCGACCGCCAAGTCCTAGCCCTAATAAAAGATGAACACCTTCCTATCTCGTCGGTTCATTGGCAACTCGATGCGCAATTCTGGCAGAACGATTTCCCTAAACGCGATTTCGCCACCTGGGCCGCGGAGAACTACAATCCGAGATTGACAAGGCTGATTGAGATATGGATCAAACACATGAGGGATGAGGGACACGTGCTAAGGCTTTACCCCTTCGTAGGGGCGATGGAGTCAATGCTCCTTGAAGAACCCAGCCTCCTTCGATGCGGAGCCGGATGGAGCCTCTTCAACATTCAGACCGACGGAAACATTACACCTTGCCCAGTCATGGCCGGCTTGAAGGACTTCTATCTGGGCAACATATTGGAAACACGACCGAGCGATTTGCACGAAATCACGACCTTTTCTGAGCCATGCAATCGATGCAACACCAACAACCTATGCGGAGGACGATGTCTGTACGCGAACGCCACGAAGCTCTGGGGCGACCGAGGCTTTGACCAAGTGTGCAGCACAGTCCGAAACATGCTAACTGCACTTCAGGAAAAACTTCCTGAAATTAAGCAACTGATTACAGCCGGAAATATATCCCTTAGCGACTTTCAATACCCAAAGTACAATGGCTGCGAAATAATACCCTAAGACAAAACATATGATTCCAAATCAGCCACCTCGGAAACTCTAGCGTTCATGTCCGAAACCGGGGATGAAGCGAGGAGTTCGCTTCATGTACTCACGATACTCGTCGCCGAACCTGTCGAGTAACAGGCTCTCTTCTTCAGGTAACTGCGCGTAAAGTAGTGCAGAGAGCGCAAGGCTAGGTATGAGAATGAGGAGATTAGCCGAAAGAAGCGCGAGTGCAACCAAGAATACGAACGCACCCACGTAAATCGGATGTCTTACAATCCCGTAAAGACCACTGGTCACTAAGGTCGTGTCCCTCCTCACTCCACTCAGTGAGGGAGCCCAATTCCTTCCCAGCGTCCCTAAAGCCCACAATAGGAATGCAACTCCCAAGATACCTACCGCAACCATGCTTACGCGGAACCAATCTGGCAGAGAAACCGAGAGAAACATCACCCAACTTGGAAAGAGAACGTATAGCAACGCGCCCGCAAGATATAGACACGCGAATGATAGTGCGACATTACGGAGCCGCGTCGCACGCTGAGTCGACCGTCTCCCCGCGGACCACTTGGTTGAATGCGCAACCCACGCGAAAATCGCGAGGAACGCGACCCAGAAGCATGAGAAGATGACCCTGAATAGCGCCACTAGACATCGTCTGCCTCCAAGATCCAACGCGAATCAGTCGATTGCCTTAGCGTCTGCTGTCTCTTTCGTTTTCGGTTTCTTCCGCATCTGGTATACGCTGAAAGCGACTAGGCCCAGCGCTATAATGACGAAAACCGCCGCTACAGCCTCGTAGGTCTGTGAAGTCGCGTTTGCGGAGCTTAGTTGCTGGTTTAGCTGGCTAATCATGGCGCTTTGCTGTGTGATCGATGTTTGGAGCTGTTGACTCTGGCTTTGAGTTTGGTTTAGTTGTTGCTGGAGCATGCGGTATTGAGATTGGAGGGCTACGTATTCAGGCGTTGTCGCTTTAACGTATGATAACGGCGCTATGGCCTGGTCCGTGCTACCGCTCGCGGCCTGAGAATATGGATAATATGAGTAGTAGAGCGGGCCTCCGAAATACCAGTACGAGAACGGATACGAGCCGTAATTATATGGGTAGTTGTTGTATTGGGTGGCTTCCGAGAACAGAGCTTCAAGAGAAGTTCTCGGCGCATCCTGAGGCACGCTGACGGTGAAGCTCTTGCTGAAACTGCCCGTCGGGACCGACCCATAGTAGCCATAGTAACCATAGCTACTGGTTGGGTTACTTACTAGAACCTGTGTCGCGAGCTGATGTAGCCCAGATGAGTCTACGTAGTAGATCGTCGCGGTTAGGTTCTGAAGGTAGACAGAGCTGCTCGTAGGCGTACCTTGAACGGTAACGTTGAAGATGTCGCCGGGCATCACTTCGGAAGGATACGTTACTTGAAGCGTGAACCAGACCAAACTAACAGTATAGGACTGCTGAGAGGATTGAGCGAGCGTCACACCTGGCAAGCAGATCGATAGGGCAACGACTACGATGACTAGAGAGGGACCTAGAGCCTTCATTCCGTGCCATCTCGTTGAGTCTGACTAAGTTAGCGACGAAATTACACTTTGTGGCGACAGGAAAGCAGTACTTGGCTGCAGCCGCCAGCCTATGCTTACCCTACGTCGATCAGAGCCTGCGCTGAGTCTCCTTGGTTCCCTGTGAGGCGAATCACATATTCGCCCGGAGGGACATTCCCAATCAAGAAGCTCCCAACCGCGCGTCCACTCTGAATAACGCATGCCCCTGATCCCGGCAGGATGGGGTTGGGTGACGACGGACTGCCGATGGTACAGGTTGTGTCCGTAGGCAGAAATCCCGAGCCCTGAACCACAACATCTAGACCGGGTCCTCCGGTTGCAGGGCTCAGCAGTAGCTGGGCTCCGCCACTAACCTCTAGAATCGTTTGCGCAGAATCGCCCATATTCCCAGACGCCTGAACCACGTAAGCTCCAATCGGAACGTTGCCAACGATGAAGCTCCCCGACAACTTCCCTTCCTGAGTAATGCAGGCGGAAGAGCTCACCAAGGCGCCCGACGATGGGCTGGAAAAAACGCAGGACGTATCGGTCGGCAGGAAACCGGTGCCGCTGACGGATATCTCCAAACCTACCTGTGCGCTGCCCGAGCTTAACATCAGCAAAGGCTGTGCATTGCCGTCCGACACGAGTATCCCAGCGCAGGTGACTACCAGCGCGCAGACCAGAATCGAGACAAGAACGAATCTAACGGTAACTCTGACGACTTCCGGCAAATGACCGTGCTCACACCATAAGGCTAAGGTCGAGAAGGGATTTACGGTTTGCCACTCATTTCCATTTTATTGTGCATCCTACCGGGTTGGTTTCAGGCGTCGAGAGTTTCGATCCCGATAGAACTGCGTCGAGCGCGTCTCGAAGATACTTAACTTTCACCGCCGCGGGGTCGTCGTAGTTGTCGTCGATTGCACCATGGTAGCGAAGATTCCCGGTTTTGTCGAAGAGAAAGACTTCGGGTGTCCGTTCTGCGCCATAGGACTCCGTGACTTCCTGGCTCTCGTCTCTGAGGTAAAGGAAGTTGAAGTGTTTCTCGCGGGCTCGCGATTTCATGGTTTCAAAGTTATCTTCTGGATATTTTGTGGCGTCGTTTCCGTTTATTGCGACGAGCTGCACGCCTTTCGGAGCGTAGTCCGACTGGATCTGAACCATACGGTCTTCCCAAGCCCGGACATAGGGGCAGTGATTACAACTGAATATCACAGCGACAGCCGCATTCCCGGAATATTCCTCCATGCTATGGTTGGCCCCATCCACACCCGGGAGATTGAATGGGAGCGCTTTATCGCCGACTTTCAGATTCGCCAATTCCCACACGCTTGTTCAATAGCGGCCGGTGTTATTCTTAAGATTCGCTCCTAGCGGCTCGTATGGCTTCTCGAATCATGGAGACAGATGGTAGAGGGGAAACGCGGCCGTCTTCAAGCACATAGGCTCGGCACGCGGGCGCATAGTGTGCGTTTGGGATTGGGCAGATGTCGTTACCATCAATCATTATTGTGGGCGACCCAGGAAAGTGTTCGGCCTCGGCTTGCTCGAAAGTATCCACTCGCACGATTTCCACATCTGTCTCGACGCCTTCTTGCTGAAGCATGCTTCGAAGACGCTTCAGTGCCTCTTCATGCGAAGGACAGTCTTCCGAGTAGAGAAAGCGAACCTTCATTGCTTACTCTCCCCTAAGTCGATCACACACTGTCTTATAACGGCGTGAGACTCTGAAAGATGTTTCATGACCACTTCTCTACCGCAGCCTCCTCGGCCCGTCGCCGAGAGGACTAAGCATCCGTTCCTTACCTATGATATGATCCACGAGATCCCGGACGCTATAGAGAAGACGATTGAGAACTCGTCTGCTCAAGTTGAATCCATTTCGCAGCATTTGAAGAACAAGCAATGTTTCTACTTTACGGGATGCGGAACCGCCTTCTTCTCCGCCATGCTTGGGTCAAATATTCTGTCGATGACGGGGGATAACGCGTTGAATTTTGAATGCGTTCAGGCATTGGAACTTGGCAACCACTATCCTATCACTAAAGGAAGCGCCATATTTGGTGTCTCTCATAGCGGAATCACGAAGACCACTCTAGACGCCATGCAAGCGGTAAAGGCGAGGGATGGATATGCGGTGGGCATTACACATTTCCCCGACCGGCCCATTAGCAAAGTAGCCGACGAAACGCTCGTCGTCGGGAACGGCCCAGATAAGTCCAGATGCCACACAAAATGCTACCCTGCCGGCGCGTTACCTCTTACAATAATGGGAATAAAGTTCCTGGAACAACGGCGCGCAGCCCAACGCGACCGTCTCGACAGGATCCAGGCCGAACTCGCCAACCTTCCGCAATCGGCGAAGAAAGTCCTCGCTTCCACCGAGCCGGCTATGAAGGAACTTGCCAAGAAAACCGGCAAAAGGACGGTCTATTTCACCGGAACCGGAGGTAGTTACTCCAACGCTTTGGAAGCCGCGCTGAAGATCATGGAAACCAGCTACTTTCCCGCTCAGGGATTCGAGACGGAACAGCTTCTACATGGTCCGTGGTGCTCGTTAGATGACAAGTCGTTGGTGTTCGTCATGGCGAGCGAGAGTCGCACATACGCACGCAGCCTCGACTGCATTAAGGCGGCGATTCGCCTAGGATCCACGGTAGTACCCCTCGTCTATGAAGGAGATCGGGACATCAAGGCACTATCCCGAAATACGATCGAGCTGCCCCGTATTGACGAGCAGCTCGCGCCTTACCTAAGCATCATCCCCCTCTACTTCTTCGCGTACTACATGTCCGTACAACTGGGGAACAACCCCGACTACTTGCACTACCTAACCCCGGCATACTGGGACGCTAGGACAATCATCTTCCCACCCGGCACACACTGAACCCAAGGATTAAGGTCGGCAATAACACCGAGCAGACCAGGAATAGATGATTCATGCATAACCGCTTTTATTCCGAACAGCCTCCACGGCGCTCCGTGACGGATGCATGTTTCACCCTTTTCTAGGCTTGTTCTTGCTCGGTTTGATTGCGACCGTGGTCTTCATCTTCATAGTCTTAGGCGCCATCATCTTGCTCGGTCTCGCCAGCGGCAAATGACCTGACGACGAGTAGGATCGAAGTCTTCAACGATCTATCGAACCTCACGATTAACAGGCAAGCCGACATCACGGGTTGCAGGGTGTCTCGAGCCCTAACCCAAAGGCGTAATCGCAAAGATAATCCAACGATAAATATTGTTAGGCCGACTCTATCCATTTCAGGTTGAAACCGCGTCTAACATGTTGAGCTAAGGGTGCAACCGTGACTCGCTTGGATTCAATGCCGAACGTCCTGAATCATGGGAAGGGCGTTGACGCTTTGCAACGAGATTCGTTCGTCACGACAGCTTTGTCCATTGTGGTCGCGAGGTTGATTTCACGGTACACTACTGTACAGATAACCGAACACTACCTTTTCATAGGGGTATTTAGCCTTAGGTGGAAAAATCCAC
>Ga0187778_10001455_pt1 | contig 16464 bp, 16 predicted proteins | sample 1015_Q2_SP5_20_M_FD_132418 | JGI IMG/M metagenome (GOLD analysis project Ga0187778, IMG submission 132418) | Tropical peat soil microbial communities from peatlands in Department of Meta, Colombia - 1015_Q2_SP5_20_MG | ecosystem: Environmental > Terrestrial > Soil > Wetlands > Peat | place...
AACGCAGGCGGTCTTCACCGGGCCTTCAGGAAAACGCTTGACAGCGCGCACGGTTCAGCGTATTTTAGAAAATTACAGAAAACAACTGGGACTGCAGCAGAAAGCGAGCCCGCACACGCTCCGACACAGCTTCGCCACGCACATGCTCGAATCCGGCGCGGACCTCCGCGCAATCCAGGAGCTCTTGGGCCACGCAAGTCTTTCAACCACCCAGCGATACACGCACCTCAATCTCGACTCGCTCATGGATGTGTATGACAAGGCGCATCCGAAGGCGAGAAAAAAATAGACGGCAACGGAAGAGGATAGAAGGGACGAGTCAGGAATTGCTCGGGGCCTCAGATGCTCCGCTTGAGGCCGTCATGTGACGGCTTGCTATCGGTCTCCTGACGGCCGGATATCCGGCTTCCGATCCTCTGCGGGAGGCACCATGAGCGGGACAATGCCTTTACACGGTACAACGATACTGTCTGTCAGACGAAACGGCAAGACGGCGATCGCGGGTGACGGGCAGGTAACGGTCGGCGCCACGGTCATGAAGCACAACGCGAAGAAAGTGCGCAAGATGTACAACGACAAGATCCTTGCCGGTTTCGCCGGAGCCACCGCAGACGCCTTCACCCTCTTCGAAAAATTCGAAGCCAAGCTGGAGCAGTACCACGGCAACCTCACGCGCGCCGCCGTGGAACTTGCCAAGGACTGGAGAACGGACAGGGTCCTCCGCAGGCTTGAGGCGCTTATGATCGTGACGGATGCTGAACGCTCGTTCGTGCTGTCAGGGAGCGGCGATGTGATCGAGCCGGAAAACGGCATCGCAGCCATCGGTTCTGGCGGCGCCTACGCTCTGTCTGCCGCCAGGGCGCTCATGGATCACACCGCGCTGGACGCACGAATGATCGTGGAAGAAGCCATGAAGATCGCAGCGGAGATATGCATCTACACCAATAAAGAAATTTCGATTGAAGAGCTGTAAGAACCGCGGTCAGAGGCCGGTGGCGAGGTTATGATTCCCTGGACGCCGCGCCTTGGAACCTTTATCCTGAATTTCTCGGAGGATTTATTGAAAGACACCTTGACACCGCGACAGATCGTAGAAGAACTCGATAAATATGTCATTGGCCAGCACAAAGCAAAACGGGCCGTTGCTATCGCGCTCAGGAACCGCTGGAGGCGCCAGCGTCTGCCTCAAGAACTCCGTGACGAGGTCATGCCCAAGAACATCATCATGATCGGCCCCACCGGCGTGGGCAAGACCGAGATCGCCCGAAGGCTCGCCAGGCTCGTCCAGGCCCCTTTCCTCAAGATTGAGGCATCCAAATTCACCGAGGTCGGTTACGTCGGACGCGACGTGGATTCCATCATTCGTGACCTTTCCGAGATCGGCATCAACATGGTCAAGAACGAAATGTCCGAGCAGGTGCAGGAAAAAGCGGCGGCACTGGCTGAGGAGCGTTTGCTCGACCTGCTCCTGCCGCCGCCCAGGACCTCGCCTGGCTTCGACCAGCCTTCCGCCGAACAACAGGAGCATCACAAGAACACGCGTGATAAACTCCGGCAGCAGCTCCGCGAGGGCAAACTAGATGATCGGATGGTTGAAATCGAGCAGAAAGAAAAGGTCATGCCCTTCGGCATCATCTCAAACGTAGGCATGGAAGAGATCGAGATGAACCTGAAGGAGATGCTTGGCGGGCTCTTGCCAGAGAAAACGAAACGGCGCAAGGCCAAAGTCCCGGACGCGCTCCGGCTGCTGGTCCAGGAAGAAGCAACGAAGCTCATCGACATGGACAAGGTGATCAAGGAAGCGCTCCAGCGTGTCGAGCAGTCGGGCATCGTGTTCCTCGACGAGATCGATAAGGTAGCAGGACGTGAGACCCACGGTCCCGACGTATCCCGGGAAGGTGTGCAACGAGACCTTCTGCCGATCGTGGAAGGTTCGACGGTCACGACCAAGTACGGACCGGTAAAGACTGATCACATTTTGTTCATTGCGGCCGGCGCCTTTCACGTATCAAAGCCATCAGACCTGATTCCCGAGCTTCAGGGGAGGTTCCCGATCAGGGTAGAGCTCGATTCTCTTGGCAAGGGCGATTTCATCCGCATCCTGACCGAGCCGCAGAACGCGCTCATCAAGCAGCAGGTCGCGCTCCTCGCAACAGAAGGGATATCCCTCGACTTTTCCAAGGACTCGATCGAGGAGATCGCCGACATTGCCGCACGTGTGAATGAACGCACCGAAAACATCGGTGCACGCAGGCTCTATACCATCATGGAACGGCTTCTCGACGTGATATCCTTTGACGCACCCGAGAAAAAAGGGGCGAAGATCACCATTGATGCCGCCTATGTGCGGGACTGCATGATGGATATCGTCAAGAGCGAGGACCTGAGCAGGTATATTCTATAGGGGAGGCAACATCCAAGGCTGAAGGTTCAGATAAATGTTTTACTGGTTCTCCTGGACTTTGAACCTTGATTTCTGTGCCCGCAATGACCAGGAAATTTTGACCGTCGCAAGTGCAGAGGATGTGTTCATGGACAAGCTTATCGAAAAGGCTAAAACCCTTATTGAGGCCATGCCCTATATCCAGACCTTCCGGGGCAAAACCTTCGTCATCAAGTACGGCGGGAATGCCATGATTGATGAGGCCCTAAAGGTGGGCTTTGCCCAGGATGTGGTCCTCTTGCGCTATATCGGTATCAATCCTGTGGTCGTTCACGGCGGCGGGCCGCAGATCGGCAAGACAATGGAGCGGATGGGTAAAAAGCCCACATTCGTATCGGGCCAGCGCGTAACCGACGAGGAAACCATGGATATCGTGGAGATGGTCCTCGGCGGCAAGGTGAACAAGGAGATCGTGAGCCTTATCAACCGCACAGGGGGCAAGGCTGTTGGCCTCACCGGCAAGGATGGCGGCCTGATCCAGGCGAAGAAGCTTAAGATGTCGAAAAAGTCCGAAGGCACAGGAGAGGCCGAGATCATCGATATCGGCCTCGTCGGCGAAGTGACCGAGGTCCGGCCCGGAGCGCTCGTGGCCCTGGAGCAAAGCGGCTTTATCCCGGTTATCGCTCCTGTCGGCGTCGGAGAGAACGGCGAGACTTACAACATCAACGCCGATCTGGTAGCGGGCGCCGTGGCCGGCGCTATCAAGGCAGAGAAGCTCATCCTTCTCACCGATCAATCCGGGATCCTGGACAAGGACAAGAACCTCATCCCGACGCTGGACAAAAAGAGGGTCGAGACAATGATCCATGCGGGTGTCATCGCCGGGGGCATGCTGCCCAAGACAAAATCCTCATTCGAGGCTCTCGACGCGGGCTGCGCCAAGGTCCATATCATCGACGGACGCATCCCCCACGCCATCCTGCTTGAGATATTCACCAGAGAAGGGATCGGGACGGAGATAACATTGTGATACCGGTAGAACAGCCCACGTGAAAAAAAGAGAGGATGAGATTCGTCATCCTCTCTTTTCGTTTTCTCACCACCCGTCCAATTCATTGCTCCTAATGGCAAGTGGCACAGATGGGGCCAGACACCTTGCAGCCGCGACCTTTGGGAATAATATTGAAGGTCAATAACTCAAGCCGAAGAAATCCCTGATCTTCGTGAGCAACCTGACCGAAACATCCTTGTTGCGGCGCTCAAGGGCTGCAGCATCGAGTCGTCCGCGCTCCGCATCAAGTCCTGCCTGGCGCTCGGTTAGGATGCGACTCAATGATTCTGCGATAGACGGGTTATTGGCGAGCGTGATCCCGAACTTCTCCTTGTCGATCACGATGCATTCGGCATCCTCTGTCATGCGGATGCTTGCCGTACGAACCGCGCCGGTGAGCAGACTCATCTCGCCGAAAAAATTTCCGGGACCAAGCGTTGCCACGACCGCGGATTCGCCTGGAGATTTTTCAACGATCACGTCCACCCTGCCGCTCTTTATGATGTAGAACGAATCTCCCGGATCCCCCTGTCGCACGGGAACCTCACCCTCTGCATAGGATTTCACGTTCAAATGCTCGGCCAGCTTCGTGAGCTCAGGTTTGCTGAGCGGCGAGAAAATTTCCACCTTTTCGAGCAGAGCCACAATCTCCTCTGCCTGTTGTTCCTGTTCCGCCCTGAGGCTCCCGGGAGTGATGTGGCGCATGTTTATCTCCCGGATCGGCACGGGGATGTCGATGCCGCTTCTCCTGAAGTGGTACCAGAGGAGGTCCATTATCTGCCCCTCCGTATCCCCATAGAGGGCAAAACTGGCAAGAGGATACCGTATCTCGTATTGGACAGCAAAATCGCCGTAGCTGATCACCCGGACCCTGGATGCCAGGCCCCTGACAACGCCAGGCACGCCTGAAAGGACCTCGAGGACGGCTCTTTTTACCTTGTTCGGCGGAATGGCATAGCTCACTCCTATGGTAAGTTTTCGCATCACGGTAGAATCCGGCCGGCTATAGTTCACCAAAGCCTCGCCCAGAACCTTGCTATTCGGGATAAACACTTCGTTGTTCTCGACGGTCATGATCCTCGTCGACCGGAGCGTTATGTCGAGCACGCGACCCTCATGTCCACCTGCAAGGATCCAGTCGCCCTGCTTGAGCGGCCTTTCAAATTGGATCTCCAGACCGGCAAGCACATTGGCGAGTGTGCTCTGGAACGCCAGACCGATGGTTGCCGTAAGGACTGTGGTTGTCGCGATAAGCGATGTGACGTTGATCCTCAGGATTTCCTTAAGGAGAATCAGCGTCAGTACGACGAGGACAAGAGCCGTGATGATATTCTTGAATGCGGCCGGGAAGCTGCCCCGCTTCCACCGGACCACAAAAAGGTCACCGTATATATAGAGCCCGAGACGGAGCCCCGCGAAGACAAAAACCAGCCATGAAAGAAAATCGAGGGCATCAAAAATCACGGGATATCCAGCCGCGCCGAAACGCAGGAATATCTGCAGGGAAATGAATAATACGATCAGCTTAAGACCGGTACCGATGGGTTTTAGGAGGTCTGATTTTTTCGCGAGCAAGCCGATTGCGATGCTGCCCCCGACGTAAATGACGACACTAAGCGCCAGCGCCCATATCAGAGAACCCGTGAGAACGTGCAGGAAATCCATCGAATCCCCCCTGAAATATTAAAAACACGAAAAGGAAATGAAAATTTCGGACAGCTTCAGCCAACCTTAACTCCGCGCCCCCCCCTTCTCATTTTCGATTCTTTTATTGATCTCTCCCCACAGCTCCTTGATCCCCTGGCCGTTTTTGGCCGACGTAAGGATCAATGGCTCCATGATCGCCAGGTGGAAAAAGATTTTACGCCGCGCGCGCTCGGCTTCCTGACGGTTCAGCTTGTCGGCTTTGGTCAGTGCGTAGATCGCCGGTATATCATACTGCTTCAGCCATTCAGTCAGACGCGCATCACGTTCATCGGGTTCCCGTCGAACGTCGAGCAGCACGACGACAGCGCGTAATTCCGCAGTATGCTTCAAATAGCCTTCGATCATCGGCCTCCAGGAGTCGGTCACTGCCTGCGGAACGCGTGCATAACCGTATCCCGGAAGATCAACGAAATAAAATGCGTCGTTGATGATGAAAAAATTGATCAGCTGGGTTTTCCCGGGCGTGGAGCTTGTCTTTACCAGGTTTTTGCGGTGCAGGAGAGAATTGATGACGGATGATTTGCCCACGTTCGACCGCCCGGCAAAGGCGATCTGCGGCCGCCGATCATCGGGGAACTGTTTCGGGCCCGTAGCGCTCGTAACAAATTTGGCAGAAAGTATTTTCATGAAATTCAGAGGGCGCGATACGGCACCCAGAGGACAAAAAGAGAGGACAGCTGAACACGTTGCAATACTGACGTCTCCTGTCTGTCCTCTCCTGCCGTCTGGTTTAGGCTATCTTCTCGTAAATGAGCAGCGGCTCGGCTCCGTCATTGATCACCTCTTCGTTGATGATGCACTCTCTGATACCGGGCTGGGACGGGATATCGTACATTACGTTCAGCATGACGTCCTCGAGGATGGCGCGGAGACCACGTGCACCGGTCTTCCGGCTGATTGCCTTCTTGGCCACGGCTTCGAGCGCGCCATCGGTAAAGCGCAGCTTGCAGCCCTCGAGCCCCAGAAGCTTCTGATACTGTTTGATGAGGGCGTTCTTGGGACGCGTGAGGATGTCGATCAGGGCATTTTCGTCAAGCTCTTCGAGTGTGGCCACGACCGGCATACGGCCGATGAATTCCGGGATGAGCCCGTACTTGAGAAGGTCTCCCGGCTGCAGGTTGGAGAGCGTCTCGCTCAGCTTCCGCTCCATTTTGCTCTGGATATCGGCGCCGAACCCCATGGTCTTCTGGCCGATTCTCTGGTCTATGATGGAATCAAGGCCGACGAACGCGCCGCCGCAGATGAAGAGGATGTTCTTCGTATCTACCTGGATGAACTCCTGGTGCGGATGCTTGCGGCCGCCCTGCGGCGGAACACTTGCTACGGTGCCCTCAATCAGCTTCAGCAGCGCTTGCTGCACGCCCTCACCGGAGACATCGCGCGTGATCGAAGGGCTCTCGGACTTGCGGCTGATCTTGTCGATCTCGTCGATGTAAACAATGCCGCGTTGCGCGCGCTCCACGTCGTAGTTAGCGTTCTGGAGGAGCTTGAGGATGATATTCTCCACATCCTCGCCCACGTACCCAGCCTCGGTGAGCGTGGTGGCATCGGCGATGGTGAACGGGACATCGAGGATACGGGCCAGCGTCTGCGCCAGCAGGGTCTTGCCCACGCCTGTGGGGCCGATGAGGAGAATGTTGCTCTTCTGGAGTTCCACCTCGTCGCCGATCTCGTGCTGAACGCCGATCCGCTTGTAGTGGTTATGCACTGCAACCGACAGGATCTTCTTCGCGCGCTCCTGGCCGATCACGTAATCATCGAGGGTGCGCTTGATCTCCGCCGGCTTCGGCAGACGGGGTATCTTGGCTTCCTTTACCTCCTCCCACTCCTCTGCGATGATCTCGTTGCAGAGGTCGACGCACTCGTTGCAGATGAATACCGATGGGCCGGCAATGAGCTTCTTCACCTCGTCCTGACCTTTGCCGCAGAATGAGCACTTGAGCGGGGCGGCATGCTCTTTTTTCTCTTTGTCTGTCATGGTCACTTCTCCTTTGTGCCGCGAGCAGCTTTCTTCGTAATCACCTCGTCAACAATGCCGTACTGCCTCGCGTCCTCCCCGGACATGAAAAAATCACGCTCGGTATCGGTCGCGATCTTTTCAATTGGCTGCCCCGAATGATTGGCGAGGATCTGGTTGAGCGTATCCTTGAGCTTCAGGATTTCCTTGGCGTGGATCTCGATGTCTGATGCCTGGCCCTGAAATCCGCCGACCGGCTGATGGATCATGACGCGGGCGTGGGGAAGCGAAAACCGCTTGGTCTTGGTGCCGGAAGCCAGCAGCAAGGCCGCCATGCTTGCGGCCTGACCGATGCAAATGGTCGAGACTGGCGACTTGATATAGTTCATTGTGTCGTAGATCGCCAATCCCGCCGTGACGATGCCCCCGGGCGAGTTTATGTACAGATAGATATCTTTGTCGGGGTCGTCCGCCTCGAGGAACAGGAGCTGCGCAATCACTGTGTTCGCGACGATATCGTCGATGGGCGTACCGAGGAATATGATGCGGTCTTTGAGAAGCCGGGAATAAATATCATACGCCCTCTCGCCGCGGCTTGTCTGCTCGATCACCATGGGGATCAATGACATATTGTTATTTTCTCCTGACGTCTTTCTTTTATTCAATTATAACTCTTCTTTGCGCGAGAATGCAAGAGACCGAGGGTCTTTTCCTGTCTGAGCGAGGAACTCAGGTTGTCCAGGCCGCCATCGAGCGATTCATAGTATTTCTTGATCGCATCCACTGACTGGCCCGATGTCCTGGCCATAGCGGCAAGCGCGGAGGAGACTTCCTGCTCGCTCACTTCAACCTTTTCTTTCTCAGAGATGGCGTCGAGGATCAGCAGTCCCTTGACGCGCTTCTCCGCCAGCGACCTGTTCTCCTCGCGGAATTTGGAGATATCGAATGATTTCACATCGCCTCCCTGACGAGCAATGCGCGTGGCCTGCTGACGGGCCATGGCCTGCAGTTCACGATCCACCATACCGGAAGGAATATCGAAGGTATGGGCGTCCACAAGCTTCGACAGCAGTTCCTCGCGCTGAGCCGATGCTAGACCGTCCCGTTTCCGGGCCTCGAGGTCCTTCTTGATGCCTTCTTTCAATTCGTCCACGGATTTGTTGCCGCCGATGTCCTTAGCGAACTCATCGTTCAGCTCGGGAATTATCTTTTTCTTGATCTCCTTGAGCGTGACCTTGAATGTTGCGTCCTTGCCGGCAAGGTCCTTGTTGTTGTAGTCCGCGGGGAATGTTACCCGGACCTCCCGCGTCGCACCCTTGTCCATGCCGACAAGCTGGTCCTCGAAGCCGGGGATCAGTGTATTTGTACCCAAGGCCAGCATGTAATCGGACGCTTTGGCGCCGTCAATCGGCTTGCCTTCCCGGTATCCCTCGAAGTCGATGATCGCGGTGTCGGTCTTTTCGAGCTGTCGTCCTTCAACGACCTCGAGCTGCGCATACATTTCGCGGAGGTGGTCAATGGTCTTGCTTACCTCTTCGTCATTGACCGTGACGTCCTTCTCCTTCACCTCGATACCGTCGTATATCCCGAGTTCGATGTTCGGCCGGACCTCAACGGTAGCCGTGAAGCTCAGCGGCGAGCCTTTTGCCAAAGACGAAACATTATCGATCGCGGGCACGTCAACAGGGCTGAGATTGTGTTCCTGCAACGCCCTCAAATACGAATCTGAGATCAGACGGTTCATGACCTCGGACCGGACCTCTTCCCCATAGTGCCGTTCCACGACCGCCCTTGGGGCCTTTCCTGGGCGGAATCCCGGGATCCTGGCCTTCTTCGCCACATCCGAAATAGCCTTGTCCATCTCTTTGGCGACGGAATCTGGTGCGATCTCGATATTGAGTCTTTTCTTTACCGGACTGATGTTTTCGACGGCTACTTTCATGATCTACCACCTTATGCTTGAGAGTCTATAGGGTCTTCTGAGCCTAGTGAATTTTTAATTCGTGAAGATGTGTCGGGACAGGATTTTCAATATGCCGCTCGGCAGCAAGGGCCTACATTCTGCATTGTCTATTTGAATATGTGGTGCGAGAGGGGGGACTTGAACCCCCACGGTTGCCCACCAGATCCTAAGTCTGGCGCGTCTGCCAGTTCCGCCACTCTCGCCGCACGAACAAAGAGAGCAGTGAACGATAAGCAGCTCATGATCTCGCTGCCTGCTGCTCACTGCTCCCTTACAGTTTTATGGTGAGCCGTGAAGGAGTCGAACCTTCGACCCGCTGATTAAGAGTCAGCTGCTCTACCAACTGAGCTAACGGCCCGTAACGATTGATGATAGAACCGGGTGAAAAGCGGGTGTATTATACTTATCTTTGCTATTGTATGCAACAAGAAAATTAATGATTCAACCCGAGGAAACTGACTTGAGTCCTTTTTTATTCCCAATATTGCAATTATTAACGGCACCCGATACGAGCCGAACACACTCATTTACTCATGAACGATTCCCAGGGCGTGCCAGTCCCCTCCGGCATGTCCCCGACGCCGAGAGAGACCCACTCTGAAATTCCCGATGCCGCGGTTTCCCGCATGACGCCACGACCTAACGGGACGAATGCAGCTTCTCTTTTCTGTTTCTTGTGGATCTTATGGCGCGCCCGGCGGGAGTCGAACCCACGACCTTCGGCTTCGGAGGCCGACACTCTATCCAACTGAGCTACGGGCGCAACTTAGATCAAAACAGATAGCGTATTGTTCTGAACAACGGGAACAGGGCTGGCAGCCATGCAATTACTTGGCGCGCCCGGCAGGGCTCGAACCTGCGACCTGCGGATTCGAAGTCCGACGCTCTATCCAGCTGAGCTACGGGCGCGGAATCTACCGTATAAACAGTGAGACGGCCCGACTGGCCGTCTCACTCATAAAATTGGGGTGAGCGACGGGGCTCGAACCCGCGGCCACAAGGGCCACAACCTTGTGCTCTACCAGCTGAGCTACGCCCACCATGTGAAACCAATGTGAAAAAATGCAAAAAATCAAGAAAGCGCGATTGATATAAATGATACCTTAAAATCACGGACTTTTCTATTTAATTTTCTCAGTATTATGGCGCGCCTGAAGGGATTCGAACCCCTGACCCACAGCTTAGAAGGCTGTTGCTCTATCCACCTGAGCTACAGGCGCACGTGAGTTCATTGCTCTGAAGCTCATAGCTATGAACCTCGACTATGGGCCATGAGCAATAACTGGTCGGGGCGAGAGGATTTGAACCTCCGGCTTTCTGCTCCCAAAGCAGACGCGCTACCGGGCTGCGCCACGCCCCGAGGTACCTTACCGCTGTTTACCGCTTATCCCTGACCCGCAGCTCCTTTGATGTCGACAGTCTTTCTCCGTCAACCACGCCTGACAGTCAACGCCATGCTGATTGTCAAAGAACAAGATGGTAAATATATATAGCTAACGGGCAGTTAAAGAGCAAATAGAAAATCAGCGCCTTCTATCCCGTCGGAGCGACAGAGGTTTTTTACGGCGCAACTTGATAATACTCACGCCGCCTAGTGTTGTCAAGCTCTATATATCCGAAGAATATACATTTTCCCCTTTCACAGAGACAGAACTTCCACACGATTTTCGTCCGTTCAAACAGCTTTTCTCTTGTAATACCGCGTATTTTATACTATGATTACGGCTATGGAAGAGCGGATCGGGTCAGTGATACGGTTTTTCGAAAAAACATCCGTCGCGGCGGTCAAACTGGAGTTCGGCGACCTTTCCGTGGGCGATACCGTCCGCATCAAGGGGAGCAGTTCCGACTTCACTCAGAAGATTGAAATGATGGAGTTCGACCATCAGCCAGTGCAGAAAGCCATCCGCGGCCAGTTCACCGGCATAAAGCTCTCCCATCCTGTCAAGCCCTTCGACCTCGTGTACAAGGTCACTGGATAGATCGCCGGCCCAATGTTCATCTACATCATAAAACGCACGCTCCTGATGATCCCCATCCTGCTCGGCATCACGGTGCTGAGCTTCGGCATCATGCGCCTCGCGCCGGGGGGGCCTGCCGAGGCGCAGATGGAGTTCTCGGCCAAGGCGTCGGCCGAAGCCCGGGAGCGTCTCAGGAAACTCTACGGCGCGGACCAACCCTTCTACAAACAGTATGCCACGTGGCTCAAGAAGTTCATAACACTTGATTTCGGCGAGGCCTTTGCCGATGGACGCAAGGTCAAGGACAAGATCTTGGAACGCCTTCCGATCACGCTCACGATCAACCTGCTCTCCCTCGGGCTCGTACTCCTGATCGCGATACCTATCGGCATCATGTCAGCAACACGACAATACTCGTTCATTGATCGGTTCACGACAGTCTTCGTCTTTGTAGGTTTTTCCACGCCCTCGTTCTGGCTCGCACTCCTGCTGATCTACATGCTCGGCGTGCAATGGGGCTTGCTTCCCATTTCGGGCATCCAGAGCCTGGATACGGCAAGCCTGACGTTCTGGGGCAGGATTTCGGACTGGGGTAGGCACCTGATCCTGCCGGTCCTTGTATCGGCCTTCGGCGGGCTGGCAGGGTTCTCACGCTACGTCCGGAACAACATGCTCGAGGTATTGCGCCAGGACTACATTCGTACCGCTTGGGCCAAGGGACTTCCGGAAAAAATAATCATTTACAAGCACGCGCTCAGGAACGCGCTCATGCCCGTGATCACCATTCTCGGCCTCTCGCTCCCCGGCATCATTGGCGGCAGCGTAATCATGGAAACGGTCTTCAGTATCCCCGGCATGGGCCTGCTCCTGTATCAGGCGGTATTCTCGCGCGACTACAACCTCGCTATGGGAATCCTCGTGCCGGCGGCATTTCTGACGATGCTCGGCAATTTCCTTGCCGATATTGCGTATGCCTTTACGGACCCGAGGGTGAGATTGCGTTGACACGCGCACATATCAAGCTCGAAGCGCAATATATCGCATGCGGACCTTAGATCCTGGCCTGCGCTTTCTATCCTGGAAGGCGGTAATTCATGGCCAGGATTTCATGCTACAGCCGCAGGTCTGACACGCATGCCGGGCATCCGCCGGCGTTAAGATAAGAAACAGGAGTACGAATGGCGATCAGCTCTGAGTCCTTCACCTCCCAAACTTTTCATTACCTCATGAAGAACCGGCTTGCCGTCATTGGCGGGATACTGGTGCTGCTCGTCTTCATCCTGTCCATATTTGCGCCGCTGATCGCCCCTTATAGCCCATCCACCATCGACATCAAAAACATCCTCGTCGGGCCGAGCATATCGCACCCGCTCGGAACCGACGACCTGGGCAGGGACGTGCTTTCTCGCATGCTCTGGGGCGGAAGGATCTCTCTTGAGGTAGGGTTCGTAGCCGTCGGGATTGCCACAGTCATAGGCATCCTTCTGGGCTCGATTGCAGGCTACTACGGCGGTTGGGTCGACAGCCTCATCATGCGGGCAGTCGACATCATGCTGAGCATCCCGACGATTTTTCTGGTGCTGGCCGTCATTGCAATCCTCGAGCCGAACATCATCAACATCATGGCCGTGATCGGGCTTACGAGCTGGATGGAGCCGGCCCGGCTCATCCGTGCGGAGTTCATATCTCTTAAGGAGCGGGAATTCGTGATCGCCGCCCGCGCCATAGGCTCCTCCGACAGACGCATCATCATGAAGCACGTTCTGCCGAACGGGCTCTCGCCCATTCTCGTGTCAGCGACCCTGGGCATCGGCGGAGCCATCCTTATCGAGTCGGCGTTGAGCTTCCTCGGACTCGGCGTTCAGCCGCCTACGCCGAGCTGGGGCAGTCTGCTCTCCTCGGGCAAGGACAATATAGAGATTGCCTGGTGGCTCTCGGCTTTCCCCGGCCTCGCGATCCTCATCACCGTGCTCGGTTACAACCTCCTCGGCGAAGGCATCCGCGATGCCCTCGACCCGAGGCAGCGGGAGTAGATTGCTCAAACTCCTGCTGCACGCAGTTTTCATGCATCGGGGAGTTCGGGGAATAGGGTTATAATATCATTATGACCATGGTGATCATTGATTACGCGCATCTGTACTACAAGGCGATCGCGCGCACCGAGGTCCCTCCGGTGATGAGCGGCAAGTTCGTCCAGATCCGGAACGAGGCCACGGAATATCTTGTCTTCTCGCCCAAGGAGTTCACGAAGTATCATGCCAACATCGTTGAGCGGTTCTGTCTCGATAAGGGAGTTGAGGGGTTCTATGACTCCGAAGGCAAGCGGTACGTCATCCCCGATCGTGCGTGGTCGGTCGCCGGCGGCGGAAAATACGAAATCGATACGAAGAGAAAGACCATCAAGCTCTACGACAACTCGATGGCCTATGGGAAATTCGAAATCGAGGGGCTGAAGAAAAAGATGCTTTCTCTGCCCGCGTTCTCTGCCTTCATGGTCCGCATCGAATAGCTCAATCCTGTTTCTTCTTCATGAGCGCCTGCTGCCTTGCCTTCCTCTTATTCGACCGATATCTGTCCACAGCCTTCGTATGCGCATTGAAATCCGTGGTGAAATAGTGGCTTCCATCGCCCTGCGCCACGAAGAAGAGATAGTCCACGGGTTCAGGATACAGCGCAGCGAGGATTGCGCCTTGGCCGGGGTTTGCGATTGGCCCGGGCGGTAAGCCCTTGTGGAGATACGTGTTGTACGGGGAATGCCGCTTGAGATCCTGCGCCGATACTTTCGTGACCCATGCCTTGGTCCCGTAAACAGCTGTCGGGTCTGCCTGAAGCCTCATGCCCTTCCTTAACCGGTTGTGGTACACCGCGGAGATGAGCTTTCGCTCAGAAGCCACTTTGGCCTCTTTCTCCACAATCGAGGCCAGCGTAATGATCTGCTGCTCGGTAAACCCGAGTTCCTTCGCCCGGGCGCGGTAGCTGTCGTCAAACACTGCCTTGTAGCGCTGAACCATCTTCTTCGGGATATCCTCGAGTCTGATGCCTTTGGGGAAAAAGTAGGTGTCCGGGTACAGGTAACCCTCGAGCGTATCGGCATCAACGCCGAGTGAATGGACGTAGTCCTTGTTCTTCACCAGGTTGATGAACTCCTGCGGATCGGAGATGAGGGGTGTGCCGGTTAGTGTCCATCCAATCTGATAAAGATTGTATCCCTCGGGGACCACGATCTCGTACTCGATGATCTTGCCTTTCCTGAGAGCCTCCAGCACCTCCCACATGCTCATGTTCGTGTTCATCCCGTAATAGCCCAGACGCACCTTGCGGCTGATGCCTTGGAGCCTGCCGATGATCTCGAAATACCCGCGGTAGCGGATAATGCCCTCTTTCTGGAGCATGCCCGCAATAGCCTTGAAACTCATGCCTTCGGTCACCTGAACTTCAACCCACACCTTTTCCCTTGACGGGGGGACGAACAGGGCAATATAAAAATGGACAATGACTGTGAGCATGATCGTGGCAATCAGGAACGACGGCCACGGGTGTTTCTTGACCCATTTCTGGACGCCCAACCATCGGGAGATCAATGCCTTTTGTGGTCTTTCCTTCTCCATGCAGATTTCTTACCTACAGCTGCCCCGACCGCAGGATGCCGATGAGGATCCATATCCCGAAGAGCGCAGCAATTACATACCCGATCAGCCCGAACGTCGGCAGACCGAAGAGCGTCGGCCCCGCCCCCGAATGGATGATGATGGAGGACGCCATGATTATTGCAGCGGTTATGACGCTGAACGCGATTCGGTTGCTCGCCTTGTCCAGGTCCCGAATCAAGTGCTGGAGTCCCTCGTGATGAAGGATCATGTGGACGTCGTTCCGCAGGATCTTCCTGACCACGTTCCGCAGCTGGCGCGGCATTTGGGATACCATGTCGGAAATTTCCGCCACGTTTTTCTGCATGGTCCGGGCGTACCTGAAGGGACTGTGGCGTTTGCGGATCAGGTCCGCCACGTAGGGCCTCGCGGCCTCGATATAGTCAAACTCGGGATCGAGCTGCCTCAATATGCCTTCCAGCGTTATGAGCGCCTTGTCGATGAGGTACAGGTTCTGCGGAAGACGCAGGTGGTACCGGAGGAGGATATGGGTCACACGGTCCACGTAGGCCCCAAAATCGATCTGCCTCACCTTCATCCCGTAATAAGGTTCGAGAAGCTCCGTAAAGTCCTCCTTGAGCTCCCGCTGGAAGCGTTCGAGGTCAACCACCTCGTCCGAAACGAATCCCAGGTTCACGTACTGCCGGACCAAGGCATCATAATCGTGGTTCACCAGGGCCAGAAAGGAGTTGGCGAAGTATTCCATATTTTCCTCGCTCACCCTCCCCACGATCCCGAAATCGACAAGGGCTAGCCGTCCGTCATTGAGCACGAAGATGTTGCCGGGATGGGGATCTGCATGGAAGAACCCGTCCTGGAAGACCATCTGGAAGAAAGCAGCGGCACCCTTCTTTGATAGCTCCCCGCGGTCGAAACCCATGCGTTCTATGGCGCCAAAATCATCGATGCGGACACCCTCGAGTTTCTCCAGGACCATCACCCGCTTGCTCGACAGATCGGCATGGACCTCGGGAATGTAGAGGATGTCGCTCTTCTCGAAGTTTTTCCTGAGTTGCGCGGCGTTCGAGGCTTCTATGAAGAAATCCATCTCCCGGCTTATGGTTCGCGCAAACTCCTCGACGATGCCCTTGGGATTGTAAACGGCCACATCAGGGACGTACATCTCGATGAGTTCGGCGAGTCCGCGCAGAATGCTGATGTCCCGTGAGATGATCCGGTCGATGTTGGGCCGCTGGACCTTGACTATCACTTCGGTGCCGTCGCTGAGAACCGCCCTGTGGACTTGTGCGATTGACGCAGCCGCGATGGGGACTCGGTCGAACTGCGCAAAGACCTGCTCTATGGGCGCGCCTAGATCTTTTTCGATGATCGTCTTGACATCATCGTATGGAAAGGGAGAGACTGAGTCGGTAAGCTTGACAAGTTCCTGGGCATACTCTATGGGCATCATGTCCGGCCTGCAGGCCAGCACCTGCCCGAGTTTGATGAAGGAGGGACCCAGTTCCTCGAATACGAGTCGTAGCCGTTCCGGCGCGTTCAGCCGGTGTTCTGGGAGGGGCTGCTTGAACGTCAGTACCCGCCTGCCGACGGAGATGAACCGCTGCAGGCCGAGCTGCTCCACGACATGGCCGAACCCGTGCCGGGACGCCACCATGATAATCTGCCTGATCCTGGGTATGTCCCGGTAGTGTCTTCTCCAAAAGCCCAAAAGAGACATTGGTATTGCGGGGCCGCGAGCTACGCCCCGCCTTCCCTTCGCCTCCCTCAAGCTTCGTAAGCCTTGCGGAGATGTTCTGGAGCTTCTTCTCGACTTTCTCGAGGTCGCCGCGGGTAG
>Ga0187778_10001456_pt1 | contig 16456 bp, 10 predicted proteins | sample 1015_Q2_SP5_20_M_FD_132418 | JGI IMG/M metagenome (GOLD analysis project Ga0187778, IMG submission 132418) | Tropical peat soil microbial communities from peatlands in Department of Meta, Colombia - 1015_Q2_SP5_20_MG | ecosystem: Environmental > Terrestrial > Soil > Wetlands > Peat | place...
GTCGATGTGCACCCCAAGGACGCGCAAACGACGGACCGGCGCAGCGCGATGCAGCTCGACGCCCTACAGCGGCAGGCAATCACGTTGGTAGGCCAGGCGTGGACCGGCCAGCCCATTCGGATCGAGATCGAACGCGATCGGGAGCGAAACCGCGAGGCTGCGAACGCGGGCGACGCCACCGGGCTATTCGTCGCGACGCTCAATTTGCGCCTTCCCAATCTCGGGGCACTGCGGGCCCGCATTCGGGTCATGGAAACTACGGTGGGCGTGCAGCTCGAATCGGACCGGGCCGCGACGCTCAACGCGGAGCTTTCCCAGTTGGCCGACGCTCTGGCGGCGCGAGGTCTGAATCTTGCGCAGCTGGCCGCCATCGCTCCAACCGACGCAGGTCTGTGATGGCCCAAAACTCTCCGCGCGCGCCTCACCCCTTGCGGGCCGTGGCGCTTTCCTATGAGGAGCGCGATGCGGCCAAGGGCTTGTCGCCCCGGGTCATTGCCAACGGTCAGGGGGCCATTGCCGAGGCGATCATCGCGCGGGCGCACGAGTTTGGTGTGCCGGTGCACGAGTCGCGCGAGCTCGTGGCGGCGCTGATGGACTTCGATCTGGACCAGCGCATACCGCCGGCGCTGTACGTTGCCGTGGCCGAAGTGCTGACCTGGGTCTACCGCATGGAGCAAAAGACGGCTCCGGCCAGCCCAAGGACCTTCGTACCCCGGCGCTAACGCCAGCGCCCCAAGGCTCGGATCCGGTCTTGGCCACCCATTGGCGGCGCGTTCACGTTTGCTGTGCTGCGGGCCCCCGCCCCGGCCAAGGAGCGCGCTCGATGCGGCGCGCCGCCGCCGGCAAATGCTCCGGGGCAAGACCGCGATTGCGGCGCGCGACCATGCGACCGAGCAGCGCTTCGAAGTTGCGCTGATAGGCGGCACTGTCAAAAAGGGCACAGCGGTCGCGGTTGTCGGCAAGCCGCTGGCGCAGGTCTCGCAACCACGTCCGGTCGCGAGCCAACCGCAGCGCGATGCGTTCGTACTCGTCCAGATCCGCCGCAACAAGTTCGGGAAGCTGCGCGGCCGTCACTGCGCTCGCGGCCACCCGGGAGACGAAACTCTCGCCCAGGACCGTCAGCACGGGAAGCCCCGCCCAAAGCGCATCGCTTGCGGTGGTATGCGCGTTCACCGGCAAGGTATCGAGGAAAACGTCGGCGGTCGGCAGTCGCGCGATGTGCTGCGCAAATCCGACGCGCGGTGCCCAAATCAATCGATCCGGTGCGATACCGCGTCGCTGCGCCTGCAGGAGGATATTCTTGCGGGCCTGCGCGTTGGTTTCGAGTAACCACAGGACCGAGTCGTCGATCTGGCGCAACAACGAGCACCAGCGGTCAAAGACCGGGGGCGTGATCTTGTAGGCGGCGTTAAAACAGCAAAATACGAAGCCGTTGCGCGGAAGCTGCCAGCGCTCGCGGTCGGGCGCCGCCCCCATCGGCCGCAAGCGGTCGTTTGGCTGGTAGCAGTCGGGTAACTGCGCGATTTTCTCGGCAAAGCCGTCGGCGTGCTCCAGCGGCGTGACGATCGGGTCTCCAATGATGTAGTCGTAGTGTTCCGATCCGAGCGTTCCCGGGAACCCGAGAAAATTCACCTGGATGGGTGCCGGGCGGTGGGCAAACACGTCGTTTCGTGCGTACAGGGTGTAGCCCTTCAAATCGATCAGAACATCGATCGCGTCCTGGCTGATTCGCTGCACGAGCGCAGGCGTCGACATCTGCCGGGCGTCGACAAAGGTCCGGCCGACGGCCGTTTCGATGCGTCGACGCATCGGTGAGGCGTCGTTGTTGCCGTAGGAGTAGGCATAAATCTCGAACCGCTCTCGATCGTGGCGCTCGAGCAACTCGGATATCAAATACGCGGTGGCATGTTCGTGCAAATCGCTGGAAACGTATCCGACACGAATCGGCCTGGCGGCGGCGTGTGCGGTGCCGTGCGTTGCGGTCGCGATGCCGCGGAACGTGCGTTGGGCGTAGGCGCGCGCAGCTGCCAGCTGCTGGCTGCGCGTCCAGGAAAAGGCCAGGCAATAAAAGGGGACCGGTTGCCCCTGGCCCGACGCGGCAAGGGCCTCGAGGCTGGCCCGATCCTCCTCGAAGCTTTCCCAACGGGCCGCTTCCAGCGAAGTAAACAAAACGGCCGAGAGCATCTCGACCGGCGTACGCCCCAGGGCAAGAGCGTTGCGAAAGCTCTCTCGCGCCTGCTCCGGCAGCTGCATGAGCTGGAACACATTGCCCAGTTGGGCGAACGCTTCGGCCGAGCGCGGGTTGCGCACGAGAACGTCCAAAAACGCGCGAATCGCCTCTTCGAAGCGCTCCAGACGGCATAGTGCGAGTCCCAGCTGCAGGTGCAAGCGCGCGTCGCCGATGGCGTGCATATCGACCGAGCGAAACAGGGCAACCAAATCCTGCTGGCGGCCGGCGTGCGCAAAGCACTGCGCGGCAATCGTCAGTCCGAGCTCGGATCTTGGGTCCAGTGCCACCGCACGGCACGCCGCCGTGGCGCTGCGCTCGGTGTCGCCGAGCTTCAGGCGGGCATGGGCCAGGTTTAGCCACAGCACGGGGTCGTGCGCAGCGGCCGCGAGGGCAGCTTCATACGCATCGGCCGCTTGCAACCAGCGATTCTCGCGTGCGTGGGCAAGTCCCTCGTGGTAGGCGCTCTGAGCCGCGAGTTGCTGTTCGGGAGAAACGCTCTGCATCGGGGCGGAGGCGCCGGGCGCCAGAGCCGCAGCGGGCATGGCTATGCTTGGGCCGGCAGATGCTCGGGCGCGGCGCCGCGCGCCCAGATCGCGAGCATCCGTTGCAACAGCGCCTCCAGATCGCGCGTGTAGGTTTCGCTGTCAAACAGCGCGCAAGACTCCCGGTTGGCCTGGAGCCGGCTTCGAATGGCGCGCAGACGCTCCGGATCTTGTGCCAGCGAAAGGGCGAACTGCTCGTAGGCTTGGCCATCGACGGCGATGAGCTCCGGTAGATCGACGGCCTGCAGCACGCTGCTCGCGACGCGGGAGACAAAACTCTCGCCGGGTGTCGTGAGGATGGGTACGCCGGCCCAAAGCGCGTCGCTTGCCGTCGTGTGGGCGGTCACGGGCAGGGTATCGAGCACGAGGTCCGCCAGTTGCAGGCGCGCCAGGTGCGCTTCCAGGGAAGCGTGCGGAGCCCATACCAGGCGTTCGGGGTCGACGCCGCGGCGCTGGGCCTCGGCCAGCAGGTTGCGGCGCGCCTGGGGATTGGCATCGTAGAGCCACAGGACGCTGCCATCGACCTGGCGCAGCAGTCGGCACCAGCGGTCAAAGACCTTCGCCGTGATCTTGTAGCTGTTGTTAAAGGAGCAAAAGACAAACCCCTGTTGCGGCAGACCGCACTCGGCACGGGTTGGCCTGGGGCCGATTTGGCGCCGCCGATCGTTGGGCTGGTAGCAGCGGGGCAAATGCGCGATTTTTTCGCTGTAGCCGTCGGCGTGCTCGAGCGGGGTGACGATCCGATCGCCGATGATGTATTCGTAGCACGGCGCCCCCGTGGTTCCGGGGTAGCCGAGATAATTCACCTGCACACGCGCGGCGTGGTAGGCAAACACGCCAAAGCGAGAACCCAGGGTATAGCCCTTGAGGTCCAGCAAGATATCGATGTCATCGGCGCGGATGCGCTCAGCCAGACTCCGATCGGACATCGTGCGCGCCTCCACGAAGTGTTCGCCGGCGGCGGCGATAATGCGTTTGCGAATCTCGGAGCCGTCGTCCGGCCCATAGGAATACAGGAACACGTCAAAGCGCTCGCGATCGTGGCGCTCCAGGATCTCGGCGATGAGGTACGCGGTCGCGTGGCGGAATATGTCGTTGGTGACGTAGCCGATGCGCACGCGCGCTTGCGCTTTGCGCGGCCCGGCTTTGGGAAGCGGTGTGATGGTTGCACACCGACCCAGCCAGTGGGCGCGTGCCGCCGCCAGCTGCTGGGCTCGCGTTGAAGGAATCGTTAAGAGCTGGAACGGCGCCGCCTGAACCAGGCCTTCGGCAAAGGCGCTGTGCAGTTGGGTTTCGTCCTGCTCGAACAGATCCCAGCGACCGGCATGCAGCGCCTGGTAGGCCATCGCCGACAGCAACTCGGCCCGATTGCCACCGACCGCAATGGCCGTCTGAAAGCATTCGCGCGCCTCCTCGTGCATTTTCATGCGCTCAAAGACGTTGCCCAGATGAACGTGCGCCGGCATGAACTGGGGCTTGCGTTGCAGGGCCGAAAGATAGGCGGTCACGGCTTCGGGGTAGCGGTAAAGCGCACAGTACGCGTCGCCCAGGGCAAAGTGCGGGCCGGGATCCTTGACTTGTGCAAGGTCCAAGCGCTGCAGCAGTTCGATCATCTCCTCGTGCTGGTTGGCCGCAGCAAGACACTGCGTCGCGATGGTCACCGCCAGTTCCGATTGCGGATCGATGGCGATTGCGCGCCGAGCCGCATCGGTCGCCCGATCGAACTCGCCGAGCTTGACGTGTGCGTGCGCCAGGTTGAGCCAAAATACGGCATCGTCGGGATTGCGTTTGGCGGCCCGGCGGTGGGCGTCGACGGCCTGCGCCCAGCGCTCGTGTTTGGCATGCTCCAGGCCGCGCCGGTAGTCCGCCTCGGCACGCGGATCTCGCTTACGAGCTCGTGCGACCGCCGCCCGCTTGTCCGGAGCGTGTGTGGCCGATATCGAATGCGTATTCACGGATGGATCACCCTTGTGCGTCAACCACCGCGGCCCGCCGTGCTTCGACGAAGTAGCCGACGGTGAACTGCTCACAAAACTGTGCGCCATCGAGCGCGTAGAACCAGCGGGGAAGATCCTCGCCGAGTACCCGAAGCACTTCGTCGGGAGGGCGCTCGCCGCGCCCCTGTGCGAGCAGATTCGCAGCCCGCGCCGCTTCTTGTGCCATCAGACGAAAAAAACCGCCGTTGGGAGTAATCGACACAACCTCGAGATCGAACTGTCGCGCGACTTCTCGGTACCACTCGGGAGAAAATCCGCCGTAGTAGTGAAAGGGCAGCTGGTGCAGTCCGGAGCCGAGCGGCGCAGTAAGCAACAGGCGCCCGCCGGGCTTCAGCAAGCGCGTCATCTCCTGGACGGCTTCGATCGGGCGCGGTACGTGCTCGAGCACCTCGGTGCATAGCACAACATCGAACGTGGCGTCCGACGCCGGAATTGCCGTGATATCCGAAGCGATGTCAATGCGCCCGTAGGCCGTGCCTCCGCCGAGCTTCTCACCGTTGTAGCGTTTGAAGTCGTGCGTCACATACTCACAGTGCGCGAAGCGAGCTCGGTACGGACAGGTGCCAGCGCCAACATCCAGCACTTTGGCGCCCGCCGGGACGGATGCGGCCCGTGCCGCGATCCAGCGGTCACGTTGTCGCTGGTTGAAATCGACGATATCGGGAAGCGGCGCGCGATCGCCGCGCGACGCGATCCAAGCCATGGGATCGACGGTGGACGTCTCGCGCCGGGTGCTGGCGGGTCTTTCGGCCGCGGCGGCACCTAGCGCGGAGCCTTCCGCGAGACGGTCTCGCAGCTGCTGACGCCAGCGCTCCAGCGTCGAATGCTCCTCGCGGGCAACGAGACTGTGCGACAGCAAATCGTCGGCGCGTGCCAGCAGCTCGCTGCGCGAGAGCGTTTCGGTCTTCACGGCGAGCGCGATCACGTCGCACAAAAAGGGTGGCCGCGGCCAGGTCCGGCGTTCGATCTGAACGTCGCCAAAGCCCAATCGCGCCAGCGTATGGCGAAAGCGATCCGGAAACCAATGATCCAGGTGAAAGGCCCAATTCTCTGCCTGATCTCCTGCCAGATGGCGTACGACCCCCATCTTTACGGCGAACGGCTGGTCCGAAAGAAGTGTCTGGGCAGAGGCTTCGATGTCGGGCGTCTCAATGACCAAGCGACCCCCGGGCAAAAGCCATTCGTGCCACCGAATGAGTAAGACGAGCGCCTCGACGCGAGGAAAGTGCTCGAACATGTGGTGCGAGCGAATTTCGTCGACAGACCCCGAAGGAAAGCGCAGCTCCGGAACGTTGCCGAAAATGTCGGCGCGGGACTTCATCAAGGAAGTCGCTGCCGGCGCTAAATCGATGTTGACGTAGCCGTCCAGACGTCGCTCGCCGCATCCCAGATGCAACCGCAGCGGCGTGCCCTCGCGCCAAAGCTTCGCGGCACGCAGCCGCTCCAAGGTGGCCGCCGGATCCATCGGAGCGGCGGGCAGGCTGAGGCGGCTTTCGCGTGCGGGCGCGCTCGTTGGGGCGTGCTCGGGCTTTGGCGCTTGCGGCTCGCGCGGCGGCGTATCCACCAAAGACGTCGGCTCGGTTGCCGCTGTCGGCGCGAGGGTCGGCGGCAGCGGTGAGGCCGCAAGGGTCCGCCGGGCCGCGGCGAGTTCCTCCGGAGAAAAGAGCTCTGGGTGATTAAGCTTGAGCTGCGCGCGCAATGACGCGTCGTGTCGGCGCGCCGATGCCAGCATGCTTTCTTCGTCTTTTTCGCGATACAGCAACAGGGGCTCCGGAATGTGCCACCCCCGAAATCCGGACGCCGCCGCGGTCACCCAGAAATCCCAATCTTCGTAGCCCGCGGACATGTTGGCCCGATAGCCACCGGCTCGTTCCCAGACTTCACGCCGATACAAGGAAGCGTAGGCAAGCCCATTTTCTTGAAGCAGGTGCTCGAGGGTAAACGGCCGACCGGTGTGCCAAATTCCGGCGCGTGCTCCGAAGATCGCCACGTCCGTGTGAACTACGGCGACGGTCGGATCCGCGTCCAAGATTGCGACGGTCCGGGCAAGAAAACTCGGGTCCAGGGCATCGTCGGCATCGAGCGGCAGAAGATAGCGTCCGCGCGCAGCTCGAATGCCGCAGTTACGGGCATTAGCAAGCCCCGCGTTGGCTTGTTCGATCAAGCGGATGCGGCGGCCCGGCAATTGCGCTGCCAAGGATCGCACCACCTGCGAGGTGTCATCGGGGCTGCCGTCGTTAACGATCAGCACTTCCCAGTCTTGGAAGGACTGAGCCGCGACGCTGGCAATGGCCATGGGTAGGAACGCGGCCTGCCGGTAGCACGGAACAACCACGGATACGGTTGGGGCACTCCCCGTGTCGATCGCGCAAAGTGGCAGTTCGACCTCCTCGTGGCAGGCCGCGGGCGTATGGCCCCGCAACGCCTCGACGTCGACGCGCATCCCTTCATCGAATCGAATGCCGAGCGCTTCCGCACTTTGGTCGGGTCGCGCGCCATTGCGATTGGGATGGGTCGATTGCACGACGTTCAGGGGTGCGCAAAACGCGATGCTGCTTTCCGGGTAAACCAAGATGGGCAGACGCGGTGCGAAAGCGGCGGCCTGCGCGGCCAGCTGCTCTTCGAGTTGGTTTGGCGTGTTATAGGACAGTTGCTCGAGCAGGGGCCAGATGTCGCCGACACGGTAGATCGAGCTGGAGAGTTCGAGCGGATAGCCAAAATCGAGTTCGGCCTTGGTCCAGTTGCAGGCACGCCAGTGATCGTTCAAATCGACGGAAGTTGGCACGCTCTGCGGCCGCCCAAGCGAATAGCAAAGGGTCGTGTTGCGGCCCAGGCGCAACGAAACGCCGATGGCGTTGGGTATCTCGTAAAGCATCCCGAGCACGCAGGCAACGCTCCAGGGTCTCACGAACACGGCGTCGTCGCAGACGAAGGCCACGTATTTCGCGTCGCGCACCAACGTGCAGAGCGTGGACTTAAAACCCTCCTCGCACACGAGGTCGGCAAAAGGGGTTTCTTGCATCAGCCGCGTATAACGTCGTGCCATGGGGTGGTTCGACGCAAAGGCGAGCACCTTGATGTCGAGTCGCTCCGGATCGGTGCAACGGGCGCGCAAGGAAGTCAACGTCGCGTGCAGTTGCAACGGCCGGTCTTTGCTAAAGACGATGACTCGTAGCGTCTGGGCGCTCGGCAGAGCCTGTCCTACGGCGGCCCGCTGGCTGGGCGTTGCCGCCGGGCGGGCGTCGTTGCGGGCGCAGGCGGTTCGGCGGGAGCCTTCGCCGATAGGGGGGAGCGCATTTGAAAAAGCCGATCGACAATGCCGCGACTCGTTGCGCGCTCGTGCAGTGCGATCACGATCTTGTCGACGTTATCGCCCGCGGCAGCGCGCTGGGCCGACAGAAAGTAGTGGCTGGGATAGATTCGGATACCGGCGAACCCTCGTGCCTGCCAGCTGCGACTGAATCGATTCGCACCGACCGAAACCTCGATCGGACGCCCGAGGAGATCGGAGTCCGCGACGATCTGGTGCAACAGCAGACCGAGGGTCGGATTGCGCGGCGTGGCACCGATGAAGGCCGTGCTCAAAACGCCCGGCTGATGAATCTCGTCGGCCCAGCAGGCAAATGCGTCGGACGCGAGCATGTCGTCCGGTATGGCGGAGACACAGAACGAATCGGCGTCGACGACTACGCCGCCTTCGTCATACAGAATTTCGAGTTTCAGTAGCTCGACAGTTCCGCGGATATCGATGCGACCGAGCTCCTGCATGTGGCGGGCGCTGCGCCATTGGCGATGGGCGACTCGTTCGTTGTCCCACAGCGTGATGTCCCATTGGGGGTGACGCTCGATCCAGGACTCGATGTGGTGGCGCGGAAGGCGAGTGGCGTCACCAATCCAAATGATATGCAGCGTTTTGGGAATCACCGGATGCAAGCTCCCCGCAAGATGGCCGTTTTCCCCGAGCCGAGGCAATTTAACGAGTGATGGAGTGCGGCCGCGCCAACGCCTTTTTTGCAAAAGCGATCCGCATCGGGCGCCGAAGTGGAAACTTTAGGCCGTCGGACGCGCTCGGATTCGTGAATAAGCGGATCCGCAGACCATCTTTCTCATCGCCGTGGTTTGCCAGTGGCCGCGTGTCCCGCGCGGCCTTGTCGCAGGCCGGGCAGTGCCCCGAAATGGGGCGGGGCGGCGGGCAGAAATTGGCCGAATCGCTTCGCGGCGCCTTACGCCGCGTAGATATCCCCCCAGCTATCGCTGGACAGCGAGCAGAATTGCCGGAACATCGGAACGAATTCGTGTTGTTCCAGAGGACGCGAAAAAAGGAAGTGATCGTCCTCTGCGCGCGACAGATTAAAGCGCTGGTAACCAAGGGTGGCGAGTTGCCCGATGCAACGTTCGGCATCCCCGCGAAATTCTTGCGCGAATTCGAACGAAACGACGCCGACGCGACGGCTGAGTCCGGCAAGCACCTGTGCCTCGTAGCCTTCGACGTCGATCTTCACGTAGGCAGGCGCACCGAAGCGACCGATCAAGTCGTCCAGGGTTATGACGGGAACACGCAAGTTACGGTTCCAGACATATCCTTTGAAACGGCCTTGCTGCCAGTGTTTGGCAAACGAGCTGATCGTGGGCGCATCGTCGCAGACGGCGAGCTCCAGTTCCCCCGCCTTATCGGAAAGTCCGCATTCGAGGACATGCACGTTGGGAGTCTGAGCAAAACGATGCCGCAGTTGTGCAGCGCAGGCCGGCTGCGGTTCGATGCATACGACCGTCGCGCCCTGGTCGACGTACCCCTGTGCCTTCTCGCCAATGTGGGCCCCCACATCGATGACAAGGTCACCCGCGTGAATTCGGTTCATTACAAACTCGTGCATGGCACCCCCGGGGCCAGCCGATGTTGGCCCAGTCGTTGTCGTCTTAGGCTACTTTGCGCAAATGCAGGTCGTCATAGATTTTCAGCGTGCTTCCCCATTCCTGCTTGGCATACACGGGTCCGCTACCCGTATAAGAGATGCCGGTGAAGTGTCTCGGTATGAACAGATGACTTGGCAAGATGGTCAAATTGGAGTAGCGGTACTTGCGGTGCGAGACCGTCAGGCGCATCGGGCCAACGGTCTCCCATGCCATCTTATCGACGACGGAGGCTTCGGCCCGAATGTCGATGATGATCTGGCCGAAGAAGGGATTCTGGGGGATCGAGGCCACGTAACCAGCGGCAATTAAACCCGGGCGCGCGATCTCGTTTTCCCAACAGGCGAACGCATCGGCCGCAAGCAACCAATCATCCAAAGATCGAACGCAGATACTGTCGGCGTCGACGACGAACCCACCTTCGTTATACAAGATCTCCCAACGCATCATGTCGGCAACACCGTTAAGTTCGCGCCGGGCCATGACACGCATGTGCTCTCCGTTGATCCAGCCGTGACTTGCGAGCGCTTGGTTGTCCCAGATTTTGATCTGCCAAGCCGGGTTTTTCTCGATCCACGTCTGGATACAGTTGTTCGGCCGCTTCGACTCGTCGCCGATCCAGATGATGTGAAGCGTCTTAGGGATCATCGCTGACCTTTGTTCGGGCTTCGACGGGTTTGGCCGGCGCAATCCAACGCCGGCACCAATGTAAACGTGCACCAACCCGTTGCCGTCATCGAAAAAGCGCGCGGATCCGAGCCTATATCGATCCGAGGGCAACTGCGAAGCAAGCCAACGGACGGCGCAGGAGCGTCTGCAAAAGCGCGGTCCTCGCGCTGGAGGTCTAGCGGGGCGCTCTGCCCCGGCCGTGCGGGACGGCATAAGCGATCGGATCGGGTTTTGCCGGCGTCGCGACATCGAGCGTCCAACGGGCGCTTGCCGCGGAGCGGTGCAGCAACGCAGGGGTTACTGCGACCGTTCCATTTCCAAGAATTGGGGCGAGTTTGCGCCGCAGTTTTTCCCGTGAAATCGGGACAACTTGTGGTGAACTTGCGCACGCAGCCTTCCTCTAGGCGTGCGCTTTGGTGCGTTGGCGGAGCTGCGAATCGACCAACCGGGCGAACTTTCGAACGCAATGCAACTGCACCCGTTTCCCGAACCGGACGCTCCGGAACTCGAACACTACATGCTGTACTCACACGCCGAAATCGTCGCAATTTTGCGGCGCATTGGGCAAGAGCGCACGCTCGTAACCGTCTATACCGGGGATGAAGGCGAATTTGCCGTCACGATGATCCTGCACGTCGACCCCGACTTCGACGAGGCGACGTTCGACATGCCCGTGAACCCCGAGGCGCAGGCGCGCGTGCTGGGGGCGCACGAGCTGGTGTTCGTGGTCTTTTTTGAGAACGTCAAAGTCCAGTTTCGCACCCAATTGGCCCAAGCGACGACCTACGAAGGGCGTGCGGCATTTCGGATCCGTCTGCCGGCGCAGATGCTGCGGCTGCAGCGGCGCGAGTATTTTCGGGTGCGAACGCCGATCATGGGCAAGGCGACGTGCCTCGTGCCGGCGGCCAACGGCGCGGCAAAGTACGAGTCGCTGCAGGTTCTGAATATCAGTATTGGCGGACTGGCGGTGTTGAGCTATCCGCACAACTTCGAGCTGCCCCTCGGGGAAACGATCCGCAACTGCTTTTTGGATCTGCCGGGCGTCGGGCCGGTCAACGTGGCCTTTCGCGTCGTAAACGTCTACGAGGCGGAAGATGCAGCGGAGGGGCGCCGCTGCGGCTGCCAGTTCGTCGATTTGCCGCCACAAGCGCGCATGATGCTGCAGCGCTATGTAAATCGCGTCGAAGCCGAGCAGCGCAAGGCCCTGGGCAGCGCCAAGTCGGTCTGAGCGCGCGCCGGCTGTCGGCGCCGATGGGCACCGTTGCCGTGGTGGCGCAAAAATTACGTGGGATCGGTTTCGTCGGCCCGGGAGGAATACAAGGCATTCCAGGCCATCTCGTACTGGCTGCCCGATCCGATCCAGGCGACGGTGCCGACCGCCAGGGCGGCGGTGTAAATTGCCGCGATGCGCTCTGCGGCCCGGTCGCGACAGCGCACCCGCAGCGCGGTGAGCAGATGCGGGTGGCCGGCCGCATAGCGCCGCTCGAGCACCCGCATGCCGTGCGCGAGCGGGAACAGCGATTCGGGCAGCCCCGCGATTCCGCGTTGTCCGTGACGCTGGCGCTCGGAAGTGTCCTCGAACCAGATGAACAAATCCCGCGCTTCGTCGGGGAGCGTCTTGCCCTCGGCGGGTGGCGGCGCGCCGTCCAAGTCCCGCAGCGGTTTGGTTGCGTCTTCTGCCAATTGCCGAAACAGTGCCATTCGGGACATCGCGGTAATCCCTGCCCTGCGCTCGCGAAATACGAGCTCTCCGTCCGCTAGTTTCGGCAGCCCAAGACGCAACTGAAGGCTGCCGCCCGAACATGGGGCAATTTGGCGGCTGGGCGGGCGCGGTTTTTTTCTTCGGCCCGGGCCTAAAGTAAACCGTTGCGCTGCCGATATTCGCCCTTTTCGGCCGGCGCCGCGGCCGAATAATCGAAGCGATCCCACAAACGCGGGCGCCCACTTGGCGGCGCCGCCCCAGCTTCGATGGCCGATTCGGAAAGCGGACAGGACCGAACCCTAGAGCCCAGTGCCAAGCGCTATGCCGATGCGCGCGCGGAAGGCCAGGTGCCGCGGTCGCGCGACTTGGCGCATTTCATGGTCGTCGGCTCCTCGGTGGCCGTGCTCGCGCTCTCGGGCGGATCGCTGGCCAGCGCAAGCCGTGCGCTGCTGACCCGGGGCCTGCGCTTTGATGCGGCAACGGTCAGCGAACCCTCGCACATGGCCGAACGGCTCGGGGAGCTGGTCGGCGGTGCGCTCGTGGCGCTGGCTCCGATTTTCGCGGTGATGCTGCTCGCCGCGGTTGCCTCGCCCTTGCTGATTGGCGGAGTGCTCTTCGTTCCGCGCGTCGTCTTGCCGAACCTCGAGCGGCTGGATCTGGTTGCCGGATTGCAACGGTTCTTTTCGCTGCGCTCCTTTGTCGGTCTTGGCAAAAACGTGCTGCTGACGCTGCTGCTTGCCGTGGTGGGGGGCGCCTACATCATTGGACACATCGAACAATTCGCCGCGCTGGCCTCCGATTCGCTACCGGCCGCGCTGACTCAGCTCTTTACCCTGGTGCTCAGCGCCTTTGCCCTGCTCAGCGTCGCCTTGGCGGCCGTGGCGGCGATCGACGTTCCCTACCAGATCATTCAATTTCGCAACCGCCTGAAAATGACCGTGCAAGAAGCGCGCCAGGAAGAGCGCGAGCTGCAGGGCGATCCGCGCATCAAACAGCAGGTTCGCAAGGTCCAGCGCGAACTGGCGCGCCGTCGCATGATGGCGGCCGTTCCCAAGGCCGACGTCGTGGTAACCAATCCGAGCCACTTCGCGGTGGCCCTGAAGTATCTCGAGGACCGACACCGCGCGCCCATCGTCGTTGCCAAGGGCATGGACGCCGTGGCCGAACGCATCCGCGAACTCGCGCGCGAGGCCGGCGTACCGCAACTGGAGGCGCCTCCCCTGGCGCGGGCGCTGTACCGGCACGTGGAAATCGGCGCCGAGATTCCCGCGGCCCTGTACACGGCGGTCGCGCAGGTTCTGGCCTACGTCTTTCAGCTCAAACGCTACGCCCAGGGTCAGGCCCCGCGTCCGGTCGAGCCGACCGACATCGAAGTGCCCGAGGGCCTGGACCCGCTCGCGCCGTTGGCGCGCGCTTGAGGCGCGTGCGCGCAACGCCGACCGGTAGGGCGATCGACAAACGGCAAGCACATCCATGGATGCCATCTTGAACCACCCGTTGCTGCGTGCCGTTCCGTGGCGCTCCCTGGCGGTGCCGCTGATCGTATTTCTTATTCTGGCAATGATGGTTCTGCCATTGCCCGCCTTTGCGCTCGATCTTTTGTTTACCTTCAACATCGCCCTCGCACTCATGGTGCTGATGGTGGCGACCTACACCAAGCGGCCGCTCGATTTTGGCGCGTTTCCGACAGTACTGCTGCTTACCACCCTGCTGCGCTTGTCGCTGAACGTGGCGTCGACCCGCGTCGTGCTCACCGAAGGGCACACGGGGCCGGCGGCGGCTGGCCGTGTCATCGAGTCCTTTGGACACTTCGTCATCGGGGGCAACTTTGCCGTCGGCCTGATCGTCTTTGCCATCCTGGTCGTCATCAATTTCATGGTTGTCACCAAGGGCGCGGGGCGCATCGCCGAAGTTGCCGCGCGCTTTACGTTGGACGCGATGCCCGGCAAGCAGATGGCAATCGATGCGGACATGAACGCGGGTCTGATCGACGAGAAGGAAGCACGTCGCCGCCGCGCGGACATCGCGCTGGAGGCGGACTTTTACGGCGCGATGGACGGCGCCAGCAAGTTTGTCCGGGGCGATGCCGTCGCGGGAATTCTCGTGCTGTTCATCAACGTGATCGGCGGTCTTGCCGTCGGTGTGCTGCAACACGGTCTGGACATTTCCACCGCCGTCGACAACTACGTTTTGCTGACCATCGGCGACGGTTTGGTGGCGCAAATTCCGGCACTGGTGATTTCGATTGCGGCGGGCTTGATTGTTTCGCGCGTCGGCGAAGAAGAAGGCGACATCGGCTCACAGATTGTCCAGCAGATGTTCGCGACGCCGCGCGCTTTGTCGATCACCGCGGCCATTTTGTTTTCGCTCGGAATCATTCCGGGCATGCCCTCCGGCGTGTTTTTGCTCTTGTCGGGCGCCTGCGCCAGTCTGGCTTGGCTGCTCCTTCGCCGCGCCGAACGCGAACGCGGTCAGGCCGCCGCGGCGCCCGCCGCGCCCGCGACGCCCGCGCCGCTGGAAGCCAGCTGGGACGACATCGTGCCGGTGGACGTGCTGGGTCTGGAGGTGGGATACCGCTTGATCCCGCTCGTGGACGCTAACGCCGACGGCGAGTTGCTCAAGCGCATCAAGGCCATTCGCAAGAAGTTCGCGCAAGAAATCGGCTTTTTGCCCCCGTCGGTGCACATCCGCGACAACCTCGAACTCAAGCCCAGCCAGTATCGCGTACTGCTGAAGGGGGTTGCGATCGGCGAAGGCGAGGCCTTTCCCGGTCTTTTGCTGGCAATCAATCCCGGCGGGGTGGCACAGAGCCTTCCGGGCACGCCGACCAAGGATCCGGCCTTTGGTCTGCCCGCGATCTGGATCGAGACACGGCAGCGCGAATCGGCACAGGTTTTGGGCTACACCGTGGTCGACTGCGCAACCGTTGTGGCCACCCACATCAACCATCTGCTGCTGACCAACGCCGGACAACTGCTGGGACGCGCCGAGACCCAGGCCTTGATCGATCATTTCGGCCGACTGCAGCCCAAGCTCATCGACGACCTCGTTCCCAAGCTCATCCCGCTGTCGACGCTGCAAAAAGTACTGGCCAACTTGCTGGAAGAGGGCGTGCACATCCGCGACTTGCGCACCATCGTCGAAACGCTGGCCGACGGAGCGACCAAGACCACGGATGCCGCCGAACTCACGTCCCTGGTTCGCGCCGCGCTGCGGGCATCCATTGCGCAGAGCCTTTTTGGCGCAACGCGCGAGCTTCCCGTGATCGCGCTCGATAAGGAACTGGAAAAGGTTTTAACCCAGTCGCTCGGCGGCCCGGGAGAAGCGGCGGCCTTTGAACCGGGTTTGGTCGAGTTGCTGCAGCGGGGCGCCGCGGCTGCCGCAAAGCGCCAGGAGGACTCGGGTATGACGCCGACGCTGCTGGTGCCCGATCGGTTGCGCGTGCCGCTGGCCAAGCTGCTCAAGCGCGCGGCGCCGCGCCTGCGCGTGCTTGGGCACGCCGAGGTTCCGGAAACGAGTTCGATTCGGGTTAGCAACGTTCTGGGGGCCGGCGCCTGATGCGCCGACGGGCGGCGCGATGAACGGCAAAGCGAAGTGCAAGGTTAGGAGATGACCATGGGGTTTCGACGATACGTCGCTTCCAGCGCGCGCGAAGCGCTGGAAAAGATTCGCAAGGAGCTTGGGCCCGAGGCGGTGATTCTTTCGAACCGACGCTCGGGCGCCGGGAAAGTCGAGATCATCGCGGCCGCACAAGGGCAAATGCGCGCGTTGGTTGACGAGCTTGCGCCCAAGGGGCAGGAGGCGCCGGCGACCCGCGCAGACCACGAATCGTCCGGCGAGCGGCCCAGCGAAAGGCGCGGCCGGCGCACGCGGCCGGAGTCTTTTCAGGAATTCATTCGCCGGCAGTCCACGATTTCCGCCCCCCGCCTGGACGCCGTGGCCATGTATACCGCGGTTGCCAACGAAGCAAGCGCAACGCCTCCGGCATCGCCCGCGATCCCGCGGGAGCGTCCCGCTGGCGCAGCGGACGAAGTTGCCGCACCGGCGGTCTTTCGGCGGCGACCGTCGCGATTGGCGGCAGTGGATCGCCCCAAGGAGCCAAAAACCGACGCGCGCAAGCAAGCGCCCGCGGGCGCGCCCCCCGTGCCTCCTCGCGACGCGCCCGCATCCCCGAGCGCCAACGAGGTAACCGCTCGCGCGGCGGCGCACAAGCCGCAAAACGCCGCGCCGGCCGCGGCCACGAGCCAGGCGGCCGCGGAACCTGAGGCATCGCCGCCGGCCAAGGCGTCCGCCGCGGTCGACGGGGGCGTGATGGCCGAACTGCGCCTGCTGCGTTCGGCACTTTCCGATCGGATCTCCAATTTGGAGACGAAAATGGCGGCCGCTCCGGCGGCCGAGAAAAAAA
>Ga0187778_10001458_pt1 | contig 16446 bp, 14 predicted proteins | sample 1015_Q2_SP5_20_M_FD_132418 | JGI IMG/M metagenome (GOLD analysis project Ga0187778, IMG submission 132418) | Tropical peat soil microbial communities from peatlands in Department of Meta, Colombia - 1015_Q2_SP5_20_MG | ecosystem: Environmental > Terrestrial > Soil > Wetlands > Peat | place...
CCCTTCACGTTGGCGATGATGAGCGAGACCGGGTCCGACGGCTGCCAGTAGTCCGGGCGGTACGTCAGGTCGAAATCGGGATGAAGCTGGTCCATGGCGGTGTCCTTTCGTGTGGCGTTGCCGTCCCGTTCGCGCATGGGTCCGAGCGGCGCGGCGGATGCGTGTGCCGCGGTCGTTCGGCCGGCGTTGCCACCGTGAGGACACGGTTGGCGTGCGGATCATCGAGCCGGTGCTCTCCCCGCCCTCGCCATGCCGGCAGCCGGGACGGAGGCTGCCGCGTTCCACTTCAATTGTCGCGGTGGGGTGTGACACCCCACGAGAAACGGCCCCCGACGTGAGTCGCGGGCCGCTGGCCTCGGCGACTTAGGTGGATGTGACCCGGATCACTCCGGTGCGCGGCCCACCAAATCGGAGAAATCGCCGCGCGAAGTGGAATCTAGGCGGTTGCGGCTCCGAAGCCAAGCGGCCCCGTGCCCCCTTGCACGGGCGAGCGGCTCTAGCCAGCTCGCATCACGCCCAGCAATGCCAGCCGCCAGCCATCCCCTTGAGCCGCTCGAGCAGCTTCACCATCGCCAGCGTGTCCAGCTTGCAGTACTCGAGCAGCCGCTTCTCGAGCGCGGCGCGCTCGGCCGGCGACAGCGTGCCCGAGTAGAAGAGCAGCCGCGCCAGCTCGGCGCTGGCCTCGCCGCCGTCCGCGATCTCGACCGTGTCCTTGTACGCGATGCCGCACAGCGCCGGCAGCACGCTCTTGATGCTGAAGCTGCCGGCGAACGCCGGGTGGTAGACCGTCCGGTGGACGACCTTCTCGAGGTCGAGCAGCCTGGCCTCGAGCCTGCCCAGCTCGTCCGCCAGCTCCGGCACGAACCGCTGCATCTTCCGGATCTGGGTCTTCTCGAACGGGGTGTACATCACCACCCGGTCGGCAAGGCGCGTCGCCGCGACCAGCCGGCGCGCGACCTCGCCCCGCGGATCCGTGCCGGGAGCCGCGAGGAACTCCTCGTGCCGGTACGGCCCGCCGAGCTTCCCCTCGTGGTAGCTGAACTGCACGCCGATCTGCTCCCACGGCCTGGTGCCGTCCCACACGGGGATCGCCCGCCCCACGCTCTCGAAGTCGAGGAACCCGAGCACGCCGGCGTAGGGCGCCAGCGCGTCGCGGAGGCCGGGCTCCACCACGACCTCGCCGCTCACGCACGCGCGGTGCTGCCGGGCCTGCACGCCGTTGAGCCTGTACCCTGGCGGCAGCGCGGCAATCGCCGGGATCCCCGCGGCGAGGAGCTCGAACCGTTTCGCGTAGCCGAGCCCGTGGATGCGGAGCACGTGGCCGGCCCCGCCGGGCCAGCAGCGCTCGATGAACGGGCACCCGTTGTCGTCGCGGCAGTGGGGCCCGATCGCCACCGTCGGCTCGTCGCCCGCGAGGACCTCGAGCTGCGCCGCGATCTCCGAGGGGATCTGGGGCAGGAGCGCGCGCACCCTCTCGGTGACGTCCTGGCGGACGAACAGGTCGGCCGGCCCGGGATGCACATACTCGCCGTTCAGGTGCATGATCTCGACGCGCCCGACGTCCAGGCCGGCGCGCCGTGCGACGTGGGTCTGGATGGCGGCGTCCAGGACGTACTTGTCCTTGACGGACGTGCCGGACTTGACCTCGATCAGCGCGAAGCCGCCGTTCTCCCGCAGCAGGACGTCGATCGCCGCGTAGGTGTCGTCCTCGACGAAGGTGGCCTCGAAGATCGCCGGCACCGCGGCGGCGAGCAGCTCGCGCGTCCGCGGCAGGCGCCGCGGATCGTCGTGCTGCTCCTCGACCAGGACGCCGCCCGGGAAGCGCTCCCGGGCCAGCCGGCCGACCTCGGTGCCCTGATCGAAGATGTCCTGGAGGGCGTCGTCGACCACCAGCTCCGGCGCGTCGGGCTCGTAGGTCTCGAGCCACAGGCGCTTGGGACACTGGCGGCCCTTCACGAACCGCGACTTGGACAGCCTCGAGGAACGCTTCGGCACGACCGTCACGTCGTCCCCTTTCCCACCGCCCTGCACACCGCCTCGCGGTACTCCGCGGGCGCGACGACTTCGGCGTCGGGGCCGTACTGGAGCACGTGGCGCACGAGCCACGCCGGATCCGCGACGCGGAACGTCACCAGCGCCGAGCCGTCGGACTCGAGCATCGCGTCGGGGTGGCGCTCCTCGAGCCAGCGGGCGATGCCGGGGCTGAACCGCACGGTGACCTCGTCCACGGCGTCCGCGTCGGCGCGGAAGACCGCCTCGCCGTCGGCGAAGGGCTCGAAGTCGCGCCGCGGCTCGAAGGAGTCGTCCTCCAGCATCGCGTCGATCACCCGGTCGGCGCGGAAGTTCCGCCAGTCGCCGCCGCGCCGGCACCAGGCCACGACGTAGATCCGGCCCTCGGCGAACACGACCTGGTGCGGCTCGACGCTGCGCGGCGTGCCGGCGCGGTCGCGCTCGTCGGTGTAGAGGATCGAGAGGACGCGGTGCTCGTCCATCGCGCGCCGCGCCAGGGCCGCCACCGCCGCTTCGCCCGCGCCGGCCGACGGCGCGACGTCGAGCCGCTGCGCCGCCGACGCGTCCGGGCCGAGGGCTTCGGCGAGCCCGCGCGACAGGGCCGCCGCCGGCTCGTTCCCGTCGTCCGGCTGCCCGTCGCCGGCCTCGGTCGCCAGTCCGACCTCGAGCGCCAGCAGCTCGTCGGGCGCGAACCGGATCGGGCGGCGGAACGGACCGCGGCTCGCCACCGACAGCCGGTCGCCCTCCTGCCAGATCGAGAGCGACTGGAGCCACTCGGCGTCCGGCTCGTCGCTCGCCTGGGTGAGCGCGCGGAGGTCGCGCTGGATCTGGTCCGGCGTCGTGCCGTGCTGCGAAGCGACCTCGGCCAGGGTGAGCGCCGGCTCGCCGGCTGCGTCGCGGCGGCTCAGCTCCGCGACGACGGTGACGATGCGCGCCAGCTGGGCGGACGCGTTCTCGCTCATTTGGTCCTCCCGGCGTACAGCGCCGCCACCCGGCCGCGCAGCGCCGCCAGCTCCTCGGCGACTGCGCCCGGCGCGAGGACCTCGGCGTGCTCGCGGAACGTCAGCAGCCAGCGGAGGAACGGGTTCGCGTCGCGCACCTGGAACTCGAGCACGGCGCCGCCGTCCTCCAGGACGGCCTCGACCGGCTTGCCCACGCCCTGGGCGATCACCCAGCGCGACTCCGGGAAGGCGAACCGCACGCGTGCCGCCAGTGGCGGGCTGTCGCTCAGCTCCCACGGCGCGCGCCGCGCGTAGCGGCGCACGTCGAAGCCCGCCGGCACGCTGAACCGCGCGTCGACGCCGGTGAGCGGCGCGGCCTCGCGCATCCGGTCGACGCGGAAGACGCGCATCGCGTCCCGGTCCCGCGCGCGGGCCGCCGCGTACCAGTTGCCCCAGTTGAAGAACAGGCCGTACGGCTCGACGATCCGGCGCTCCTCCGCGTCGCGCCCGATCGCGAAGTAGAGGCAGCGCACGGCCACGCGCTCGGCCACGGCGCGCTGCAGGACCTCGAGCGACTTCGCGCCCTCGCCGGCGAGCGGGCGCGACAGCACGCGCTCGATGGACCTCAAGGGCAGCGGGAGATCGAACTCCAGCTTGCGCCGCGCCGAGGCCGCCGCGGCCGAGAGCGGGAAGTCTGGGCGATCGGCGAGACGGCGGGTCGCGCGGTCGAGGAGCGAGAGGTCGCGCCTGGAGACGGTGATCCGCGCCAGGCCCGGGTAGGGCCGCGCTGCCTGTCCCGCCTTGCCCTCCGCCAGCTCGAGGTACGGCAGGTAGAACGCGCGCTCGCGCAGCCGGTAGCCGGTGGCGGGCTCGTCGCCGGCCTGGGATGGCAGCTGGACCGTCTCGATCTCGATGCCGAGGTCGCGCAGCTCGTCCTTGTCGCGCTCGAACTTCCGCCGCAGCGATTCCGCGGCCGCGCGGTCGCCCTCGCGGGTCGCCGCCTCGAGCGCCGCCCGGTAGTCGGCGACGTGGTCGTAGATGTCCTCCCGCGTCACCGGGAACCGGTGCTGCAGGAGGTACGCGATCAGGTCGAGCCACCGGGCCGTCTTCGTCATGGACCGGACGATAACACGCGGGGCGTCAGCCGGGCGTCACTCGGGCCGGCGCGGTCAATTCCCGTGCATGAACCGGGTGATGTCCCCGCGCCTGAGCTCGATGCGGTCGTCGGCGACGGGCTCCGACTGCCGCATCAGGTCGGCGAAGCGGCTCACGGCGTACCTGAGGATGCTCAGGGTGCGCGGGAAGAACTCCTGGAACTGCTCGAACCGCCCGACGAGCAGCTCGGCGACCGCCCACACCGTCCGGTCTTCGAGGACCAGCACCTTGGCGACCTTGGTCCCCTCGGCCGCCCGGCTGGCGGCGCGGTAGCAGCGGGCCAGCTCCTCGTCGCTCCCGGCGCGCCAGAAGCCGGGGAAGACCACGCAGACGAAGTGCTCGTCGTCGGCGTACCAGCGGACGGCGTAGTGGCCGCCCTCGTACTTGAAGCGGACCTCGAGGGGCCCGGCCTGCGACGGCCGGAAGCCTTCCTGGGTGAGGAACTCCATCAGGCGGTTGGCGTCCATGGTATCGCGGCCTCCGGCGAGTGTCGGGGTCTCCTTGCGACTCGAACGTACCGCCCCCCTGTGACAGCCGGGCTCGCGGCGCGGGCTCCGAGCAGGCAAGTTGAGCCGATGGCATCATCTCCCGTGGCCCGGGCACCCGGCCCCCGCTTCGCCGACGCGCTGCAGTTCGCCGCGCAGGCCCATGCGACGCAGACGCGGAAGGGCAAGAGCACGCCGTACGTCGCGCACCTGCTGGCCGTCGCGGCCCTGGTGATCGAGCATGGCGGCGACGAAGACACGGCGATCGCCGCGCTCCTGCACGACGCCGTCGAGGACCAGGGCGGCCGGCCGATGCTCGAGCGCATCCGGCAGCGGTTCGGCGAGAAGGTGGCCGGCATCGTGCTCGAGTGCACCGACGCCGAGGTGGTCCCGAAGCCGCCGTGGGAAGAGCGCAAGCGGGCGTATGTGGCGGCGATCCCTCGCAAGTCGGACGAGGGGCGGCTGGTCTCGCTCGCCGACAAGGTGCACAACGCGCGGGAGATCCTCGAGGACTACCGGCAGGACGGCGAAGCGCTGTGGGGCCGCTTCAACGGGGGACGCAAGGGCACGCTGTGGTACTACCGCGCGCTCGCCGACGCCTTCCGCGGCCGCACGCCTGACCGGCTTTGGAAACAGCTGGAGGAGGCGGTCGTCGAGCTGGAGAGGCTGGCGGGCACGCAGGCTTCCTGACACCTCAGCTGCCGCCGCAGATCTCCTTCGCCGTCGTTGTTGAGCATCCCGCCTCCCGCTCCGCCCTTCACACCGGCACCGCGTGTCGCTCCTGAAACCGGGGCCATATCGAGCTCAGGCTCGCCGGCACCGCTCGGAGAGCTGGCGTCGCCAGCTCCAAGGGAATCGTGCCGAAATACGCGTGGGCGATGCCTCCGGCGATGCACGCGAGCGTGTCGGCGTCCCCGCCCAGGGAGATCGCGTTGCGGACCGCATCCTCGAAATCGTTCGCCTCGAGGAACGCGGTGATCGCCTCCGGAACCGTGCGCTGGCACGTCTCATCGAACCCGTAAGCCGGGCGGATGGCCTCCAAGCTCCGGCCCAGGTCGTAGCCGAAGCGGCGGGTGATCTCGTCCCGGATCAGGTCCTTGTCGTGCGTCGTTCGGGCCAGGAACACCGCCGCCGCCGTCGCCTGCGCGCCCTTGATGCCCTCGGGATGGTCGTGGGTCACGCGCGAGGAGGCGGCCGCGGCCTCGAGCGTCTCCTCCAGCGAGGCGAAGGCCCAGCCGACGGGCGCCACCCGCATCGCGGCGCCGTTCCCGTAGGAGTTGTAGGGCTCCCTGCTCTGAGACCGGGCCCAGCTCAAGAACATGCCGCCCCAGCCGGCCGATGGAAATTCGGCCACCAGCGCGTGGAACCGGGTGGCCAGGTCGCACCCGTCCATCAGCCACTCCGCCACCGCGAGGGTGAGAATCGAGTCGTCGGTCACGGTGCAGCGCGGATCGAGCAGGACGAAGTCCTTGCGCTTGGGCGCGTGGAACTCGTGGACCGAGCCGAGATAGTCGCCGACGATGGAACCGAGCATTCACACGCTCCTAACCTTGCCAACGGTCGGCCGCGAGGCTGCTCCTTAGGTCGCACCGCGCCGCGACAGAAGGATGATGCCGGCCCTCCGCGTCTGGCTACACTGAGCAAATGGCGCCCGGAACCGAGCTTTCCGTTGACGGCGTCGCCTCGAAGATCCTCACTGTCCGCGGCGTGCGGGTGATGCTCGACTCGGACCTCGCGGCGCTCTACGGTGTCACGACGGCCCGCCTCAACCAACAGGTGTCTCGCAACCCGCACCGATTCCCAGCTGACTTCATGTTCCGCCTGACCGTTGCGGATGTCACAAACATGATGTCACAGATTGCAACATCAAGATCTCGTTGGGGCGGACATCGCAAGCCTCACCGCGTGTTCACCGAGCATGGTGCGGTGATGTTGGCCAGCATCCTGAACAGCCCGGTGGCTGTTACCGCGAGCGTACAAGTGGTGCGGGCCTTCGTGCAGTTGCGGGGCGGGCTCGCCTCGCACCGGGAGCTAGCCCGCCGCCTGGACGAGTTGGAGAGCCGCTACGACGGTCAGTTCAAGGCGGTCTTCCAGGCCATTCGCGAACTGATGCAGCCTCCTGCCGCGCCGAGAAAGCAGATCGGCTTTCGCGGTGCCTAGGGTCGGAGGGGCCCCACCCCCGCCAGCCTCCCCAGCACCCCCTCGCACCCGATGCCGAGGATGCGTTGCCGCCAGCGGATGACGTCGCTGCGGATGAAGCCCGCCCATGGAACGCCGCCCTCAGCCTCCTCACGGGCCAGTGCATAGGCATCCCTGAACTGGGCGCGCTTCGCTGTCAGCTTCCCGTATCGCTCCTCGACTGCCGCCTCCATCTGGCGGCGGAGTTCGGGCGTACCCGCCGGGAGCCCACGTCGAATCACGTCCGCGAGCACCTCGAGCGCCGTCGGCATGCTTGTTCCCCCTCAGTCGCGACCTTGTTGTCGGTCAGCAGCTGCGGCGCTCCGGTCCGCCCCAACTCCCTCGGATCGCTCTTCTCACGAGCTGTCAAGCTGGCCCGGCTACTGCACGTGCACCTAGGTGTCACCCGCCGGCGCCGTATCGCACGCCCGGAGCTCGAGCCGGTGGGAGAAGCGCCAACATGCAACCCGAGTGTGACGGGACGCAATGGACGGATTGCGCCGGGGTTTGTTGGTCCGGCTTGCCTCGCTGCACGACCGTCCACGTTGCTTGACCTTAGGGCTCCCATGCACCACCATGACGTTCGTGCCGGGAAGCCAAGCTTGCCCCTTTTGCGACCGGATCGCCTCAGGACAGATCGTGGCTACGAACGAGCTGGCGGTCGCCATCCCCGACGCGTTCCCCGTGGGGCCCGGGCACACGCTGGTCGTCCCCCGACGACACGTGACGGAGTTCTTCGACCTCACCGGGGATGAGCAAACCGCGGTCTGGCGGCTCGTCGCCATTGTCCGGGCGAACCTTCAGGAAACGCGGAAGCCGGACGGCTTCAACGTCGGCCTCAACGCCGGCGCCGCCGCCGGCCAGACGGTCCCTCACGCGCACGTCCACGTGATCCCGCGCTACACCGGCGACTCCCGGGACCCGAGAGGCGGCGTCCGCCACGTCATCCCTGCCAAGGCCCGCTACTGGAAGGACGAGCCTTGACGTCTGCCGGCCGCACCGCCGACGGAGCGCTCGCCCTGGCCGAACGGATCTTCGTGATGCTCGGCCGCGGCGGCTTCGTCGCGACGTACAAGTACGCGGTGCTGCTGGCGCTGCTCGACCTCTGCCTCGAGCGGACCTCGGGCCAGGGCGCGCCGCCGACGTCACTGGACACGCGGGAACTCGCGGAGAAGGTGGTCCAGCTGTACTGGCCGCACACGATGCCCTACGGAGCGGGCCGCTCGGCACTAGTGCTGCGCCAGAGCAACGCAGGCCAGGCGGAGCTAGTCGGCCTGATCGCGCGGTTCCGGAAGCGGCACGCGCCCGGCCCTTCGGCGAGCCTGGGCAGAGCGAGAGCGGAGGCGGCCGAGGCCTTCGAGCGCCTGGTGCGCGCCGTCGAGTGGAAGCTGATCGAGATGCCCCTGCCGCGGCTCCAAATCGTCGGCCGGCAGGAAGACCGGTTCCTCTACCAGATCGGCTGGGACTCCGCGGTGAAGTCGTCCACCGTGCGGGCCTACCAGGCGGGTGAGCGCGACGCATTCGACAACCGGATCTTGCTGCTGCCCTCCGTCGGCGCGCACCTCGTCCGCCTTAACGGGCTGCTCCGGCCGTTCATCCACCGCGAGTGGGCCGCCAAGGTCGCCGACCTCAACGCCCTCGAGGAGGCGCGGCTCGAGCGCTTCCTGTTCGGCGCGGACCGCCAACCGACGGCGGCGCTACGCGGGCCGCTGCGCGAACTACAGGAGGACCGCTGCTTCTACTGCGGCGAGCGGCTCCAGCGCCGCGTCGAGGTGGACCACTTCATTCCCTGGGCACGCTATCCCGACGACGCCGTGGAGAACCTCGTGGCGGCCGACGCGCGCTGCAACGCGGCCAAGCGCGACTTCCTGGCCTCCGGCGCTCACCTCGGAAGGTGGATGGAGCGGCTGACGGCTCAGGCCGCCGATCTTGGGCAGATTGCGAAGAAGGCCAGCTGGGAGTCGCGCGCCCCGGCAACGGGCAGCGTCGCGCGGGCGATCTACCTGGGGCTCCCCGACGGCGTGGACCTCTGGGTCGCCGGCGATCGCTTCGAACCGTCAAGCCACGACGACCTGATACGGGCGCTCAGGGCGGCGTAGGCCGGCACCGATCTCTTGCACGAACACAGCGGGAAGGGGTTCCAGCCTCAGCCAACCACCGGCCGCTCGGCACGGGCCTCGTCCACGATCTCCTCGATGCGGCGCGACGTCACGGCCAGGTTCTTCGCCCCGGCATCGCTGCGCGCGATGGCCTCGACCGAGTGCTCCGAGTAGAGCGCCCGCGCCGCCTCGATGATGGTCGGCGTCGGCCGATACGGCGCCCCCGCCCACGCCTCGGCCACGACGCCGGGCCGGCCGGGCTCGAGGGCCGCCAGCTCGATCACGCGCCGCAGCGCCGCCGGATTCGTGTTGACCGGGTGATAGACGCCGTCCGCCGCACGGCTGAGGCGCGGCTCGGGTGCCGCCGCCTCCGTCGCCACGAGGATCGGGACCAGCGACGCCGTGTGGCTGGCCTCGTGGAAGTTCTTGAGGTCGAGCGCGTAATCCCACACCTGGTCGCGCGCGGCCCGGTCGAACTGGGCCGAGCCGACCTTGAACTCGATCACCAGGATGATCCGCGGCAGCAGCACCACCGCGTCCACCCGGCGCCCCATCCGCGGGATGGCGAACTCCAGGAAGAGATGGCCGGAGAGCCCCTCGAGCACGCGGCGCAGGATCGCGATCTCCGCGCGCCAGGCTTCCTGCTGGGCGAGCTGGATGTCGAACTCGCTGCGGCCGGCCAGCTTGCCTACGATCGAGTCGTCCGACTCGGCCAGGAAGTCGGCGATTGAGCCGCCGTACCAGGCGCGGGTGCCTGCGCCAGCCATGGCGCCCGCTGCACCCAGGCCAGCGACGTGCGAATCCGCCATTCAGCTCGGCTCCAGGGATAGCGCCCCCGGGCCGGACGCCTCCGGGCCCGATCGTCGGCCCCGACGCGCGCCCGGACGCGCGAAGGCGCCAAGATGCCACTCGGGTGTGACAGGCTGCAACTATGGGAAGTCATAGGGCTGGGAGTGCCTGGGTGCGACAGGACGCAATGGAAGGCAGCCTCTTGCGGCGCGACGTCAGCCGAGCGTATACTCGGCTCGAGTGTGGATCTTCCGCGGCTGCCAGTTCGCCGCGCTAGAAGAAAGGCCGGGCGATGAGCCCGGCCTTTCGCATCCCACCCAGCGCCGGCGCGGCCTCAGGGCGCCGCGAGCGCCTCCGCCTCCCCCTTGAGCGAGTCCCACCGCGCGAGCAGCGGCCCGAGATCGCGAACGGCACGCGCCACCGCGTTCGCCGTCTGGATCGCCGGCGCCGCATCGGTGTTCTGGAGCAGGCCGAACAGGCCGCCGAACTGGCCGTTGAGACCGCCCAGCGTGGGTGGCTCGCTACCACCACCTCGACGGCCGCCGCGCCCGCCGCCGCCCCCCAGCAGTGTCACCAGCTTGGCGCTCAGCGCCGCGATCGAGTCGGCCCGCGCGCCCTGCCCCGCCGCCTGCTTCAGCGTGTCCAGGCGCGCGCGCATCGCCCGCACCTCCGTCAGCGCCGTCGAGTCCTTCCGCCACGCGTCCACGACGCGCACCGATAGGTCGAACTGCTGCCTCAGGCCGAGCGGCGTCGTCTTCACCCGCGGGTCCATCCGCACGACCATCGGCTGCGTGTACGACTGCCCGCCCACGGTCAGCTTCACCGTGTACGTCCCCGGCAGCACCCACACACCGCGCGGGCTCAGCGGCGTGTCGTGCGCGATCGCCGACATCGGATACCCGCGGCGCCCCACCGGCGGCAGCGCATACCTCATGTCCCAGATGTACCGGTGCGACCCCGGCTCGGCCGAGAGCCCGTGCCACGGACGGACCCAGTACATCGGCTCGTTGGCGGACGAGTCCGGCAGCTCGGGCGGATCGTCGGAGCTGACGTGGCGGACGGGTCTGCCGCGCGCGTCACTGATATCCAGCGTTACCGGACCGGACACGCCGGACGGCAGGTAGTACTGGATGATCGTGCCGTCGGGCGGGTTCTCCCCGCCGGGCTCTTCGGGTGGCAGCGGAGTGTCGGTGTAGCGGTCCCATCTGACTCGCGTGGCGAGTTCAGGGTGATACAGAGTGGGTGTAAGGGTGTGAGGGTGTGAGGGTGTAGGCCCCGCACCGCCGCCCCAAGACCGCGCCACGTCGCGCAGCGGCTCGACGTCGTCGAGGATCCAGAAGCCGCGACCGTGAGTCCCCGCCACAAGATCCGATTCGTGGATCCAGACGTCGCGTACGCTCGTCACCGGCAGATTGAGCTGCAACGCCTGCCAGTGGTCGCCGTCGTCGGAGCTCACGAACACGCCCAGCTCGGTGCCGGCGTACAAGAGCCGCGGCACCTTCGGGTCCTCGCGCACCGCGTTCACGACCGCGCCCGCGGGCAGGCCGTTCACGACCTCGGTCCACGACCGGCCACCATCACGCGTCCGATAGACGTGCGGCGCGAGGTCGTCTAGCCGGAACCGGTTGATCGCCGCCCACGCTTCGAGCGTGTCGGTGTGGCTCGCCTCGATCAGGCTCACCTTGCTCCACGGCGTGAGCGCCGCCGGCGTGACATCGCGCCAATGACCGCCGCCGTCGTGCGTCACCCAGACGAGCCCGTCGTCGGTGCCCGCCCACAGCAGGTTCACGCGCCGGAAGCTCGGACCGATGGTGTACACGACGCCGCGATGGTGCCCGTGCTCGCTGTCCTGCGACTCGAACGCCGTGATGCTGGCCGGGATGTCGTACGACTCGCGCGTGAGATCGGGGCTGATCACCTGCCAGGTCGAGGCGCCGTTCACCGTCTTGAAGACGACGTTGCCGGCGTAGTAGAGGATGTGCTTGTCCACCGGGCTGAAGAGCAGCGGCTCGGTGCGCCGGAACCGCCACGAGGTTCCCTGCGGTGGAATGGGCGCGGTGGTCCCCGAGTCGGCGTTGCGGGCGGCGCGACTTACGCCCCCGCGCGCTGTCCGATCCTCCTCCGGCGCCACGTTCTGCACGTCGCCCGTCGTCATGTCGAAGCGGCTCACCTTGCCGCCGTAGATCAGGTTCGGGTGCAGTGGGTCGGGCGCGATGTAGCCGTACTCCTCCGCGCCCACCGGATGCCAGTCGGCGAACGTGATCTGCCCGTCGTTGCCTCGCGAGAGCACCCACGCCGAGCCGCTCTCCTGCTGCCCGCCGTAGACGCGGTAGGGGAACTGGTCGTCGGTGATGACGTGGTAGAACTGCGCCGTGGGCTGGTTGTACCAGCTGCTCCAGGTGTCGCCGCCGTTCACACTGACGCACGCGCCCTGGTCGCCGGCGAGGATCATCGTCCGCGGATCGTTCGGGTTGATCCACAGCCGGTGCGGGTCGTCGCCGCCCGGCGCGCCCTTGAAGCCGACGAAGTGCGCGCCGCCGTCCGTGCTCTTCCACGACGAGACGTCGACGACGTAGACGACGTCGGCGTTCTTCGTGTCCACCTTCACTTCGCTGAAGTCGCCGTCGCGCTCCCACAACCGCTCGTCGCCGTTGATCAGGCGCCAATTCGCGCCGCCGTCGTCACTCCGGTAGAGCCCCGCCTTGTGGCCGTCGGGCGCGATCGCGTACATCCGCCGCGGCTCGCTCTGCGACGTGCCGAGGCCGATGCGGCCCACGCCGTCGGTCGAGTCGGGCAGCCCGGCGCCGAAGCGCGCCCACGTGACGCCGTTGTCCGTCGAGCGGTAGAGGCCGTTGTGCGACGTCATCTGCCAGCTGTCGGCGTCGGGCGTCTCCCACGGCGGCTGCCGCGCCGCCCACATCACCGCGAACACGGTGTCGGCACTCGCCGGATCGAACACCAGGTCCATCGCGCCCGTGTTCTCGTCCTGGTAGAGCACCTTCGTCCACGTCGCGCCGCCGTCGGTCGAGCGGAACACGCCGCGCGTCTCGTTCGGCCCGTACGGGTGGCCCATCACCGCCACGAGCACGCGGTTCGCGTCGCGCGGGTCCACGACGATCTGGGCGATCTGCTGCGCGTCGTCGAGGCCGAGGTGCGTCCAGGTGCGGCCGGCGTCGGTGGACTTGTACATCCCGTTGCCGACGGAGAGGTCGGGCCGCTGCAGGCCCTCGCCGCTCCCGACGTAGACGACGTTGGGATCGCTCGGCGCGACGGCGATGGCGCCGATCGAGCCGGTGCTCTGGCCGTCGAAGATCGGGTTCCACGTGCGGCCGTAGTCGTCCGTCTTCCAGACGCCGCCGTTGTTGACGCCGATGTAGAAGACGCTGGGCTGGCTGGCCACGCCCACGGCCGCCACCGTACGGCCGCCTCGGAACGGGCCGATATTCCGCCATCTGAGAGCTCCGTTCCAGAGACTGGCATCCGGCGCTTGGGCGAGGGCGGCCGACGCAGCGAGAAGCATCGCGAGGCCAAGGAAGATCGGGTGTAGGGTGTGGGGTGTAGGGTGTAGGGAAACCTTGCGCACGGCGGGCTCCGGGTGGCGACGAGACGGCGTATCGGGAAGGGCGCAAGTTGCACTCGCCGCGCCCGGGGACGCAACAGAAAGGCCGGGGCAATTGCCTCGGCCTTTCCTATCAACCCACAACCTGCCACCTGCCAACCGCCCTACTCCCCCTCGATCTCCCGGAACAGCTCGCCCAGCTCGAGCACCAGCGGCGCCGGCGCGCCCCCGGGCTGCCACGACAGCCGCTCGGCCTGTACCTCCGGCCGCCTGTCGGCCGGCCGCCACCGCTCGATCAGGCGCGCGTCGAGGTCCACGATCCAGTACTCCACCCCCGCGCGCTGGAAGCGGCGCCGCTTCACGAAGCGGTCCGCGCGGGCCGTGGTCGGTGAGAGGATCTCGATCGCCAGCCGCAGTGGCTGCACGTCGGTCCAGGTCCTCACGCGCAGCGCCGCCGTGACGAACAGGTCCGGCTGCATCAGGGTCCGCGGATCGAGCTCGATGTCGGCGGGCGAGCTCAACACCCGCCCCAGCCCGTGGCGCAAGACGTAGGGGTCGAGCCGCCTGAACAGCCCGGCGAGGGCGATCTGGTGCAGCGGCCGCGGCGCCGGACTCACCAGATGCTCCCCGTCCACGACCTCGTGACGGAGGCCGTCGTCGGGAAGCGCCCGGATGCGCTCGGCCGTCCACAGCTCGGCGGTCTGCGGCATGCCCATAGTCTGCTCGGCTCGGCGAAGGGTTGGCAAGCCCACACGCGACCACGCTAGCACCTCGATAGCCGAGGCGTGGAGCCGTTTGTTGCGTATCGCGGCGCATGGGACGCGGGATGGGTAGTTGGTGGGTTGTGGGTCGTAGGTTGTGGGCTGTGGGCTGTGGGAGAGACGAGAGCGGGGTGGCCCTCGCTCTTCACTGCAATCCACAACCCACCACCGGCCGGCTGACCATTTGACCCACCGCCCCCGCGCGGATAGAATTGCCGACTTAATCCATCGGCATTCAGGACCCCGGCAACCCCCCTGCGGAGGGCCAATGCGTGTATTGCTCGTCAGCCTGGCGGCGTGCGTGGTGCTGTGCGCGCCCGCGAGTGCCCAAGGTCTGCGCGACGACATCAACCAGCTGTTCATCTTCGGGCCCGGCCAGTCGCCCCTGTTCCTGGCGGGCACGGCCAGCAATCCCAACGCGACGGTGGCGCTGCACGGCACCCACTTCGAGCCGTCGGCCGCGACGCAGAACGGGACGATCATCGACTTCCTCACCGACGCGGTGGGCGGGAACGTCGCCGACTTCCCGTTCAGCGCGGCGAGCGGCGGCACGACGTTCAGGTTCGAGGGCGGCACGCCGGTGCCCACCTCGATCTCGACCGGGCCGATCTTCGCCGAGCGCGGGCAGACGCTCGGGAGCGGCCGGATGCTGATGGGCTTCAGCTACAACACGTTCCGGTACTCGTCGATCCGCGGGGTGGATCTCCACAACGTCAACCTGGTGTTCACGCACGTGAACGTGACCGGCCCCGCCTGCGACAGCATCGTCGGCAAGTCCTGCACGCCCTACGGGGTGCCGACGCTCGAGAACGACATCATGCCCTTCAACCTGTCGCTGGACATCAGCGTCTCGCTGGCCTCGTTCACGTTCACCTACGGGATCAGCGACCGGCTCGACATCGGCGTCGCGATCCCGGTCGTCAGCACCACGCTGGTGGGCCAGAGCCAGGCCAACATCATCCCGTTCGGCGGCGACAGCGCGTTCCACTACTTCGCCGGCACCGCCACCGACCCGGTGCTGAGCGCGTCGCGCTTCGTGCAGGGCCAGGCGACCGGGCTGGGCGACGTGGCCGTGCGCCTGAAGCTGAACGTGCACAACACCGACCGGTCGAGCGTCGCGCTGCTCGCCGACGGCCGCTTCCCCACCGGCAGCGAGGACGACCTGCTCGGGGCCGGCCAGTTCTCGGGCCGCCTGGTGGCGGTGATGTCGGCCCGGTTCGACGCGTTCTCGCCCCACGCCGACATCGGCTACCTGCGGCGCGTGGGCGCCTTCCGCAACGACGCGGTGGTCGCCACGATCGGCTTCGACCACCTGATGGCGCCGGCGGTGACGATGGCGGCGGACGTCATCTCGCAGCTGCAGGTGGGCAACAACAAGCTGCTGATCCCCACCTCGGTCACCTACCAGGAGCCGTTCGTGCGGACGGTGCGCACCAGCGACATCCCCAACATCCGCGACGACCTGATCAACGGATCGCTCGGCTTCAAGTTCACCATCCACGGGGGACCGACGGTCATCACCAACGCCCTGGTGCCGCTCAACCGCGGAGGACTGCGGGCGGACGTGCTGTTTACGCTGGGGCTGGAGTACGGGTTCTGATCGGAACGATGCACACCCTGTACCCTCATACCCTACACCCGGTGGAGCCGCGACTGGGTGTAGGGTGTGGGGTACAGGGTGTGAGGGCCGCGAAGGCCTGTTCTACGGAATGACCTTGAACCTCCACGCGCCGCCCTCGAGCGACGCGGTCGCGCGGAAGCCGTACTGCGGCCGCTGCGTGCCGCCCCCCACGTCGTACTCGAGGTGGCCGGTGACCTGGACCGCGGCGGTGGTGCCGCTGACGTCCAGCCCGGCGAGCGCGAGGCTCGCCTTCACCGATCCTCTCGCGGCCGTGAACAGCGTGCGCCAGCCGTCCCGCTGATCGGGCCGGATGCTCGGGTACACGCGCCGCATCTCCTCCAGGCTCTTGCTCTCGATGGCGCGCGCGTACGCGGCGACCAGCTCCTCGATCTGCGGCCGCGGATCGACCGGCGCTTCGGCCTCCGGCGCCGGCGCCTGAGCCTGCGGCTCCGACGGCGCGGGCTGCGGTGCGGGTGCCTGCGCCGGAGCGGCGGGGCGCGACATGGGCTCGGCGGCCGGCGCCTGCTGGGCCGGAGCGGCGGCCTGGCCCTGCGCGGCACCGCCCCCGGTCGGAGCCGGAAGCTGCGCGCTCGTCGAGCCGGCGGGCGCGGCCGCCGGCCGCGGATGCCTCACGGTCTCGAGCGCCGTGCGCGTGCCGCCCAGGTGCGGCGCCTTCGCCGCCTCCGGTGCTGACGTGGGCTGCGGCGCGGCCCGGGCCGCCAGCGTCGAGCCGGACGCAGTCATCGCCGACTCCGCCACGGAGTCCGGAGTGCTCTTCGCCGGCGCCCCGGCGGACTCGGCCGGCACGCGCGCCGCGCCCCGCGCGGCCGCCGCGATGGGAATGGAGG
>Ga0187778_10001460_pt1 | contig 16443 bp, 15 predicted proteins | sample 1015_Q2_SP5_20_M_FD_132418 | JGI IMG/M metagenome (GOLD analysis project Ga0187778, IMG submission 132418) | Tropical peat soil microbial communities from peatlands in Department of Meta, Colombia - 1015_Q2_SP5_20_MG | ecosystem: Environmental > Terrestrial > Soil > Wetlands > Peat | place...
AGGAGGCTCGGGGGCGCCTTCAGCGAAATAACCTACGACCTCAAGCTTGAGAGCAAAGCCCCGAAGAAAGCAATCACCTCCCTGGCCAAGGAGGCAGAAAGGATGTGCTATGCTCACAACACTCTGAAGAAGGCAGGCGTGAAGATGACCACTAACGTCTTCCTGAACGGGAAGCTCATCAATCGGTGGCCTAACCCAGTCGCAGCTCCTTCCGGGTCCTCGTCTCCGCGACGACCCGGCCGCTCTTGATCACTGCCACCCGTTCAGGCTGTAGCCTGAGGGCCTCGTGCACGGTTTCAGCGTTCAGAAGTACGAGGTCTGCGCGGTCTCCGATGCCCGTCCCGTAGCCTTCGAGTCCCATCCCCCTTGCAGGATTGGAACTCACCATGTCATAGGCCAATTCTATCTCCCGTGGAGTGCCAAGGTGCGCGGCGTGGCACATGACGAAGGCGAGTTCGAGCATGTCTCCCCTCCCAAAGGGGTAGTAGGGGTCGTCCACATCGTCCTGGCCTATCGCAACGTTGACCCCCGCCTCCAAGAACTCCCTGACGCGAGTCACCCCCCTCCTGACCGGGTGTCCGCCGGTCCTCCCGTACATGAAGAGACTGACGTGAGAGTTCTCAACGACTGTTGCGCCCGCCTCCTTGGCCAAGCCGACTACGCGACCTGCATACTGCTCGTCCGGAGAGTCAAGCGCTCCCCTGCAATGTGAAGCGGCCACCCGCCCTCTGAATCCTTCCTTGAGCGCCTTCTTCAGGAAGTACTCGATGTTCTTCGAGTCAGGGTCGGTATTGTCGTCGATCAGAGCGTGGACATACCTTCCGTATTTCGAAGCGAGTTCAAAGACAATGTCCGTGTGCCTTGCGGCAGCCTCGGCGTCCTTCTCATACCAAGGAATTCCACCCACGACATCTGCGCCGAGCTCTAGGCTCTTCTCAAGGAGTTCCTCGGTCCCCTCGTCCCGGAGGATGCCTTCCTGAGGGAAAGCCACCACCTGCAGGTCCAGCGCCCCTTTGAACCTCTCTTTGACCTTGAGGATGCTCTTGACCGACAGGAGTCCCCCTACGGTGTCAACATCAGCGAACGCCCTCATGGCGGTCGTCCCGGAGAGGACAGAGGTGGCAATGGTCCTTCCAGCCCTTTCGATGATGTCCGCTTCCGTGAACCTTTCTTTGACCCTCGTAGCTGCGGGGATGGCTTCGAGCGAGCCCGAGCTTGCGACTTCCCAGACATCGGCCCAGGCCCCTGTCAGACATTTGTCGAGGTGACAGTGTATGTTGACGAAGCCGGGAGTGAGGAGCCTCCCATCCGCGTCAATCTCCTTCGTCGCTGCCTCCCTCAGATGCTCTGCAATCGCTGAAATCCTTCCGTCCTCTATGCCGACGTCGTGCGGTCCTTTTACGCCTCGCAGGCCAGCGCCCCTTATCACTAGGTCCAATGCCTCTGTCCTCACTTCGGCTCGGGTAACCCAACCCAGCCTGATTTTGCCTCTGCTGGTTTCCCTTTTTCCCTGCGCCTAATCAGGAAGAACACCAAGATTGCGACGGCAGCAACGACCGCTCCCCCGATGGCAATAGCGGGAAGGAAGGTCCCGTTACTCGCAGCGTCCAAAACAGTGACCTGGTGATAGGCCGTTGCGTATAGCTCCTGGGTCTTGGTGTCGACAGCCAGCCCAGCCACCTCGCTCTCAACACGGTACTTCTGTACGACGTTCCCGGCGGCGTCCAGCTCAAGAATCGACCCCCCGGGTGAGGAGGCCACGTACACGCGCCCCGTCACGTTGTCTACCGCGATTGCGTTGGTCGAGTTTTGACCAGACTGGGTTACCTGGGAGCTTTTCACAAATGTGTCCGTCCCGGCGTCCAAGACATACACGTAGTTGGTCCCTGTCGCCGCGTATAACATCTTGGTCGCGTCGTCAAGGGCAAGCTGAAGCGCGCAGCAGCCAGGGAGCCCAATGGTGCCAACCTGCGCCAAAGTTGTGGCTTCGAGTACGGCGACTCCGCCTTCGGGGTATTGGCCCACGTAGAGTCGCCCGTTGGACGAATCCAACACGATTCCGTCCACATTGTTCGCAAACGTCACATTCCGTACGATGTCTCCGGTCTGCGGGTCGAGTGCTAAAACTTGGTAGCCCGAGGTGATGAAAATGTCTCGGGAGACGGCACCATCATAGGCCATCGAAAGAATAGGCTTCCCGACGTCGATCTGACGCACGAAGGTCTGGCTGGCCGCGTCGAAGACCGCTACCGCCGTCGTCTGCTGCCCCGCCACGTAGACATCGCCGTTCTCTTGGTCTAGGACCAAAGCTCCTGAATCTACGTTGAGAGGGAGGACCTTGATCACTTGGTGGGTACTGGCATTGATGATTCCGAAGGAGAACCCGGTGGGCGGGTACTCCCCCGATGTGGCGTCGAAGTAGACAAACCCCCTGGCAGAATCGACGACGACGGACATGGGCCACGAACGACCCGGCGTAATCGTCACAGGGTACGTTGACGCGCTAGCTGTCTGCGAAAGGAAGAGCATCACTAGAAAGAACGAGAGCGCTTTGGTCTTCAGATGCTTCCCCTTCTTCTCGTTTCAACAATCAAGCAAAAAAACTTCCGCCTTCGAAGGGCACACGGCGCCCTGCTAGCGGTGATTACCTTTAACAATGCATGGACCGGCTGACGGTTCACTTTGACGTCAACCGAGGGGGAGCAGAAGAATGCGAAGACGCTCTCGGGCATCGACGTGGAGAGGTTCTATTCTCTCGGTGAATCTCACCCACTTCAGGAGGAGCCCGGAAAGTATCCCTACACCCGGGGGATTTACCCGGAGATGTACAGGAGGCGGCTTTGGACAATCAGAGAGTACTCTGGCTTTGGCACCTCGGCGGAGACCAACAAGAGGCTACGCTACATGCTCGACCAGGGTCAGACTGGGCTGAGCCTCGCGTTCGACCTCCCAACGCAGTTGGGCCTTGATTCCGACAACGCAAGGTCCATGGGCGAGATTGGTAGGGTTGGAGTTGCTGTCAGTGTACTGGACGACGTGCAGGCAATCTTCGAGGGGATTGAGCTTGGTAGGGTAAGCACCTCGATGACGATCAACTCGACGGCTCCAATTCTCTTCTCCATGTACGCCTCAATTGCCGAGGGCATGGGTGTCCCGAAGGCAGAGGTAAGAGGGACGGTCCAGAACGATGTCCTCAAGGAGTTCATCGCCAGGAACACGTACATCTACCCTCCAGGGCCTTCGCTTTCACTCTCCATCGACCTGGTGGAGTACTCTGTGAAGAACTACCCCAAGTGGCACCCGATTAGTATCAGCGGTTACCACATCAGGGAGGCCGGTTCCAATGCCGTTCAGGAGCTGGCCTACACCTTCTCAGACGCCATAGCCTACACCAACGCCGCTCTTCAGAGAGGGTTATCCCTCGAGCAGTTCGCACCCCATTTCTCCTTCTTCTTCGCCTCCAACAACGACTTCATGGAGGAAGTAGCCAAGTTCAGGGCCGCCCGGAGGATTTGGGCGCGCATTATGAAGGAGAGGTTCGGGGCCAGGGATGATGAATCCACGAAGCTGAAGTTCCATACCCAGACGGCGGGAGAGACCCTGACGGCCCAGGACCCCGAGAACAACACGGTCAGGGTGACAATTCAGGCACTTGCTGCGGTCTTGGGAGGCACCCAATCGCTACACACAAACTCCATGGATGAGGCGCTCTCCCTCCCGTCGGAGGAGTCTGCGAAGCTTGCGTTAAGGATCCAGCAGGTGATAGCCAACGAATCAGGGGTCACACTGACGGCAGACCCTCTCGGAGGTTCCTACTACCTCGAACACCTGACAGACAAGCTTGAGCGGCTCGCGTTCGAAGAGATTGACAAGGTGGACAAGATGGGGGGGATGCTGAAGGCCATAGAGAGCGGATACGTGAAGAAGGAGATTCTGAACTCGGCCTACCGGAAGCAGCTGGAAATCGAGACAAAGAAGAGGATAATCGTCGGGGTGAACGCCTACCAGCCGTCCGCTCCGTCTGCGAGAAAGGTCCAGATTCTCCCCGAGCGTATCCAGAAGGAGAGGGTCAGAGTGTTGAGGGCTTTGAAGAGGAAGAGGGACGTGGGAGCCGTGCGGGAGAGACTTGAACGCCTGAAGAGCGCAGCCCAGCGCGGCGAGAACATGCTCCCCTCGATTTCAGACGCGGTGAATGCCAAGTGCACGGTGGGCGAGATTAGCGACGCCCTGAGGGAGATACACGGGGTTTACAAGGCGAATCAGGTGTTCTGACAGATGATGATGAAATTCGATCACGTAGGCGTGGCCGTGAAAAGCGTGGACCAGATGCTCGCCATCTACGGCAAGATTGGGGAGTTCCAGGTGAAGCAGACAGAGGTGGCAGGACAGAAGGCAAGGGTGGCCCTGCTGAAGGCAGGGGAGACAAGCGTCGAATTCCTGGAGCCGACGAGCGAAGACAGCACCCTTGCCAAATTCATCAGAGAAAGGGGGGAGGGGCTGCACCACATCGCTTTCGAAGTGGACGACATCGAGAAGACCACCGAGGAGCTGAAGGCGAAGGGGTTCCGGTTCATCTACGACAAGCCGGCCGACGGCAAGTTCGGGAGCAGGGTGAACTTCATGCACCCAAAGTCCACAGGCGGGATTCTCGTGGAGCTCACTCAGAGTGCGAAGGGTTGAGGGTCGCTACAGCGCGCCAGCGCCCTTGAACGCCTCTATGAGCTTCGCCCTCGTCTGAGCTGGCTCGATTATCTCGTCCAGATAGCCCTCTCTCACCCCTATCGATGGTTCCATCTGTTTCATGAACGACGCCGATGCTTTTTCGAGCTCGGCCTTTCGTTCCTCCTCCTTCAAGGCGTCGAGTTTCCTTTTCAGGAAGATCTCCGAGTAGGCGGGGAGGCTTAGGACAGATATCCTCGCGGTGGGGTAGGCGTATACTTTCTTTGAACCGAGTGCCTTGCTGGCGAAGCCAACGAAGGCCCCTCCGTAGGCCTCACCTGTGATGACTGTGACCTTAGGACAGCCGGAGGACGCGTACTCCTTTATTGCCTCGCCGCTCGCCCTGATTAGCCCGGCCCTTTCTTGCTCGGCACCTGGGTAGACACCAGGGCAGTCCAGGAACGTCACCATCGGTATGTTTAGAGTGTTGCACATCGAGGCGAACCGCGCGATTTTCCTGCAGGCGTCGACGTCGAGGAACCCTCTCATCACCTCCTTATTGGAGGCGATTACCCCGAATGTCTTCCCTTCGAGGAGCGCGAGGCCCGTGACCGCGCTTGGGGCGTAGCCGTTTCTGAACTCGAAGAACGTCCCGGGATCGAAGGCTAGCTCTATGGGTTTCATAGAGGGGGGAAGCCCAAGTCTAGGAGTCCCAAGATTTGCCTTTTCGCCACGCCCCCCGAAGTAGGCAAGGAGCTTCCTCACGATGGCAAAGCACTGCGCCTCGTCCTCCACGACGTGGGATGCTATGCCGTTTGAGCTGTGGACCATCCACCCGCCTAACTCCTCTATCCCGACCTCCCTGTCGGTCTCAGCCTTGGCTACCCCCGGGCCCCAGACGAACAGGCTGCTCTTCCCCTTGACCATGACGATGGCGTCCCCCATGTAGGCGGAGTAGGCCGCCGCGCCGCTGACCGCCCCCATGATCACGCTGATGACGGGTACGACCTCCCTGGTCCTGATCAGGCGGCCGACGAGCGCGCTCGCCTCTTCGAGAGAGTGCCCACCCTCCTGGACCCTCACTCCCCCTGAGTCATAGAAGCCGATGATTGGGAGCTTGCTTTCAGCGGCCACCGACACGAGCCGTTCCAGACGCTTGGTATGGCCCAGCCCCATCGTCCCGCCCTTGTAGGTGGGCTCCTGGGCGAAGACGGCGGCCTCAACACCGCCGACCCTCACAATTCCAGCGATGGCCCCATCGTCGTGGGCCAGAGTGTCCGCAGGGAGAGGCTTACAGAGATCGATCTCAACGCCTTCGACGTCTGTCAGCCTCCCGTCGTCCGCAATGCCAAGTAGCCAGCCCACCGATGGGGTCTCCATCTTAGCTCGTCCCGTCTCCAGCGCTGAACTACTCCACGAAGGCCACGACTCTTGCGAAGGCGGCCTCACCGCCCTTGAAGAGCCAGGGGAAGCAGCCTATGGTGGTTCTGAACGCCTTTTTCTTGCCGAGGACCTCCTCGATCTGACCTCCGATGTTCTCGATGTGGATGCAGTCGTAGGGGAAGAGGATGTTGTGAGTCACCTGGTAGTCTTCTTCGGGGAAGAGTTTGTCCACGTTTTCCTTCCCGAATTTCTTCTCGGCTGCGGCTCTCACCTTCGTACTCACGCGTGGAAGGAACCTTCCGATGGGGAGGTTCATGGGGTGGTCAGTGGAAACCGCGTCCACTCCCCAGATGTGTATCTTCTTCTCTAGGAGATAGTCGCAGAAGGCCCTCGTCGGGCCTGGGTGCATGTGGATGTACCGCTCTTCATCCGCGGTCCCTTTGGGCTTAGGGGGCTGATACCAGGCGTACTTGCTCCAGCCGGTGTAGAGGATGAGGAGGTCTCCGTCCTTGACTCCACCTGCTTCCTTTGCGTTCCTCTCGACGATTTCTTTGGTGTATATGCCTAGGTCGCCCACCTCGCTGACGTCCACGATGATTCCGGGGCCGTAGAGCCAAGTCAGGGGAATCTGGTCGATTGTCTTGCCGTTGGTCACGAAGTGAAGCGGTGCGTCGAGGTGAGTGCCCATGTGGTTCGAAGTCATGATGTACTGGGCGTTCACGCCCTGCTCTGGTTTTCTCTTAATGAATTTGACCTCGAACGGCGGGTAGAGAGGCCAGAATGGCGTCTCTTGGTTCAGCGGTTGCGACAGGTCATAGAGTTTCATTGTTCGGTCGAGCCCCTCCTGAGGTATAAAAAACATCAGTAACCTACGGTGCATCCTAGACGCAGCGGGTTCCTTCCTGTGCGGACCCGGGGGATTTTCCCCGGGACCACCCCTAAACTTCTACTTCCTTCGGGGGAACTACCTTCTCGGCGGAGCGCAGCAGGTCTGGGGGCGCGGGCCTGATTGGGAGCCTGTCTCTCAGCATTGGCTTCACGAACCTGTCCCAGTCCTCCTTGGTCGTGAAGAAGATCCTGGAACCTCCGAGCTCGTGCTGCATCTGCGGGTACGGCTTCTGGTATTGGGCGTACTTGATGCCCCAGTATCGGAACCCGGTGTAGCTCTCGTAGGTGGCCCACCATTCCTTCATGTTCATCAGGTCGAAGGCGTACTCCGCCTTCGCTGCGTACATGGTGGCCCCGATTCCTGCCCTCCTCTTGAAGGTCAGGGTATGGAGGCTGATCGCGACATCATTGTCCCAGAGCCTGAAGTTGCCTATGGCGGCGAGTTCGCCGTTAATGATACCAAGGAGAGAGACGTGGTCCTTCATCCTGCTCCTGTACCATCCGAGGAACTCCGAGTAGACCCTGGACGAAACAAGGTCGAAGAAGTCAGTGTCATGGTCGAACAGCTTCATGGCGGTCTGCATGACGACCGGGGCCTCCTCCTTCTTTGCGCGGCGTATCACCATCTTCTCGCCTGTGGGGAGGTTGACGTACCCCGCGGGGTATTCGATCTTCAGCAGCGGGGACTCGAAGCCTCTAAGGATTGGTTCGATGTCTTCAACGTCGATTTTCACTTCGCGAAGGGTTACCTTTTCGGGCGGTGACCAGTCAGATGACATGGGCCGCGACGAGTCCCGAATCGCTATAAGGCTGTCGCAGTGTTACACGCGCTCGGCCTCTCAGCCGCCCGCCCAATAGACTGGTCACCCGACTAGCGGATCAGGGTGAGCCGGCTTGGATTTGTCTCTTGGGCGCGCTCTATCTTTCGCCTCAGCTTCGTCAGGTTGTCGATTTGCTCTCTTATGCTGTCACGGCAGACGAATATGGAATCTCTGACCAGCCACTCGTCCTCGAGCCCTTCTGCGACCTCTCCCAGCCTCACCACTGTCCCTCCAAGTGAAGCAACTGCTATGTTCAGCTCCCGTGAGATTCTTCGTACGCGTCTTTCGGTCGCCTCGGGGTCGTTTCCCAAGAACCCTTGCTCGGAACCCGTCTTAGCCCTCGATTCTCTCCTTCTGATCATCCTTCGTACCTCCCTGAGAGAGAGCCCCTCTTCCCCTATTTCATCCGCCATCTCCTCTGCGACGTCGTCGTTCAGCATTGTCAGCTCCTGGGCCACGCTTGGAGCTATGCGGCGCCGCATAATTTGGTCCTGTACCCGCTGGGGGAGTGAGAGGAGTCCGATTCTTCTGCTGACGTACTCCTGGCTCTTCCCAATTTTGCGGGCGAGCTCCGTCTCCCCCCCGTAGCCGAACTCTTCGACGTAGTTCCTGAACGCCCTAGCCTCCTCAATCGGGTTCAGGGTCTCGCGTTGGATGTTCTCGAGTAGGGAGACCTCGAACGCTTCTCTGTCGTCGAGCTCCACCACGTGTGCCGGGAGCCTCCGCCATCCAAGTTTCCTGCACGCTTCGTACCTCCTCATGCCGGCGACAACTTCGAACCCGTCCCCCACTGGCCTGATGATGATCGGTTCGAGCAGTCCCTTGTCCCGAATCGATATCATGAGTCCCTTGATGGGGCCGCTGTCCGCCCGCAGTGCCACCCTCGGAGGTCGGATCATCCGGACCTCCACGGACTCGAGAAAGCCTGCTAGGGGGTTTGCCTTCATGAAGCGGAGCCGATGGGCACCTGCTTTATCCCCTGTCCCTAACCTCTTTGGCCAGGCTGGCGCGCGCGGTGAAGCCTTAAGACATCACAGGAGAGCGACAGGTTATGCAACTTCAAGGGAAGTTCCACATTCCGAGCAGCATTGACAAGGTATGGGACTACACGTCCAACCCCGCCAAGGTCATAGAGTGTGTCCCGGGACTGCAGACCTATACCATAGGGGAGAACAAGCGGATTACAGCGGCGGTCAAGGTCTCCATCGGGTTCATCAGAGGGACCTTCCAAACCCAGACGAAGGTAGTCAAAGAGGACCGCGACACCCACACAGCCATCTTGGAACTCTCCGGGTCGGGTGCGGGGAGCGGGTTCAACGCGCTGGTCAACATCGGTGTCGCAGCGGTGGGGGCGGAGTCAGACGTGACCTGGGACGCCAATGTGAACATCAACGGCCCGCTGGGGAGCCTCGCGAAGCCGTTAGTCGAGGGGAACATCAAGAAGATAGTGACCCAACTGTTTGATTGTGTAAAAGCAAAACTCAGCTGAGTTTCCTGTTGCCTAACCACTAAGCAATCGCCCTTAAATAACGACTGAATCGGTTTTCCAGCCCGATGAAAGGAACGAAAAGAAACGGAATCACAGCACTCGTAGGTGCACTCATCGTCATCGTCGTCCTCCTCCTTGGCGTCGCAGTCTACGCCTTCGCATTTCCGCCAACATCCGCCACGACCACGACGGTCGTGTCGACAGTCGGCGCCACCGGGACCCAAACCGTTACTCAAACCACGACGGTAACGGCCACGGGCGCCCAGGCAAGCGCCATTGCGGCCCTCAAGGTCGGCATCATCCTACCATTGACACCGGCGGACAACTCCTGGAACTACAACGCATACGACGCCATAACCAAGCTCCAGAAAGATTTCGGCTTCACGCTGAGCACGGCCGAGAACAAGGCTTCTGGAACTGATGCTGACGTGCCCGCCAAGCAGTGGGCAGCCCAGGGATACAACATCGTCATATTCCAGGGCGGTCAGTACCAGGCAGAAGCCAACACCTTCGCGGGCCTCTATCCAAACATCATGTCGGTCTGCGTTGACTGCACGGTCGCCAACTACTCGAACGTCTACAGAATCTGGCTGGACCTTAGCGGCGGAGGATTCGTCCTCGGCGCTATGGCAGGCATGGTCAGCCAGAGCCACAAGTTCGGCCTAGTCGGCGGCGGCGACATTCCATCGATTTGGGAGGGTCACGAAGGGTTCATTGCAGGTGTCATGTACACCAGCCCTGCAACCCCGACCATCACCAACACATTCGAGCCTTTTGCCTGGGCTGACATCGCAGGGGCTCAGACCACCGCGACAAATGACTACACCAACGGCGCCGACGTAGTCTTCTCCTCAGGAGACGGCGTCGACGTTGGTGTGCTGGGCGCTGCTCTGGCCCAGCCCTCAACGCCACAGGTATGGGCGACCAACGTGTACACAAACCTCACTGCTATCCTCCCGGCGGACAACAAAATCCTGCTGGGCTCGATAGTTCTTGACTACTATTCACCATTCTTCAAAGCGATGGAGGACTTCGTCAGCAACACCTGGCACTGGGGCTATACCAAGGTCGACATGGCTTCCGGGTTAATCAAAGTGCAACCGGGTCCTGATCTCCCTGCCAACGTGAAGGCTGCGGGCCTTGCACTGCAAAGCGACATTGTGGAGGGGTCAATCATCATATCATTCGCCTCGGCATCCAGCGGAGCTCCGTACTGCTTCGCTAATCCGAGCGCCTCCAGCTGCGCGGACAAAACTCTGACAGTGCCCTCCGGCGGTGGCATGCCGACCGGAAACATGGCAGCGCTGTTCAGCTACTTACCACAAGCTTCGAGTCTACCATAAAGGGTGCGTGCGAATACGCAGGGCCTTCGATGGCTCCGGACGACGGCGTACAACGTCCTCGCCGTTGGGCTCGGCATTCTTGCCGGGCTCTTGGTGGTGGTGTATGCCGGCGGCAACCTCGGGGTGGCCCTGTCCTCCCTTTTTCTGAATCCGATAAAGCTCGCGGGAGGGACCCAGCAGATTTTCGTCCGTTTCGTTTTGTTCTATACGATGGGAATCGGCGTAGGACTTGCACTCAAGGCGGGCCTTTGGAACATAGGGGCCCAGGGTCAGCTCCTACTCGGCATGGTGATGGTATTCGTCGTGTACACTTTCCTGGCGTTCCTTCCCTGGCCTGTTCTCTACGTCGCGATGATTCTGGGCGCAGCCCTGGGGGGCCTGCTCTGGATCGCGGTTCCCACCGTTCTGAGGGTGAAATTCGGAGCTAACGAAATCGTAGTGACCATTCTTCTGAACGTGGTCGCGATCAATTTTGCGTTCTACATGCTTAGTGGCCCCATCAAGAGCGCTGGAACCGCCCTCGGGTTCCCGCACAGCGTCGAACTCCCGGCAAAGTTCCAGATTCCAAACATCGTCGGTAGCGTTCCAATCACCTACGCAGTGCCCGCCACCATATTGTTGGGAATCATCCTCTACCTTGTGGTCGAGCGCACCCCCTTCAGGGTCAAGGCGAATACCGTCGGCGAAAGCCACGAGACTGCGAATTACGCTGGGATAAGCATCTCGCGCGTGATGGCCATTACGATGCTGGCGGCAGGAGCGCTTGCAGGACTTGCCGGTGCTACCTATCTAATGGGCTACCGATACGAGCTCGACATCGGCTCATTCTCCACCAACTACGGCTTGGTTGCCATCATATGTGCCCTTGTGGGCAGGAAACATATGCTTGGGATAGGGCTCGCTTCATTCTTTTTCGCCTACATGACCATCGGTGCCGAGTCCATGGCGTTATCGGCTAACGTGACGACGTACGTCGTATTCGCCATGGAGGGCATCATGATGCTTGGTATCCTTCTGGGCAACTACCTGACTGAAAGGAAGTACGCGGTTTGACCATCCCACTATCGGACATCCTCATTGGCGTGATTTCCACCACTCTCCAGCTTTCTCCTTTCTACCTGTTTGCCGGAATGGGGGAGATAGTGTCGGAGCAGTCCGGGGTGGCGAACATGGGGTTGGAGGGAATAATGCTGATGTCCCTAATGACAACTTTCGTCGTTGACTATAAGACCGGGAATCCTTGGATTGGACTGCTCGCGGCCATCGGCGTTGCGGGGGTGATCGGCGCCTTCTTCGCATTCACTGCGATTCGACTGCGCATGGACCAGATAGCCGCGGGCCTCGCCATCTACCTCTTCGGCCTCGGCCTCTCCTTTGTTATTTTCAACACCGTCTATCCCAGCGGCCTCGCCCCCAACTATGTCCCCTTGCCGTCTCTTGTCACAGACTGGAACAAGATTCCCTATGTTGGGGCCATCTTCCTCAAGCAAGACGTCATGGTCTATGTTTCTCTGATTCTCGTCGTGGTAATTGCGTTCTTCCTCACACGCACCTCGTTAGGGCTGAGGGTGAGGGCAGTCGGAGAGAATCCCAAGGCGGCAGACAACATGGGTGTCAACGTAAACAAGGTCAGGTTTCTGGCGACCCTTTTTGGGGCCCTGATGTTCGGAGTCTCGGGATTCTACTTCGCAGGTAACTTCGTCCCAGGCTTCCAGACGGACGTCATCGCAGGAAGAGGCTTCATCGTGCTTGCGATGATTTACTTCGCGAATTGGAAACCATATCGGACCCTGTTTGCGGCCCTCTCCTTCAACATAGTCTACGCAGCGCAGAACGAGTATGTCACGCTTTCAGGCTTCGGCGTGGCGTCGGTTTCAACTCTATTCAACATGCTTCCCTACGTCTTTCTCCTCGCCCTAATTCCCGTCTTCGGGAGAAGGGCCAGAGTACCGAAGTTCCTGCTCAAGCCGTATCGCAAGGGGTAGCGGGAGCTACTTCTTAGCGCTCGACGTCGTCATCAGCGTCGCAAGCTCGCGTATGTCGGCGCTCTTGGCGTCGACTATCTTGGCAATCCTCCCCTGATTCATCACCGCTATCCTGTCGCTCATGTCAAGGATCTCGTCGAGGTCAGCCGATATCATCAGGATTGCCTTCCCCTCCGCCTTCTGTTTCATCAGCTGGTTCCTGATGTACTCCGCCGAGCCGACGTCCAGGCCTTTGGTTGGGTTGTTGGCTACGATCACTCGCGGCCCCCAGAACAGCTCACGAGCCAGGAGGAACTTCTGCTTGTTCCCGCCGCTCAGCGTCCTCAGCGGTACTTCTTCCGACGCAGCCATGACGTTGTACTCTTTGAGAAGCTGGCGCGTTCTCTCCTTCAGCTTGCCATCGTCTAGGAACATTCCGCTCTTGAACTTCCCCGCAAGAAAGGGGGCAAGGACCAGATTGTCCTTCAGCGAGAAGTCGTAGATGAAACCGGTCTTGTGCTCCTCACAAATGTGGGCGACCCCTTCGCTCCGGACGTGATCGGGAGGCTCCTTGGTTATGTCCTTCCCGTCGAGGAACACCTTCCCCGACTTCGGCTTCCTCATACCTGTGATTATTTCGTCGAGTTCCCTCTGGCCGTTCCCTGCAACCCCTGCCACCCCCAGAATCTCTCCCGCTCTGAGTTCGAACGACGCGTCTCTTACAGCCGGAGTCCCGAGGTCGTTGTTCGCCGAAACACCGTCAAGCTTGAGGATCGTCTTCCCTATTTCGCTCGGAAGCTTCTTGACATTGTAGACGACCTCGCGCCCCACGATGAGCATTGCCAACTGGTCTTGGGTGACCTCGCTTCTCATCTTTGTCGCGACCACCTTCCCCAGTTTCATCACGGTGATCCTGTCTGCGATTGCCATTACTTCGTCGATGTGGTGGGTGACGAATACTATGGAGCGCCCCTCGGAGGTCATCCGCTTTAGGCTGACGAACAGCTTCTCTGTTTCAATATCTGTGAGGAAGCTTGTCGGCTCGTCGAGGAGAAGGATGTCTGCGCCGATGAAAAGGCATTTCAGAATCTCCACCCTCTGTCTCTCACCCACAGACAGATCCTCGACCTGCGCCTCGGGGTTCACTTCCAGTCCGTAGGTTTCCTCCATAGCGAGAAGCTTGCTCTTTATCCCGCTGAGCTCGAGGACGGGCCTGCTCACCTTTAGGTCGGTTGTGAGGCTGAGGTTCTGCAGGACGTTCATGTTGGGGATCAGCATCAGCTCCTGGTGGACCATCCCTATCCCAGCGCGCATCCCTTCCTTCGGTGAGCTGATTCTCGCCACCTTCCCCTTCACTATCACCTCCCCTCCGTCAGGCTTGTAGTAGCCGTACACGACGTTGCAGAGGGTCGACTTGCCTGCCCCGTTCTCCCCAAGAAGGGCGTGAATCTCCCCCTTCCTCAGGCCGAAGTCAACATTGTCTACGGCAATCAGGCTGCCAAATCGTTTCGTGAGGCCTTTCGTTTGGAGGACAATTGTCTCCTCTGCCATCACTCTCAGACTCGTCTCATGCCGACCCGGGACGGTATAAAGCGTTCTCCCTCACGGATGCCAGAGGATGTAGAGACAATCCTCCAGGACGCCTGCGCCGCTATCTGCATCCGCGACTGCCGCTTCGCAGAGCAGGACCCCGAGGGACATGTCGATGCCCGAGGTGTGTCCCCGGTGCGCGACCTCCATCAACTCGTCGTAGAAGCCCGGGCTCCCGCCGAGGGTTTTGAGAACTAGCCTCTCCATCCCCTCGTCGACATATCCCTTGGCTGAGTGAATCAAAACAGTCGCGCTCTCTGGTACCGTCCTGTCACTGACAGTTCTTCTGGGGATCTGAATCTGCCTCGACTGCCTGCACCGCGCGATGTAATTGAACGCCGCGGCGAAACCGCCGACGAAATCGTCGCCCGCCGGGGTGAAGCCTCCCCCGCGCCCGATCAAGGGCGCGTAGTTCGCCGGATCGTAGATTTGAGCGCTTTCCCCATAAGCGAATGGGACGACGGTGCGCCTTACGAAGGATTTCAGCGCTCGGTCCCCGTTCAAGGTCGGGGCCGAGGGAGACACTTCGTAGAGGGACCTGAGCATTGCCACCCCTTTCTTGAGCGAGCGAGGCTTTGGGAGGATTACCTTTCGCCGGCCAAGCAGTTTGCTTCGGAACACCTCCGCGCCCGAGACATCGATCCTCCCCGCGTCGAGCACGACTGCCTCTTTGCTGAGTTTGCACGACATGTCCACCCGGACATAGGGCGCCGCGCGCAAGTCCCCTTCGACGTTGATAGTCATCGGAGACCTCAGCCCTCCCCAGAGGAGAAGAAGGAAGTCTTCCCCCGACCTGACGTATGCCGACCTCTGGAAGACCCTGGTCACCTTCCCGGCCTTGCCCTCTGAAAGGAGCCCTAATGCTAGGTCCCCGATGCTGGAGGCCTTCTGATTCATGCGCCGAACTTGTCGACGTAGGCCTCGAAGGCGTCCTTGAAGACCTGCATGGGGAAGCTCACCGTCCCCGCCCCGACCTGCCCAACGCCCGCCTTCCGGTGCGCGATACCTGTGTTGATCATGGGGGTGACGCCCGTCTTTAGCACCTTTCTCACATCGATCCCGACCGGCGTTCCGCGGAAGTCAAGGAACGGGATTAGGAAGTGCTTGTGCTGGGCCTGAGTTATTTCGTACATCCTCTCGGTTACCTCGATTGCCGCCTGGACACTCCCGCCAACCCAAGATACTATGGCAGGGGCTGCTGCCATGGCGAACCCTCCCAGCCCCGCCGTTTCCGTGATGGAACTGTCCCCGAGGTCGGGGTTGGCATCCGCCTCAGTGAAGCCTGGGAACCACAAGCCCTTCGGCACCGGTGCCTTCGTCGAAAACCATCTGTTCCCAAGCGAGCTAACCCAGATGCCTGCATCCGTCCCGTTCCTTGCCATGACCGTGACGATGGTGCTGTACTTCAGCCCGTGCCCTGCAAGGGTCATTGCCTTGGCGGCAGCCATCCCCATGTTGAGCATGGTGAAGTTGTTCCCGTCGATGAACTCGCTCACCTTCGACAGCGTCTTGGCGTCATAGCCAGTTTCAACGAGGAACGGCGCTATCTGCTTGGCGAACAGCGAGGTCGTCGCTACATACCTGTTGTGGCAGTCGTCCCCCATGGTGAGCGCCTGCGCCATCATGGGTTTCAGGGCCATGCCTCTCTTGGCCTTCCTCATTCCCTTGACAGTAGCCTGGAGAACGGGCGCCACCGTCTCGGACATCCAGTGCAGCCTGTCAAGGACCTCGCTACTGAAGGCGCCGTACCTAAGCACCTTCCCGATCCCTTCGTTCATGTTCGAGTACGTCTTGTTGCCGAATTTCCTGTCCTCGAGCTCATATACGGGCATGCTCGGCGAGATGACCCCTGCCATCGGACCTGCAGCATTGTGATGGTGGTCGCAGTCGAGCTTCACCTCGCCCTCTTCAACTAGCCTCGTGGCCCTCTTCTCTGTCTCGGCCCACCCCTCGTAAATCACAGCACCTATGATGGCACCTCGCATGGGCCCGCTGGCGTCCTTCCACTCGACGGGAGGGCCAGCGTGCAGAACCGTCTTTGACTTCAGACCCATCTTCTTTCCCGCGGGGGCGATGTCGACCCAGACAGGCTCCGAGTCCATCATCCTGTCGACTGCCTTCTCGTTGGCTTCCTCGACCTCCTCCCTTGAAACTGTCAAACGTCCGGTTTTTGCCGCCAGACCTGTTAAAGGTTTGTAGGATGGAAAGCCTTAACATGAATTGAGAAACGCTTTCCTTCGTTGCCTCTTGTAACTGTGGTGAAGCGCAACCTGTTCCGCGACTCTATACAGCTCATGCGCCTAACC
>Ga0187778_10001461_pt1 | contig 16438 bp, 10 predicted proteins | sample 1015_Q2_SP5_20_M_FD_132418 | JGI IMG/M metagenome (GOLD analysis project Ga0187778, IMG submission 132418) | Tropical peat soil microbial communities from peatlands in Department of Meta, Colombia - 1015_Q2_SP5_20_MG | ecosystem: Environmental > Terrestrial > Soil > Wetlands > Peat | place...
CCGCATCGGCGCTTCGCATGGCGAGGTTGCGCACCTCCTCCGCGACGACGGCGAAGCCCCGGCCGGCGTCGCCGGCCCGCGCCGCCTCCACCGCCGCGTTGAGCGCGAGGAGGTTCGTCTGGAACGCGATCTCGTCGATCGTCTTCACGATCCGAGCGGTCGATGCGGAAGCGCTGGTGATCCGGTCCGTCGCCTCGGCGAGCCGCTGCATGCTGTGGGCACCTCGAGTCGCGCTCTCACGTGCCGCTTCGCTCAGCTGCTTCGCTTCGCGTGCATTGAGAACATTCTGCCGCGTCATGGCCCCCATCTCCTGCAGGCTGCTCGAGACCTCCTCCAGAGAGCTCGCCTGCTCGGCCGCGCCCTGCGCGAGGAGCTGACTCCCCGCGCTCACCTGGCCGGCACCGGCCGACACCTGCTCCGCCGCCACCGCCACGTCGGCCAGCGCGTCGGAGAGCTGCCCCATGGCGGTGTTGATGGCGCGCTTGACCTTGGCATGCTCGCCGCGATAGTCGCCGGTCATACGCGCGCGCATGTCGCGGGAGGCGATGCGCTCGAGCACCACCGCCGCCTCGTGCACCGGCGCAATCACCGCATCGAGCACGTCGTTCACGCCGTGCACGAGGTCGTGGAAGGCGCCCTCGTAGCGGGTGGCATCGCCCCGCTTGGCCAGGTCGCCGGCCTTCGCCGCATCGAGCAGCCCGCGCACCTCGCCGGTGACTCCGGCCAGCGCGGTCACCATTTCCTGGAACGAATGACTCAAGGTGTCATGATCGCTCCGCGGCCTGACAGCGACGCCGATGTCCCCATCTCCCAAGTGTCGTGCGACGGCCGCGAACTCGCGCTGGGCGTCGATGATCCGGCGAAGGGCCGCCGCGAGGTCGCCCATCTCGTCCTTCGAGGTGATCCACACCTCCACCTCCACCTCTCCTCGGGCGATGAGCCCCATCTTCGTCCGCAGCTCGTTCACCGGCCAGTTGATGCCGCGCTCCATGACGAACGCGGCGAGCAGCGTGGCGACGATCGCCAGGAGCGTCCCCCAGAGAAGCGTGCGCGCGGATGTCTCATCGATGGCCATGCCGTCTCGCTGCGCCGAGGCGAGAACAGTCCGCTGCTGCGCGACCATGTCGCCGAGCAGGCGCCGGATCTCTCCGATCTGCGACTGCGTCGCATCGAAGGCGACATCGATGCCCTTGTGGCTCTTGAGGGTCGCGTCCATGCCGTCGTGGAGGGCAACCCCGCGCTGACGCACCTCCTGAAGCCGGGCGAGCTGCGCCGGCTCTGCGGTCAGCGCCGTCTGCAGCTCATCCTCCGCTCGGCGCACCGCATCCCAGCTCCGCTCGTAGCCCCGCTGGGCTGCGTCTCCCCCATTGCTCAGGACTCCGCGGAAATCGGTCTCGACGGCCAGAAGCGCCGTCTGGATGTCGCTGGCATCGGTGATCACGCCGTACGCCTTCTGGGCGGCCGCACGACTGGCCTCACTCGCGCGAATCGAGCGTTGCACCAGAAGGCCCTGCGTCACGATGACCGCGAAGACCGAGGCGAAGACCAGCGTCAGCTTCCAGCGCAGTCGGAGGTTGTAGAACCAGTTCATGTTCATGGGAGGAGCCCGGGACTCGCGTCGCGAAGGGGCGAAGAAGGGAGTGAGTTGCGGGTGTCTTGTAGCATCAGGTGGTCGCGCCCCGGTCGGCGGCGGCGTCGAGCGCGCTGACGTCGGACCGCTCATCGGTGCTGAGCACCTGATCGATGTCGAGGAGCAGCCGGATGCGGGAGCCGCTCTTGCCGATGCCAAGCAGGAAGTCGGTTCGCACGCTCGCCCCGAAAGGCGGAGGGGGCGCAATGTCGGCCGCCGGGATGTCCGCGACGTCGGACACGCGGTCGACGAGGAGGCCCATGTGTACGCCTCCGCTCTGCACGACGATCACGCAGCTGCGTGGCCCCGGTTCCATCACCTCCATCCCGAACTTCCGCCGGAGGTCGATGATCGGGATCACGCGACCGCGCAGGTTGATGACGCCGCTCACGAACGCCGGCGTCCGAGGAACGCGCGTGATCGGGAGCAGGCCGATGATCTCCTGCACCTTGAGGATCTGGAGGCCGTACTCCTCGTCGCCCAGGTAGAAGGTCAGGTACTTCCCGGTGACATGCGGGGCGGCGGTCGGGGCGTTCTGATCGCGCGAGGTGGATGAGATCATCGATGGGCTCGGAGGGGCGCGCGTTAGGCGACGGCGCGCTCTGTGGGTGGCACACCGCCGTCATGCCGGGCGGGCCCGATCACCTGGGCGACGTCGAGAATGAGCCCTACTCGCCCGTCACCGAGAATGGCCGCGCCGGCGATTTCGGGCACGGAGCCGATCCCCCGCTGGACGGACTTCGCCACCACCTGCTGTTGCCCGAGGATCGCGTCGACGAGCAGAGCCGCCCGGCGCTCGCCGGCGCCCACCACCATCAGCAGCCCCGCCGTCGCCTCCTCCACCGCGCCCTCGACCTCGAGCACCCGGTGCAGCCTGACGATCGGCAGGATCTCATCGCGAAGGCGGGCGACCTCCCCGCGGCCGACGACAGTGCTCAGCGCCCCCGCCTCGGGACGGAAGCTGAGCACGATGTTGGTGGTCGGCACGATGAAACGCTCGTCGCCCACCCGCACGAGCATCCCGTCGGTGACGGCCAACGTGAGGGGAACGCGGAGGGTGAAGGTCGTGCCGACTCCGGCAGCGGTGCGCACCTCCACCCGCCCGCGCAACGCCTGCACGTTGCGCTGGACGACGTCCATCCCGACGCCTCGCCCGGCGACCTCCGTCAGATGGTCGGCGGTGGACATGCCGGGCCGGAAGATCATCTCGAGCGTTTCGGCCTCGCCGAGTATGTCGCCCGGACGTGCGAGCCCCACATCGACGGCACGCCTCCGAACGGCGTCGAGCTGGATGCCGCGCCCATCGTCGCTCAGCTCCACCACTACCTGGCCGCTGGCATGCGAAGCGCGCAGCCGAACGAGCCCCGCTTCGGGCTTCCCCAGCGCTCGCCGCTCGCCCGGCGACTCGATGCCGTGCGCGATCGCGTTCCGCACCATGTGCATCAACGGATCGGAGAGCATCTCGACCATGTTGCGATCGAGCTCGGTCGCCTCACCCTCGATCTCGCTGCGCACGTCCTTCCCCATCTGGCGGGCGACATCCCGCACCAGGCGCGCGACGCGCCGGCAGGTGCTGCGGAGCGGGACCATCCGGAGCGCCATGCTCATCTCGTGCAGCTCCCGCACGATCTTGCCGGCGTGGGCGACCTTCTTCGCGGCCGCCGAGTGTGCGGACGACACGACCACCGGATCCTGGGCGATCATCCAGTGGGCGATCACCAGCTCGCCCGCCAGGTCGACCAGCTTGTCGAGACGGTCCGTCTGTACGCGAGCGGTGGCCGGCTCCAGGTCGCGCGACAGCGGCGGGTGCGCCGTCATCTCGGCGGTCGTCAGCAGGATCGACCCCGGTGCCTCATCGTCGCCGCCCGACTCTTCGCCACACTCCGCTTGGAGCTCGGCGACCAGCGCCGCGTACCCGGCCGGCAGGAGGTGCGGTGCACCCTCCAGCGTCGCCTCGGCCGCCGCCACGAGAGCGCTCAGCATGTCGACCGTCCGGAGCGCCAGCGCGGCTCGCTCGGCGCCCACCTGCTCCGCCCTCGTGAGCGCCGCACCGAGCAGCGACTCGGCGTGGTGGGTGAGCTCGACGATACTCGTCAGGCGCAGGAAGCCGGCGGTCCCCTTGATGGAGTGAAAGGCGCGCAACACGGTGCGAGCGGCCTCGGCGTCGTCGGGCCGCCGCTCGACGGCCAGCAGCGCAACCCCGGCCTCCTCCAGATACTCGCGTGCCTCCTGCGCGAACTCGCGCAGGAACTCCCTGTCGGCTTCGGCCGGGAGTTCCGAGCGGGGCGCCGTGAGGGAGACGGGGCGCTCGGGTGTCGCGCGCGCGGGGGCGACCTCGGGAGCGTGGTCGGAGGCGCGCGGCGTGAGCGTGGGAGAGGAGACTACCATGTCGCGCAGAATGGCGAGGATCGCCCGCTCCGGCTGCTCGAGGATCCCCATCCGCCCGACTTTGCGCGACGCCGTGTACGCCTTCACCGCCTCGAGCACCGCCCCCGCCGCTGCGTGGAGTGCGCCCTGCCTCGCTCCCTTGTCGCGATCGGGACGCAGCGCCTCCTGCACGATTCGCATCGAGACTCTCGCTCGCGCGTGGCGCTCCGGAATGCGCGCCGTCACCTGTGCGACGTAGCCCGCGAGCGCGCCGCGGCCGGCGACGTCGGTCGTCGAGAGCTCACGAAGCCGCGCGATCAGCAGATCGAGCTGCGTTGCGAGCGAGCGCGATGGAGTGTGTGATCGAGACGGTCGTGGCACCGGAACCGTCGGAGTTCATGAGAATCGGTTTACCTGCGACGGTCGGGGCCGCAGGGGAGGCCACTAGCACGACGCCCTCGGCGCCCGGACGCAACCGAGGTTGTTAGGCGATACGGGGTTACCCCCACCCGGACGGGTCGTCAGCCATACGGGATTCCACGGGGCCACGGCATGACCAAGACGGTGCTAGTCGTCGAAGATTCCGCGCTGCTGCAGAAGGCATACGGAACGGCTCTGGCATCGTATCCGAACGCCAAGCTCGAGGTCCTCTACGCCTCCAACGGAGCCGAGGCGCTCGAGAAGCTCAGCCAATCCCCGCTGATCGACCTCATCATCCTCGACGTGAACATGCCGGTGATGGAGGGCACGGTCTTTCTCGAGCATCTCAGGCGCGACTACGCGGCCTTCGACATCCCGGTCATTCTGGCCTCCACCCGCGCCTACGCGACCCGCGCGGTGCTCGGCCCCTCGGCAGGCATCGCCGCCTGCCTCCAGAAGCCCTTCGCCCCCCGCGAGCTTCACGGCCTGTTGGACGGCATCTGGAGCGCTGCCAACAAGTAAGCACCGCAGCTAGGGCACTCGGGCTCTTGTCACTTTCCGAGCGTGGCGCGGCCCCCCGGGCCGTCGCATCTTCCCCGCCCATGCCCGAAGCGAACACCTCCCAGCCGAGCGCCGTCACCTCGCTCGGGCGGCTCGGCCTTCCGGCGCCGCTCCGCGACCTCGCGGCACGCAGCTGGGATGTCATCATCGTGGGCGCGGGCCACAACGGCCTCGCCTGCGCCGCTTATCTGGCTCGGGGCGGGAAGCGCGTGATCGTGCTGGAAGCCCGCGATGCCGTCGGCGGCGCCTGCACCCTCGAGGAGCCTTGGCCCGGGGTCCGCGTTTCCCCCTGCGCCTACGTCTGCGGGCTTCTGCATCCGCTGGTCATCGAAGAGCTCGAGCTCGTGAAGCACGGGTTTTTCTGGATGCCGGCCGAAGGAGGGCTCTTCGTCCCCTTCGAAGACGGGTCGAGCATTCAGCTCTGGGCGGACGACGAGCGCTGCGAGGAGGAGGTGAGGCGCTTCGCGCCCCGCGATCTGGCCGCGTGGATGGCGATGATCGATGTGAAGACGCGCCTCCGCGATGCGCTTCGCCCCGAAGGGCCGCGCGACCTCTGGATCGGGCGGGCGCCCTCCCGCGAGGAGATCGAGCAGCGGCTCGCCGGCGACGACGAGGCGCGCCATCTGCTCTTCGACTGGTCGATGGTGGAGTACGTCGAGCGCTACCTCAGCGACGAGCGCCTACAGCTCGCATACTTGGGCCAGGGCGTAATCGGCACCAACGCCAGTCCCTTCGATCCGGGCACGGCCTCCATCTACTACCATCACGCGTCCGGACGAATGGGAGGCATGCCGGGGACGTGGGGGTATGTGCGCGGCGGGATGGGGATGGTCTCCTTCATCCTCTGCGACATCGCGAGCGCATCGGGGGCGGTGATCACGACCGGCACTCCGGTTGCGCGCATCACGCCGGGAGAGAGCGTCGAGCTGGAGTCGGGCGATGTGCTGCGCGCCCGCGCCATCGTGTCCAACGCCGATCCGCGGACGACGGCCAGGCTTCTCGGCGACGCCGCGGAGTCCGGATGGAAGCGGGCAGTCGAAGCCATGCCGATCACCGGGGTGACGGTGAAGGTGAACATGACCTTGCGGGAGCTCCCGAACTTCCGCGCTCGCCCCGGTACGTGCGAGCCGCATCATCGCGCGCAGATCAACACTCCGCTCTCCAAGGCGGAATGGCGCGACTATCATCGCCTCGCGAATGCCGGCCAGCTCCCGCCGCGGCTCTGGACGGAGCTGTACATGCACACGGTGTACGATCCGAGCATCGCGCCGCCGGGCGTGCACACGCTGAGCGCCTTCGCCCAATACGTCCCCTATCGGTTCGCCACGGGGAGCTGGGATGAACGTCGCGATGAAGTCGGGGAGCGGGTGGTGAGCTCGATCGCGCGCTTCTGCACGAATCTCCCCGGCGCCGTGCGAGACCTCGAGGTACTCGGCCCGCCGGACATCGAGCGGAAGCTCCGCCTGACAGGCGGCCACATCTTCCACGGCGAGATCTTGCCGCCGTACATGTGGGATCGCCGGCTGGCCGCCCGTACCCCGATGCCCGGACTCTACATGTGCGGCGTCGGCACGCACCCGGGAGGGAGTGTCATCGGCATCCACGGCCGGAATGCGGCCATGGAGATACTCGGCCTGGAAGGAAGCGGCGCCTAGCGAGTCGTCAGGCGTCCTCACCCAACGAGCGCAGCACTTCCTGGTCGAACGCGGCCGTTATGCTCTCTCTCCGGGAGTACGGCCCGGGCACGTAGGAGCGCGATGACACCCCGCGCTGGCTCAGCTCGCACACGTGCCAATCCTCCCGATTGGTCCTGTCCCAGAACGTTATCCCGTCCTCCGGGTCGAACGCCGGGTTGTCGAGCGACTTCGGGTTGAAGAGCCACTCGCACTCGATGTACGTGTGGTCCGGGCCCAGCGGCCAGAGCGTGTGCGCCATCACGTAGTCGTGGTGGAGGCTGAGGAGCATGTTCGGGAAGAGTGAGTAGTAGTAGACCCGCCGATGATCCTCGTCAGGCAGATCGCCGCTCACCGGGAGGCCACAGGCGCGCCCGGAGAAGGAAAGGGTTTCGGCGCCGTCGACGAGCGTCATATAGCCACCGAGGAAGGGACCCTCGTGTAGGTCCATCTCGCCGCTCGTCGGAGGACTGAGCTTGGTGAGCGCGGGGTGCACGGGCGCGCAGTGGTAGCATTCCTGATAGTTCTGGACGATCAGCTTCCAGTTCGCCTTCACGTCGTACTCGATGCGTCGCGCGACGGTGAGCTCGGGCAGTCCGTAGCGGCTGAACCGGCCGATGACCGGGGCGAACGCCGAGTCGAACGACTGGCCGTCGGGTGTGAGATTGATGAAGAGCCAGCCCTCCCACTCGGCGGTGCCGACCCGGTGCAGTGGATAGTCCGCCTTCGAGAACCCGTCGATAGTGTCCGATGACGGCGCCGCCAGCAGCCGCCCGTCGAGTGCGTACGTCCAGGCGTGATACGGACACTGGATCGTCTCGGAGAAGCGCCCCTCCTTCTGCTCGCACATCCGAGTCCCACGGTGGCGGCACACATTATAGTAGGCCCGCGGCTGCCCGCTCTTGTCCCGGAGGACGATGATGCTTTCCGGTCCCACCGCCTGAAGCAGATACGCCCCCGGCTCCGCTATGCGGTCGGAACGACCGATACATAGCCAGCGCTGGGTGAAGATTCGATCCATCTCGAGATCGAAGATTCGCTGCGAGCTGAAGAAGCGCCCGGGCAGCGTTCGCGCTCCCGAAGTCGGAAGCTCCATGGTCCTGACGAACGACGACACGATCAACCCTCGGTCCGTGCGGTGATCTTGCAAGATCGCATCACGAGGCGTGATCGGCCAGCAGTCTCGCGAGTCGCGTCCCGGGCCACCAATTCCAGTCTCCGGCCAGCTGCATGATCGCCGGCACGAGAAGCATCCGCACCACTGTGGCGTCGAGGAGGACCGCTGCGGCAAGCCCGAATCCGATGAACTGCATCACGATCGCCTGAGCGAAGGCGAAAGCCCCGAAGACCAGGATCATGATCAGGGCGGCCGAGGTGATGGTCGACGCGGAGGCGCTGAGCCCCTCGGCGACGGCGGCGGTATTGTCGCGGCTTCGATCGAACGCTTCCTTGATTCGCGCCAGCAGAAAAACCTCGTAGTCCATACTCAGCCCGAAGACGATGGCGAACACCAACACCGGGACGACGACGAAGATCGCGCGCGTCGGACCGGCCAGGTGGAAGACGCGTACCCCCCACCCCTCCTGGAAGACGAGAACGATCAAGCCGAAGCTCGCCGCCACCGACATCGAGTTCAGGATCACCGCCTTGAACGGCACGAGGAGTGAGCGGAAGGACGCCGCGAGCATGAGGGCGGTGGCTCCGAGAACGAGCCCGACCAGAGTCGGGAAGGTGTCGAGCATCACCCGTTGCAGATCCACCGATTCGGCGGCGAATCCGCCCACCAGCACCTCGGCGTTCGTGCCGCGCATGACGCGGCCCACGAGTGTCCGTAGGCGTGTGACCATGTGCATCGCCGACGTGAGCGATGTCGTGTCCTGCAACACGACGTCGATGAGCGCCAGCCTGCCGTCTCTGCTCATGTAGGTATCGAGCAGATCCTTCATCTTCGCCGGCGCATCGGACGCATCCCCCTTGCGCGCCGATACGAGCGGCAGCGCGTCCCGCACCTCCTTGAAGCTCGCCACGCTGGTCACCCGCCTCACACCTGGTTCGGCGGCGATCGAATCGGCGAGCCGCCCGAGCGCCGTGAGAGCGGTGGACGATGTCATGTACGACTTCCATGGGGCTTGAACCAGGACGTGAATCGGCTGGCTCACCGTGCCCACTCCCATCCGCTCGAGGGCGCCCACCCCCTGACCCGCTTCCGAAGACGCCGGAAACCACCCCGACGCGGGAAGGCCGATCCGCATCCGAAGGAGCGGGAGCGTGAGGCTGCCGATGATCAACAGGCCGGCCACGAGCGCCGTCACCGGTCGGGCCGTCACTCTCTGCGCCCAACTTCGCCAGCGCCGGCGGTCGTGGTACCAGGCGAGTGCCGCCACCAGCCATCGCGGCGCATCCACGCCGTGGCCGAGCGTCGCGAGCAGCGCTGGTAGAAGCGTGATGGCGAGAATGACCGCCACCCCGACGACCACGAGACCGCCCATCCCGACGCTCTGCGTGTCGGTGAGTGGAGTGAGCAGCAGCGCGCCGAAGCCCACGACGACGCTCACACCGGAGGTCGTCACCGCTCTCCCGGCGGTGGCGGCGGCGCGAACCGCCGCGTCTCTCGGCGCCAACCCTGCCGCGAGCTCTTCGCGAAAGCGGGTGACGATCAGCAGGGAGTAGTCGATCCCCACGCCGAGGCCCAGCATCGTGGTGATGTTGAGAACGAAAACGGAGACCGGCGTGATCGTCGCCAAAACCGAGATCAGGGCGAGCGCGATCCAGATCGCCAGCATGCCGATGATCACCGGAATGAGAGCGGCGACCAGCGCGCCAAACGCCACCACCAGGACGACGAGCGTGATCGGCATGAGCTGCAGCTCCGCTCGTCGACTGTCCTGTTCGACGACGCGCCGCATGTCGGCGTCGAGCGCGGTATTGCCGGTCACCCGGACGCGATACTGCGCGGTGTCCAGTCCCGTGCGAGCGATCGCGCGCCGCACGACGGCGCGAATGGAATCCACACGCATCGCGTCATCGGCTCTGGCGTCCGGCGCGAGCGCCACCGAGAGAAAGGTCGACCTCCCGTTGCGTCCGAGGAAGATCGAATCCTTCGACGATCGCCACGAATCGACTCGCGTGACGAACGGCACTCGAGCGAGGGCAGCGCTCAGGCTGTCCACAGCCAGCGTCGGCCCGGGGGAGGTGAGCGGCTCGGGCGTCTCGAGAGTGACGATCTGCGCCTGATCGAGAGGTCGGGCGAATCGGCTCTCCAGCCGGTGCGCGGCACGCGCCGACTCGGTTCCCTCGATGACATCGCCGCCCGTGCCGAGCCGCGCGCCGATCTTCGGCGCCGCGAGGGAGGCGACGGCCGCGACGGCGATCCAGAGGAGTATGGCGAGGCACCTGTGCCTGACGACAGCGGTGGCGATCCGTTCGATCACAGGGCCGTCGGATGCCGAACTGTTGTCGCCACCCCTACCCCCACCGCGACCGTCCTCTGACAGGGGCGGCCTAGCCGGTGCCGTTCCAAGTCGCGTACTTCTCGAACTCGGTGCCGCTGCGTGTCGCGCACTTCCCGAACTCGGTCCACTCGCTCCCCGGGGTCTCTGACTCGAAGGCACACCGGCGCGAAATCTATCACCGCCGGTAGCGCCGTCGATCCGCCGCGCACATGTTCCGACGCATACGGGCGATTCGGCGCGTGGTCGCCCCGCAGCGTGCTCCCCCTCACCGGTTCCCCCCGTCATCAGACGACGCAAGATCCCCACTGCTTTCGTCGCGACAGCGTGGGTCGTGCTTGCAGGATCGGCGCCACCGTGTGACGCGCAGCGCGCCGACTCGGACAGCGCCGCCATCGCCCCGGCACCCTCCTCGCGCGACACAACTCTCCCGGCGCCTGCCCCGCCATCCCCACCCCGCCCGCCTGCTCCGCTCTTCACCTGGAGCGATGCCGCCACCGGCGGTGCCTTCGTACTCGTCGCGCTGAGCATCGCGCCATCCGACGTCGCCATCGCCCAGGCTACGCAGGGCCCGGAGCACCAATCCGACAATGCCACCACCGCGGCCAACGTCTTGACGGCGCTCGGTGGGTGGGTGCCGATCGCTGCCGGACTCGGCCTCTATGCCAGCGGTCGCCTCTCCCACAAGTCGCGGGTCGCTGAAGTAGGGCTCCGTACGACCGAAGCGATCGCGCTCGGCTCCGCCCTCACTTTTCTGGTGAAGGGGCTGACGGGCCGCGCTCGTCCAAAAACGGTCGGGGACAGCGTCTCCACCGACTTCTCCTTCGGCCGCGGCTTCACCGACAGCCACTACGACGCCCTTCCATCAGGACACGCGACAGTCGCCTTCGCCACTGCCACTGTGCTGACGATGGAGACGGCACGCTGGCACCCCAACGCACTCTGGTACGTCGCCCCGCTCGCGTACGGCGGCGCCGCCGCCGTCGGCTGGTCGAGGATCTACCTGAACGAGCACTGGATCAGCGATGTGGCGCTCGGCGCGGGAGTGGGTACCCTGGCCGGGATCTTCGTCATGCGGTTTCACCAAGCGCGTCCGCACAACGCGATCGATCGATGGCTTCTGCCGACGACGCTCGGGCCCTCCGCGCACGGCGGCTCCACACTGATCTGGACCATTCCGATGGGGGGCGGCCCACCGGACGGGGAGTGACGCCGCCCCTCGCGCCGCGCTCCCCGGGCGGCGCCGCTTAACGATCCGAGGCCACCGCCGCGATGAAGCTCGGCGGAGCGTCGGTCAGGCGCGCACGCCGCCGCTCCTCTCGCACGTGGAGAAGCTTGTTGAGCGCCGACACGTACGCCTCGGCGGCGGCCATGATGATGTCGATGTTCACGCCGTAGCCGCTGAAGAGCTCCGGACGCCGATCGCCGTGCGAGGTGATCCGCGACTCCGCGTCAGCCGGTCCCTCGCCGTGGCTGCGTACGCCGGCGTGACCATGCGATGGTCCGTGAATGACCGCCCCATCGTGACCGTGGCCACCATGTCCATGAGAGGCGAGGTGGCCACGCTCCTGCAATCGCACCGTCACTTCACCGACGGCGTTGATGCCCTCGGTAATCGCGTTGACGGTGAACTCCACCAGCTCACCCGGCTCCTCGACGATGCTGTCGATCGCCCGACAGACGGCATCCACCGGGCCGATTCCCTGGGCCGAGCCGGTGCGGACCTCCCCTCCCGGCCCGCGGAGAGTGACCGTTGCCGTCGGCGTCATGTGCGTTCCGGTGGTCACGTGCGCCTGCTCGATCGCGTAGACCACGGGCACTCGCCTCGTCTCCCCCGACACGATCGCCTCGATGTCCCGATCGTCGACCACCTTCTTCTTGTCGGCGATCTCCTTGAATCGCATGAAGGCGTGCCGAAGCTCCTCATCGGAGAGATGGTGCCCGGCGTGCTCGAGGTGTTTGCGGAAGGCGTGGCGACCGGAGTGCTTGCCGAGAACGAGCGTGTTGCCGGCGAGGCCGACTGTCTCGGCATCCATGATCTCGTAGGTGAGCGGATTCTTGAGTACCCCGTCCTGATGGATCCCCGCCTCATGCGCAAATGCGTTGGCGCCGACGATGGCCTTGTTGGGCGGAACGGCGACGCCGGTACACATCGAAACGAGGCGAGAAGTCCGAGCGATCTCACGCGTCGCGATCCCCGTCTCCACCTGGTAGAACGACTTCCGCGTGTGAAGCGCCATCACGATCTCTTCGAGCGAGGCGTTCCCGGCGCGCTCCCCGATGCCGTTGATCGTACACTCCACCTGCCGGGCGCCCGCATGCACTCCGGCGAGCGAATTGGCGACGGCCAACCCCAGATCGTCGTGGCAATGCGTCGAGACGACGACGTTCGAACTTCCGACCACGTTCTGAATGATTCCGGCGATCAGCGCCCCGTACTCGTTGGACGTGATGTAGCCGACGGTGTCGGGGATGTTGAGCGTCGTGGCACCGGCATCGATCGCCACCCGGAGCACGTGATAGAGGAACTGCAGGTTCGTCCGGCAGGCATCTTCGGGCGAGAACTCCACGTCGTCGGCAAGCGAGCGCGCGTAGGCCACCATCGTGCCAACGGTCTCGATCACCTGCTCGTGCGTCATCCGGAGCTTGTGCTCGAGATGGATGTCTGAGGTTGCGAGAAAGGTATGGATGCGCTTGCGGCGCGCCGACTCGAGGGCCGACCAGCAGCGATCGATGTCGGCGTAGTTCGCGCGCGCCAGTCCGCAGATGATCACGTTGTCGTTGTTGCGGAACTCTTCGGCCACCGCCGAGACGGCCTCCCAATCGCCCGCCGATGCCGCCGGAAACCCGGCCTCGACCACATCCACGCCGAGTCGGGCGAGCTGACGCGCCACTTGAAGCTTCTCGTCGCGCGTCATGGTGCAACCCGGCGCTTGCTCTCCGTCGCGCAGGGTGGTGTCGAAGATTCGGACGCGCGGTCCGGTGGTGCTCACGCGCCCCCCTGGCCAGGGACGACTTCCTTCGGCTGAACGAACGGCATCATGCGCCGGAGGTCGCGCCCGACACGTTCGATCGGGTGCTCGGTGTCGCGGGCCCGCCACTGCCTGAAGTTGGGCCGCCCCTGCTTGTTCTCCTCGATCCACCGGTTGGCGAAGTCGCCGCTCTGTACATCGGCGAGGAGTGCGCGCATGGTGCTGCGCGTGTGCTCATCGACCAGTCGCGGGCCTGCGACATAGTCGCCGTACTCGGCGGTGTCCGAGACCGAGTAGCGCATGTAGTTCAGTCCCCCCTGATAGAAGAGATCGACGATCAGCTTCAGCTCGTGCATGCACTCGAAGTACGCGACCTCGGGCTGATAGCCGGCCTCGACGAGCGTCTCGAAGCCCGCCTTCACGAGCGCCGCCACGCCGCCGCACAACACCGCCTGCTCGCCGAAGAGGTCCGTCTCCGTCTCCTCGGCGAAGGTCGTCGCCAGCACACCGGCACGGGTGCACCCGATCCCCTTCGCATAGGCGAGCGCGGTGGCGAGCGCCTTCCCCGTCGCATCCTGGTGGACCGCCACGAGCGCGGGCACCCCCCCTCCTGCCTGGAAGACCTCGCGCACCCGGTGTCCGGGCGATTTCGGCGCCACCATGACCACGTCGACGTTCGCCGGCGGCACGATCTGTCCGTAGCGGATGTTGAATCCGTGAGCGAACAGGAGCGTCTTCCCCGCGCTCAAGTGCGGGAGAACGTGCTCGCAGTAGATCGCCGGCTGGGTCGTGTCGGGAGTGAGAATCGACACGATTTGGGCCTCGGCAACAGCGTCGGCCACCGGTCGCACGCGCAGTCCCGCCGCGGCCGCCTTCGCGTTGCTGGCGGAGGTGGCCGGGAGGCCGACGCGCACATCCAGCCCGCTGTCCTTGAGGTTCAAGGCGTGCGCATGGCCCTGGCTGCCGTAGCCGATCACGGCGATCGGTCGGCCCGCCAGGACGCCGAGGTCGGCGTCCGCATCGTAGTAAGGTCGCTGAGTCATGGGTCCTCGTTAGGTGGAACCGTCGGCCTGGGAGCCGAACGAATCCGGCGCCCCCTCGGGCACCGCGTATTCGGCAGTCCGCTGCCCCGATGTGCGCGGGGGGATGCGCGCGCCTCGGGTCATCGCGATCCGGCCGGATCGAGTCATCTCCTTCACGCCAAACGGCCGCAGCACCTCGATGAAGCTGTCGACTTTTTCGGGAGCGCCGGTGATCTCCACGATCATCGTCGTGAGCCCGACGTCGATCGTCCGTGCCTCGAAGGCGCGCACGGACGCCACCACCGCCGCCCGGCTCGCCGCCGGAGCGTGCACCTTCACCAGCGCCGTCTCCCGTTCCACGGTCGGCTCGTTCGTCACGTCCGTCACCTTCAACACCTCGATCAGGCGATAGAGTTGCTTGGCCACCTGCTCCACGTTCTCCGATTCCACCACCACCGTCATGCGGCTCACGCCAGGCGTCTCGCTCCGGCCGACGGCCAGGCTCTCGATGTTGTAGCCACGACGACGGAAGAGGCTCACCGCGCGGTGGAGCACGCCGGGGTGGTCTTCCATGAGTACCAAGAGAGTGTGCGCCATAATGTCCTCCTCTACGCCGGCGGTGTCTTGTGCGCCGGCGCGACGATCATCTCGCCGATGCTCTTCCCCTGGGGCACCATCGGAAAGACGTTGGCCTCCCGCTCCACGCGGAAATCGATCACCGCCGTCCCGTCGTGGTCCCACGCTCGGGCGATCGCGTCGTCCACATCCTCCGCCCGCTCGACCGTCAAGCCGAGCAGGCCGTAGGCTTCGGCGAGGCGCGCGAAGTCGGGGCCGGTGAGCAGCGTGTGGCTGTAGCGTCGATCCTCGAACAGCTCCTGCCACTGACGCACCATCCCCAAATAGCCGTTGTTCACGATCGCGATCTTGATGTTGCCGCAGCGCTCCTGGGCGATCGTCGCCAGCTCCTGATTCGTCATCTGGAAGCCGCCGTCGCCGACGATCACCCACACCGTTTCATCCGACCGGGCGAGGGCGACGCCCAGCGCCGCCGGCACCGCGAACCCCATCGTCCCCGCGCCACCGCTCGTGATGTGCGAGCGCGGAGTGTACCAATCGAGCAGCTGCGCCGCCCACATCTGGTGCTGGCCGACATCGGTCACCACGCAGGCGTTGCCGCGCACGTGGAGCGCGTGGTTGAGCGAGGCGTAGACATCGTGCGGCATGAGGGGCGCGGTGCCGGTGCGGCGGCGATAGGCCTGTCGATGCTCGTGCGCCTCGCGCAGCTCTCGGATGCGCTCGCGCCACTCCTCGGCGCTGCGCGCCGGGAGCTCCGCGAGCATCGCCGTGAGGACGGCTCGCGCATCCCCGACGATCGGTACATCCACACGCACGTTCTTCCCCACCTCGGACGGGTCGATGTCGATGTGGATGACCCGGGCGTGGGGCGCGAATGTCGACGCCTTCCCGGTCACCCGATCATCGAACCGGCCGCCGATGTTGAGGAGGAGATCGCACTCCTGGATCGCCCGGTTCACGTGCACCCATCCGTGCATGCCGGGCATGCCGAGGCTCAGCGGGTGATCCTGCGGGAAGCACCCGAGTCCATGGAGCGTGGTGATCACCGGAATTCCGGTCCGTTCCGCGAGCTCGAGGAGCTCCGCCGACGCCCCCGACTGGATGACGCCGTTCCCCGCCATGATCAGCGGACGTTCTGCGGCCCCGATCAACTCGATCGCGCGGCGGATCTGGCGATGGTTCCCCTCGATCGTGGGCTGGTATCCGGGAAGGCGGATCGCGACCTCCCAGTTCGGAACGATTCTCGCTTGTTGGGCATCCTTCGTCACGTCGATCAGCACCGGTCCCGGCCGGCCGGTGAGCGCGATGTGGAACGCCTCGCGAAAGACTCGCGGGAGCTCCTCGGCGCGCGTCACCAGATAGTTGTGCTTCGTGATCGGGACCGAGATGCCCGTGATGTCCGTCTCCTGAAAGGCATCGCGTCCGAGCACCGCGCTCGACACCTGTCCGGTGATCGCCACCAGGGGCGTGCTGTCCATCCACGCATCGGCGATCGGGGTCACAAGATTCGTCGCCCCGGGTCCGCTGGTCGCCACGCACACGCCGGCCTTCCCGGTGGCGCGGGCATATCCCTCGGCGGCGTGGCCGGCGCCCTGCTCGTGACGGCAGAGGACGTGACGGAGCTGCGACCGGTAGTCGGCGAGCGCGAAGTAGAAGGGCATGATCGCGCCGCCGGGAATTCCGAAGAGGAGGTCGACCCCTTGGCGGATGAGCGCCTCGCACATCACGTGGGCCCCCGTCAACATCTCGGCGGGGCCGTCTTCGCGGC
>Ga0187778_10001462_pt1 | contig 16437 bp, 14 predicted proteins | sample 1015_Q2_SP5_20_M_FD_132418 | JGI IMG/M metagenome (GOLD analysis project Ga0187778, IMG submission 132418) | Tropical peat soil microbial communities from peatlands in Department of Meta, Colombia - 1015_Q2_SP5_20_MG | ecosystem: Environmental > Terrestrial > Soil > Wetlands > Peat | place...
CCCGACCTCCGCCGTCCTGCCCTCATTACCCTCGCCTTGCTTTCGATCCTCGTGCTCTACGTGCAGTTGGGGCTGGGCGCAATGTTTCGTCACCGCGGAATGAGTTGGTGGCCGCATGTGATCAATGCCCCGGTTGTCGGTCTGGTGTTGGCCTGGACGGCGATCCGGGCGCTTTCGCTCTACGCCAAAATCGATGCCGTGCGACGGCCTGCGATCCTGACCTTGGCGCTGCTCATCACCCAGCTCTTTCTGGGCTTTCTCGCTTTCTTGACCCGCGTCGCCTGGGGTCATGATGCCGTCCAACCGGAACTGCCGATGGTCCTCTCAACGGTCGCCCACGTCGCCGTTGGTGCGCTTCTCTTAGCTACGGTGGTGATCTTGGCGATTCAAGTCTGGCGGATCGTGCCGATCTCATTTGAAGAGCGCATCCGCAGTCCCCAGCAAGGGCCCGTGGTGGCATAGCATCCTGATCGGGGAGATGCGCGTTCGGATCTCCTCATGAGGCTTGAGCAGCCGTTAATGCAAGGATTTGAGAGATCTCGCCCGCTTCAGCTCCCCCTCACTGTAGAATAGAGTGTGGTTCCTACAGACCCTGCCTATTCCGTCGCGAACGTTGAGGTCGACCTCGTGGTCGCTCCACCGGCTGTGATTTCCCTGCAAGATGTCGTGCACAAGTACGAAGATCGCACGGCTTTGAACGGAGTCTCGTTCGACGTTCGTTCTGCCGAATTGTTCGGGTTGCTCGGGCCAAACGGCAGCGGCAAAACCACGCTTTTCCGCATTCTTTCCACGCTCATGGTTCCCGTCGCTGGCCAGGCAAAAATCCTGGGACATGATGTCGCCCGCGACCCCGGTCGTTTGCGCCACCAGATCGGTGTGGTTTTTCAGGCTCAAAGCATCGACGTCAAGCTAACCGCCGAGGAGAATCTATGGCACCAGGGTCATCTCTACGGTTTGCGCGGGACGGCCCTGCGCAATCGCATTCAAGAGATGCTCGAACGAGTAGGGCTGGCGGATCGTGCCCGGGAAAAAGCGGAGACATTTTCCGGAGGGATGCAGAGACGGCTGGAGCTCGCGAAAGGGCTTCTCCACCATCCCTCGGTGTTGTTGATGGATGAACCGACCACCGGGCTTGATCCCGGAGCGCGGCGCGATGTGTGGCAATACCTGGCGACCTTACGGGACAAAGAGCGGGTGACCGTCTTGATTACCACCCATCTCATGGAGGAGGCCGAACGTTGCGACCGCTTGGCCATCCTCAATGAAGGTAAGGTGGTCGCGCTCGGTACCCCCGATGAACTGAAACGTGAAATTGGCGGGGACGTAATCCTGTTCGATTCCAAGGATCCCGAGTCTCTGGCGCGACGAATTCGTGCTCAGTTCGCATTGGATGCTCAAGTCCTTCAGCATCAGGTCCGTGTGGAACGAGAGAACGGTCACCGCTTCGTCACCGATGTAGTCGAGGCTTTCCCGGGAGAGATCGAAGCTGTCTCGGTGAGTAAGCCGACTCTGGAAGACGTCTTCATCCACCGCACCGGTCACCGATTCTGGACGGACGAGAAGGACGTTTAGGGCAACACCGCCGCTTGGGAATGCTGGTGTCCCGAGCCTGCCAATCCGACTGCATAGCAAGACGACCAGGCAGCGTCATGGTCGGCAGGGTTGGGCGGATGGAATGAACTAACTATGGTTAGCCGCACCGAAACCTTAGCTGTCCCCGCCACCCCGGCCTCGGCCGGAGTCACTTTGCCGGCGTTTACTCTTTGGTGGCGAGAAGTGGTTCGCTTCTACCGTCAGCGGTCCCGGGTCGTTGGCGTCATCGCCTCTCCTGTCCTTTTTTGGATTGTGATTGGTTCAGGCTTCGGCAGCTCATTTCGCTCGGGCGATGCTCGAGGAGAGCAGCATTATCTCGACTACTTCTATCCCGGCGCGTTGATCATGATCGTGTTATTCACCTCGATTTTTACCATGATGTCGGTGATCGAGGACCGCAAGGAAGGATTCCTGCTCTCCGTAATGGTCGCTCCCGTTCCCCGCTCCGCCATCGTACTCGGAAAGGTCTTGGGCGGAACAACCTTGGCCGCCCTCCAGGGATTGATCTTTCTGGTGTTCGCACCGCTCGTCGGGGTCCATCTCGGCCTCTGGGAACTTCTGCTCGTCGTACTCGTCGTGTTCCTGGTTTCCTTTGCGCTCACGGCGCTGGGCTTCGCCATCGCCTGGCCCATGGACTCGACCCAAGCCTTCCATGCCATCATTAATCTGTTTCTCATTCCGCTTTGGCTGCTCTCGGGGGCACTGTTTCCGCTCTCAGGAGCCTCAGGATGGCTACGTCTGCTGATGCGGATCAATCCGTTGACCTACGGAGTGGAGGCGTTGCGCGGACTCTTATATCCAGAGAGCGCGACCGTGACCTCCTTGCCGACCAACCTGGCTGCAATCGCCCTGTTCACGCTTTGTATGTTTGTTCTATGCTTTTTTATGGTGAATCGGCGCACCACAAAGCCGTCGGCTTGATGCAGATTCCGCCTCAATACGCGGTTTTCCCCGGACTCGACGCCAGCCTGAATGGAACCAGTGCGGTACTATTGCTGATCGGCCGCGGACTGATTAAACGCGGTCACATGATAGCCCACCGGGCGGTCATGATAGCTGCCCTGATTTCTTCCAGCCTGTTTCTTGCCAGTTATCTTTACTACCATTGGCACGTGGGATCGGTGCACTTTCAGGGGCAGGGGTGGGTGCGGCCCCTGTACTTCACGATCCTGATTTCTCACACTCTCCTGGCCGCCGTGATTGTGCCGATGATCATCTTGACGTTAAGCCGGGCGCTGCGAGAGCGCTACGATCGCCACCGGGCGATCGCTCGCTGGACCTATCCCTTGTGGCTGTACGTGTCGGTGACCGGGGTGGTGGTTTATCTGATGCTCTATCGGCTCTTCGCAGGTTGATCTCGGACGGGCGAGACAGTTGCCAGCTGGTGAGGTCTTAGGAATTGTCCCTAGTGCGACTCAAGATCGACGTTTCCGGCACCATCGGCGATTCCGCGTGGCGCCAGCTTCGCCAGTTCGATCAGGTTCAAAGTGCTGCCTTTGGACCTCAATTTGGCAGCGGCGAACGGTGCCAACATGCCCCCAATGCCCCGCATTCGAAAGGCGAATGGATCGGAGCCGAAATCCGATTGCAGACGCCACTTCTGGCGCAGTACGCCGTTTCGCATTACCTCGAACAAGATCGCGTTCTCGACGCGGATGTCGTCGAGTGATCCCTCACCATGCTTCGGACCCTGGCCAACCCTCTAGCCGCCATCCAGCCCACAAGCCTATCGTCCACCGTATGCTCCCGATTTTCGGTCGGCACCAAAAGCATTCTGCACAGCGCTTGATAAATGTGTCTCTCGTACGATTGCAGAACGATTGGAGCTGGTTCCGGTATTGCGCGTTCTCCAGGGTCTGGTTTTTTCACGTTTCTTGCTATGCCACTCGTTTTCCCAACGCCGATGAACCGGTAATAGCGGAGTAGAGCGCTTCTCTAAGCGCTACATCCCGCGGGTCACCGGCCAAGCGTGTCCCCATCTGGCTTGTCACGTATGCGTAGCCAACACCGACGGTTGGATCGGCGAAGCCAAGAGAACCACCAGCTCCCGGTGAGCCGAAGGATTTGGCGCTGCCGAATGACCAGACGGTGCTCGGCTTCATAAAGCCAAGTGAGAATTGCACGCCGTCGGTCTTCAGGCATTCATCGTAAAATCCGTGCCTCGGGGGAATCGCCGGCGCGGTCAGCAAGTCCAAGGTCTGCTGGCGTAATCCCAACTCGCGCCCGCCGTTCGCGAATACGCCATACGCGTGCGCGATGGCTCGCGCTGTACCTACGCCATTGCCGGAAGGCACTTCGAGACTGCGCGCATAGATATGTTCCGCATCCTGGTATATTCCAGTGCCAGGATTCCTGTTCAGCGCCCGGTTGAGGTTGGAACGAGGATTCATCACTTCCAGCATGAAGCGAATCCCGAAGCCGCGCAGCATCTCGGTCAGACTGGGCGGCCCCAGTGTGGCCAGACGTGAGTTCGGAATTGCTTCAGGCAACCTGATGTAGACATCCTCTCCGAGCCGTGACGCGACCTCATCTTGAAAGAACTGTCCCAGACTGCGATGCTGCGGATCCACTCGTCGAAGCAGTTCGCCTTCATAGAAACCGAGTGTGAGGGCGTGATAGCTCTGGCGGGTTCCGGGCTCCCACGCCGGTTTCTGGCGAGCCATGACCACCGCCAGGCGATCCAGGTCGGCAACCACGCTGCGATCCACAGGCTCATCGAAGCTGAACAGGCCCGCCTGGTGGGCGAGCAATTGGCGCACAGTGATTCGCTCTTTGCCTTGCTGCGCAAATTCCGGCCAGTACGTCGAGACCCGTTCTTCGTAGTCGAGCCACCCTCGCGAGTGAGCGATGGCAAGGGTCATGGCTGCCAAGCCCTTGGTTGCCGAGTGGACCACCACCATGGTGTCCTGTTCCCAAGGCTCGTGAGTCAGTTTGTTTCGAATACCGCCCCACACGTCGACAACTTTCTCGCCATGGATGAAAGCGCAGCAGGCGCCGCCCAACTCGCGTCGTCGGGCAAAGTTCTCGGCAAACGCCTCGCGCACGGCTGCGAATCCCGGACCGACGTGTCCCTGGATATTGAACATCAGCTCTTCATCCTCATCGCTCTTCTACATCTTACGCCAGCGTCCTTCTGTGATGGAGGTCACTAGGAAGCCTGAGGAGAACTAACGATTCGAGACCGATCTTCGGCTACTCTGGTCTAAGCGCCTGATGGAAAAGTTTGCCCGTAACTCGTTCAGTTGCCAATTCAGTTGGTGACCAGAAGAGCCTGTTCGCGCCAGTTACAGTCTTGTGCTGAGGACTGCGTCACAAGGGACGGCCCTTGCAATGACAGCATGAACATAGCAGATGCAGCTTCGCAAACGCTCCGCGACGACGTGATCAATATCGTCCTGGGAACGGTTTTCTTGGCCGTGGGAGCGACAGCCTGCGCTATCGCAGCGATCCGTGGGCACAGGGGCGTCCGCATCCTGGTATGGTGGGGAATTTTTAGCGGGATGTACGGCCTCCAAACACTGGGGCAGACTCCCACCCTTTTGACGGTTCTGCCGCACTCCCTCCTCTCTGTCGCTCCCTATGTCAATACGGCGGTCAGGTACCTGCTCCTGGTTTCTGCTTTGTTCGCCTGGCGAGAGCTGGCCCTGGGCAAACTCAGGCTCCTCATCCAACTGGAAATCTTCGTCGGGTCTGCAATTGCTCTGTTGGGTATTGGCACGTTCGTCCTCGGTGGCCCAGCCGACAAATGGATCTTCTACAATAACCTGCTCGTAGTTCTTGCCACGCCTGTCCTGTTAGCTGTCGTGTTGGTTCCAAGATCTTCCAGGTTCCTCGTGATACCCATTCCCCGTGTTCTGGCCGCTGGTATGCTCATTTTTGCGTTGGAGGTGCTGTACACCAACTTGGGGACCGTCCTGCACTATCGCCCGCTGCCCTTGGTGGACTCGTTTGCCTTTGCCCTCCTTCTGCTTTCGCTGGGATACGTAGCTCTGGAGATACTGTTTACAAACGAGCGTCGTCTGCTCTCCATCGAGACGGAACTGGAAACAGCTCGACAGATACAGTCTTCAATTCTTCCGGCGACGGTTCCCGAACTAGAGAACCTGCGTATCGCTGCTTCTTACCGGCCCATGACCGCCGTTGCGGGCGATTTCTATCAATTCGTCCGCTCCGACAACCAGCATCTGGGCATCCTTGTGGCAGACGTCTCCGGTCATGGCATCCCGGCCGCACTCATTTCTTCGATGATCAAAGTGGCCATGCAGTCGGTTGCCGTTCATGCCGATGATCCCGCACAGGTGCTTGGCGGCTTGAATCGTATCCTGTCGAGTGAGGCGCCCGGTCAATTTGTCTCGGCGGCTTATCTTTGGATCGACACAGAAAACCGCGGCGCGCTCTACTCCGCTGCTGGACATCCGCCGTTGCTGTGTTGGCGGAATACGAGAGGCGAAATGCAGCGTATCGAATCTAATGGACTGTTGTTCGGAGTCGAACCTCACTCTGCGTATCCGGTGTGCAGCGTACCGATTGAACCATCCGATCGCTTCCTGCTTTACACCGACGGCGTGACGGAAACTGAGAACGCCGCGGGAGAGGCGTTTGGCGACCAGCAACTGGAACGGGTTGTACGCAATAACCGATTGCAGCCTGCCTCCGAACTGTCGCGTCAAGTGCTCTCCGAACTCGAGAAGTGGCGGCCTGTTGCCGTGAACCAGCAGGATGACATTACGCTCATCGTCGTCGATGTTTCTTAGCTGACCCGGCACCCATCCAAAAGCCAAAACAGTACTGAGGCCAGCGAACCGAGGGAGTTGCCAAGTGCTGTCATATATCGCCCTTGCACTTCCGTATGCTCCCCATTTTCGGTCGGCCAAGAGAAGCATTCTGCCTGGCGCTTCTTCATCGCACCTCTGTGATCGCAGGGCAGCTGGCTATAGCCTGGCCCGCGCCAGCGAACCGGCCTTGGCGCCGCACAGAATGGGGCCTCCGGAGGCTAAGACGGCGCTGGTCTCGATGCCCAGATCCTTTGCCCTATATGCGTATATCGGGAATTGGCATATTAGGCATGAGGGCCGGAAGGCGGTGGGGCGAATGTAGCCGCATCTCAGGTCCCTATCGAACCAATCGAAACTCTAGTCTAGAATTCGATGGGGCTCCCCGGTGATGTGAAATGGAATGTGCTTTATGAAGACATTGGTTGCAGCCCTGATCGCTTCTGTTCTCCTGAGCATCGTGCAAGCTCAAACTGACGCCGCGGCATCGTCCTTCCGAGCACAAGAGAAGGCACCTCCGACAGATGGGAGTTCATCCAAAAAGACATTGGCGAATAACGCAAGTGCGCCATTACAGCCTGTTGTGGGTACATAACCCAACCTCATCAAGCGCCTCAACCAAGGCAAGCAGCAGTATCGTTGTGAATCTTGCCAAGCAAAAATGGCAGGGTTTAGCGAATACCGCCGTCATCGCAAGAGGATATTTGTGTTTATGCGAGCGCCCGCGTCAGCGCTTGCTGGAAGGGCCTCAGAGCAGGTTCCAACGCATTTCCGACCTGCCGACCACCGGACGCCCGCCATTCTGCCTGTGGATAATCGCTTCCTAATGCTGCGGAGTGGAGAGCGTGTTTTCTGTTATATTCGCACTCATAGCCCCTATTATGGCCTCTGGCGTACATCCCCCTAGCGAATCCGAACTGAAGCTACGTCCACGAATGTCAATGCGCAGCCGGCTGGTCTTTCTTTTGACCGGCTGGTTGATCGTACTGATGCCATTCCTGTTCTGGTGGAACACCTGGTTTGGTCGTGAGCTTTCCGACCGGCAGATCGCCAGTTACTTGCACGACGACCGACATCCCCGGCACATCCAACACGCTCTTGTGCAAATTGGCGAACGCATGGGGCAACACGACCCGACCGTCACGCGCTGGTATGGGGAACTCCCTCGTCTTGCCTCCTATCAGGTGGAGGAGGTCCGCAATACCGACGCGTGGGTCATGGGCCAAGACCCTTCCGGCTCAGGCTTTCACGGGGCACTGCGAAACATGCTCGGCGACCCTTCCCTGAATGTCCGCGGGAACGCTGCCCTATCGCTGGTGCGGTTTGGCGACCCCAGTGGAAGGCCGCAGCTTCTCGAACTGCTCCAGCCCGCCAAAATCGTCTCTCCCCAGCCGGGAACGATGATTGATGCGGCCCAGACTGGCACGGCCGTGCATCAGGGTGGCACAGTGGCAAAACTCGAAAGCGGCGAGGGTCACAAAATTGAGGTTCGCTCTCCGATCAGTGGACGTTTGCGCGAGATATCGGCCCGAATCGGCCAGCCTCTAGACGCCGGCGCCTTAATTGCGATTGTGAGCCCGGGTACAGCGCAGATCTGGGAAGCTCTGCGCGCCCTTTATTTGGTCGGGCAGCCGGAGGATATTGCCGCCATTTTGCCCTACGAGCGAGATCTTCCCGATACTCCAGACCAGGTTCGGCAGCAGGCCATCGAGACAGAAAAGGCTATCCGGGATAGAGAGAAGTAGGACCCAGGAGTTGGCAGCGTTGCGGATTGCTCCCTACCCGTTTTTTCCCTGCGCCGCCCGCCAAGCCCAAGTTGCAAGTGGTCCGTGCACGCACCAGCGAAGGGCGTAGCAGAAATTGTAACGCCACGCAAAGAAGTCGTTGGCCAGGGCAAGCCAAGAATTAGAGACACTTCCCTCTTGGGTTCGGATCGCTGTCACTAGCGTCCCTTTTCTGGGCGTTCCTCTTCCGAGCACCAGGGTCATCGTCGCGATCAACCTGATCCCCGCGACTGCGCCACTGGCTTACGCCGTAACGCAGATCCTGGAGCAAGCTCCCACAGCGGCTTCTTCCGGGGCACGATGCTCGAATCGAAACTAGCCTATTCACCAGGTCCGGGTGGCGCAGCAGCCGAGTAAAAGCCCGAGATGCTCGCGCTCTCTAAGATGTGGCCTCGCCTTCCTGCCTCCAGCAGCGAATGATACAGCCCCTCGGGAAGTGCCGGAAAGTGTGGCGGGAGGACTTGCCCATGGAAAAACACTTTCAGGTCTCTATCCAGAGCGTACACCGTGAACACATAACGGTGGCGCACGGGCTGAATGGTGGTGGGCGGGCAAGGACCGTCATATTCAGGGCCAACGGCGAAGTCATTCCAGATTTGAGCGCCCGCCGGGCTTCCTTTTCTGCCGGCATTCTGGGGAAGCTCGGTGGTATCACGAGGGATATTGAACATCCCCCAATGAGTAAACGCAGCATCGATGTCGTAAGCGATCACAGTGAAGCTGCGCGTCTCCGCTGGAACATTGGTCCAGGACAGCTCAGGCGACTCATTGCCTCCGGTGGAGCCGTTCGAGGTACAGCCGGGGCTGTTGAGGATCATACTGAGCGGCAGGGTTGCGTTGTTCTCGAAGGTCGTGCTGCTTAACCGGAGGTGCTTGGTATCTGACGTGTCCGCGTCTGCGCCGCGTACCGGCACTACAGCGGCTAGGACCAACATCAACAGCACAATTGCCAGAAAGCTCATGTAGAGTTTCATTGGGAAATTTCCTCCCGCGCGAATTGCCGTTCGGAAAAGATTGCACAAATGGCGGGAAAGATCCGAAACAAGTCAGAGGGCTTTTATCCCAGAATCACTTGCTTAGCTGAAAACCAGCTACGATCGGAAAGGTCTCGGGCTTTCACCGCAACATAGGAACCTTGAACCCGAATCTGCTTCTTGACCTTCAAAAAGCGGCGACTCATTGTACGCCTTTCTGTCTGCCATCGTTAGTAGCTAGGCCAGGCGAAGCGGCTTTACCCGTTCGCTCCACGATGTTGCCGAGCGGCTGGCAGCGGGGAGACTGCCAAGGCTCGGCCGCCGTACTCTATTCTCTTAACGACTAAGCCATAATCTTGGTTCAGGATGCGATGGAGACAACGATGAGAGGGGTGATGCGCAGATGGGGTTTAGCAGTTTGCCTGTTACTCCTGGTCAGTCTGGCGTCTGTGTCTTTCGCATCGGCGAACGGTTCAACCGCGGGCCAGGCGTCCAACAAGTTCGACAGCGTTGTGGTCGATTCCCTCGATGCTGAAGCTTGGAACGGCATCGTATTTGCAGCCAAGGCCTTCGGACAACCCTCGAGTTTTGCTCTCCGCTTCGGATCGTTCAACGGCACATTTATCGAGGGAATGTCGATCTTTGATTCGATCCATGCAGTAGGGCCCCACGCGCCCGACGGCTCCTATAGCTGCGTTTCCTGGCAAGTGTCACCCAGGGCTGCCCCGATAACCCTCGAGTGGTCACGCATCGACGAGACCACTGTCCTTGGTCGAATCACCGCGGAGCAGAATTTCCAGACCGTGCTCGAGACCTACATTCCCTTTGCCGGTTCCTCCTGGGGACTCCCCGGGGTGTTTTCGATTGTGGACGGCGGGCAAGGGATTGCGGGCGAACGGTACTTTGACGGTATTTTCGGTAGGGCCAGTCAGTTTGTGGTGATGATTGACCGGCCGGCGATTGGCCGTGGGACATATCCCTCTCTGGAAGAGTTGCGGCTGACCATGAAGGGCGCGGGAATTCTTGTCGACTCCGTAGATAGTGATCCCTCAAGGAACGCTGCCGGACTGCAGTTCGCCACCGACAATTCCAAGACTGCACACTTCGTTGCCCTTCTGGGATGGGACCGCGAGCAGTTGACGCGCCAAGCCAAGACGCTGCTTGCGCCAGGCAGAATCGACTCCATCCTGAAGCAAAAGGCGGAGGCCTATGCGGCGCGCCGGCCTTCCTCAAAGGGAATTTTCGAGGCAGCTCCGGAGATCATCGGCAACAACATGTTCTGGAACACCCTGTATGCGCCGCAGAACGACCTCATCTTCCCCAGCATCAGTCGGCGTGCCGCTCAGCGGGCCGGGGGGTGGGTACTGGGCGCTTGGGACGGCTTCTTCGGTTCACTCCTCACCAGTCTGGAGGACCCTTACCAAACCTGGGCGACGATTCGCGCCATTCTGCGGGCGCAGACCGAAACCGGCCTAGTCCCCAATGGAATCGCCGCCGGAATCACGCCCGACCGCTCTCAGCCGCCGGTCGGCGCCTATGCCGTTTGGAAGGTGTACCAGCATCAACCCGACAGGGAGATGCTGACCTGGGCCTATCCGCGTCTCAAGCGCTGGCATGAGTGGTGGTTTGCAGATCGCGGCGACGGACAACCTTGGCGCGATGGGAATCGCGACGGGCTGCTCGAGTGGGGCAGCAACCGCGGGTCCGGCGAAACCAGCGGAGGCCGCGGGTTTCTGATGCAGGCGAAGTGGGAATCAGGGATGGACGACAGTCCAATGTGGGACGACGCCCATTACGACCCGAAGACCTACACCATGGACCTGAATGACGTTGGGCTGAACTCCCTGTACGCCCTCGACGCGGAAAGCCTCGCGGTCCTGGCCGCAATCTTGGGCAAGGACGACGACCGCCAAACGTTTCAGCGAGACTACGAACGCATGAAACAGCTGGTACGCGACAAACTGTGGAACGAAACCGATGGCATCTATGAGAATCGCTTCTGGAACGGGCAGTTCTCCAAGCATCTCTCGCCCACCAACTTTTATCCCATGCTCGCCGGCATTGCCACCCCGGAGCAAGCTCAACGGATGGTGAAGGAACATCTGCTGAATCCGCGAGAGTTCTGGGGGGAATACGTCGTGCCCACGACTTCGCGAAGCGACCCCGCATTCGCCGATCAGTACTACTGGCGAGGCAGCATCTGGGGGCCGACCAATTACCTGCTCTACCACGCCATCGACCGTTACCGCTTCGATAAGGTCGCCTTGGAGTTTGCCGCCAAGAGCTACGCTCTCTTCATCGACGACTGGAAGGTCAACCAGCACAACGATGAGCTGTATCACGCCTGGGGCGGAAACGGCGGTGGAGACGTGCATTACACTTGGGGCGCATTGCTCTGTCTGATTCCGCTCGAGCAATTCATCGACGACAATCCCTGGGACGGTTTGCGATTCGGTGCCCTGAACCCCGGGACGGAGGGAAGCTTCCGCGGAGCTCGATCGAACGGTCACAGCTATGAGGTAACGATCGGACCGAAGGAAACCGAAATGCGCCGTGACGGAGCCATGAGGTTCCACGCGGATGCCGGCGTGGTCGTGCGAAGCTACGTCGTTTCCCCATCGAGCCTGTCAATGAAGGTTGCGAGCGAGCGCGATTTCCAGGCGACCACGGGAGAGTTCGCATCGGGAAGGCTGATTCTCCGCTTGGACGGGCAACCTCGACCGAAGCTAACCGTCGCGAACGGTACCGCTGTCTTCGCCATCCTACGGGGTGAGCATATAGTGGAGTTAGGAGTCGAAGGGCGATAGCAGGTGGTCCGCTCGATCACTTCGATAAGCGGGCCACGTAGACGGCAAATGGCTCCAGGGACACTCTGTCCCCCCCAGCCTTCGGTGGGGAGTTGAGCGTCGTTAACAGCACCTTCATCCGCGCAGGGGAGAAACCTTGCTTCGTCAAGTCGAAGTTTATTTCCTGCACGCTGGCTGACATGTTCAATGCGACCAGGACGGCCTCGTTTTGGTAACGGCGGAGATAGGACAACACATTGGTGTTGTCCTCGTTCAGTGGCAGGTAATCCCCGTCGAGCAACGCGCGGTCTTGATGACGAAGCCTCAACAGATGACGGTAGAACTGGAGAATCGAATTCGGATCTTTCGATTCGCTGGCCACATTGTATTTCCTATAAGTCGAGGGAATCGGCAACCAAGGTGTGCCGCCGGTAAAGCCCGCGTTCGTGCCATCGCTCCATTGCATGGGAGTACGCTCCCCATCCCGGCCCTTATATCCGGGCCAGCCGGTGATTCCCATCGGGTCCTTCACATCTTCCTTCCGCATAGGATCGTTGTTCGTCATTCCCAGTTCCTCGCCGTAATACATGACAGGCGTGCCGCGCAGCGTCAAATAAAGCGCCGCCATCAGCTTGGCGATCTCGTCATTGTGCTTGCCGTCGCCATAGCGCACATAGGATCGCTCCATGTCGTGGTTGCCGATGACGTACGTGGGCCATCCGCCGGTTGACTCGGCGAGGGCGATCTGTTTTCGGAACTCCGGAGCCGAGAGCCGGTCCACTTTGCAGAACATGAAATCCATGGGCAACTGAATTTCATCGTTATGGGTGCCGTAGTACTCCTTCAACTCGGCTGCACTGTCGGTGTAGGTTTCGCCCACCAGCACGGCGCCATTTTCGTCGGCAACGCCGCGCAAGCGGCGAAGCACGTCATGGTTTTCCGGCAGTTTGTCGTTGTGTTGCTCGAGCATCTTCGGGTCGCCCATCTCATTCAGGCCCGCGAGAATGGGGTTATCCCGCAGCTCCGGATCCTCCAACAACAGGTCGACAGCATCGAGACGGAATCCGGAAACACCGTGCCGGTACCAGAAACGCGTCACATCGAACATTGCCTTTTCCACCGCCGGGTTACGCCAGTTCAGATCAGGTTGTGCACTAGCAAAGTAGTGGTAGTAATACTGACCGGTGGCAGGATCCAACTTCCAGGTGCTGCCACCAAACCCGGAGATCCAGTTGTTGGGCGGTTTGCCGTCACCCTTGCCATCGCGCCATATGTACCAGTCACGATGGTCAGAGACTCGCGACGACTTGGAGTCCAGAAACCAGGGGTGCTGCTCGGAAGTGTGGTTCATTACGAAGTCCATGATGATGCGAATGTGCTTCCCCTTCGCCACGTTGGCGAGATGATCAAAATCAGCCAGCGTCCCATACATGGGATCGATATTCTCGTAGTCGGAGACGTCGTAGCCAAAATCGACCTGCGGGGAGGGATAGCAGGGGGTAATCCAGATCGCGTCCACCCCGAGCTTTTGCAGATAGCCGAGCTTGGATTCGATCCCTTTCAAATCGCCGATGCCATCATTGTTGCTGTCGGCAAAGCTGCGGGGGTAGATCTCGTAGAACACCGCGTGCTGCCACCATTGGTGACCTTGCGCATCCACCGGTTTTCTCTGCCCGAAGGAGAATGCCGATACTACACATAGACCGAGGATCAGCAAGGCTGAGGCGGTGGGTTCCCCCGTCATAGGAGCTTCCATTCAACAATAGCAATAAAGATTTGGGCACGTCACCCGACTTCGATCGCGTTCCGGCGTTTCCAATAGGGGGGAGCGGCAGCAATGCGAGCGATCGTGTCGCTCGGGAGACCTTAGGGTTCAGATTGGCATTGCGCCAACTTCTTTTTCGACCTCGGTCGTATCCACCATTACGATCGCATCCCATGGGCAACCGTCGAGGAAGCAACCGTCTGGTCCCTTGCTGGTGCACTTCTTGCAACCGATGCAGAGGATGGGGTCCACTTGGATTCGCCCGAACGGTGGGTGGTCTTCGTCGGGAACCCAGAACATGCAATCCTCAACCGGGCAATATTCGACGCAAGCCGGGGAGCCGGCACAACCCGTACAACATTCGGTGATAACAGCTAACTCCTTTGGTTTCTTCTTGCGAGGGGTGCTTATGCCGGTCGACTTGGGTTCAAACTTTAGCTCGTCGGGCACCATCCCAACAGCTCTAACTTCGGACATGGCCCGAATTATAGCATTGGGCCTCGAACGATACCGCCTGCCCAGGGCAAGCTAACCATTGACTGACCGCATGCGAGCGGGCCGGTTCAATCTTTTTTTCGCAGGATGACCTGCGTTCTCCGTAATTCCCGCTACCTCAAGTGACGGGCTCTTGCACCGGCAAATAGGCAACGAGAAAAGGAATTAAGGAGAAAATAAAATGAAAACGACCCAGAATAACGCTGCGCCTACCTACAGAAGTTTGAAAACAGCTTCCCTTCTATCAAGACACCCGGCCGAGAAGACTAGGATCTTTAGTCGTCAACACCTACGTCTTGCTTTTCTGGCTTTGCTAACCCTTGGCACTTTTGTTTCACTCGTAATTCCAGCGGCTGCAGGTGCGATTACGGTGTCTCAACTGGCGGGTTCATGGCAGGCAACCCTCGTCATCGATGGAGGCTGCGGACAGGGAACGAAGCTTGTCGTGTTCAAGCTGAATTCCACTGGCGCGGGGAGCGCCGCGGCGCTTTACCACACCCCCGCATGTGGCAACAACAGTCTGGCGGGTACGATCCAGATCACCCTCGACAACAGTATGGGTAACGGCTCCGGGACGGCCCAATTAACGTTCGGCTCCACCGTGTTCCACTTCAACATCCAGGTGGCTCCGAACGCCCAAATCTTCAACCTGGTCGATGTCACCGACTCCGTAAATTACGAAGAGGGGTCGGCCATCCGCCAGTAACTACGAGATAGCGCATAGTCCTGAGGTGGGGAGCCTCCCAGCGCTCCCTGCCTTTTTTGGGTCATCCCTGTTTCCACGAAATTGAGCGACCCTTTCGCCTCGTGCTCATGGCGGCTGAGCGATCCGCTTACCTAGAGCAGCCGTTCGGAAATTGGATATGTGCCCGAACGGCCGCTGTGCGACCGCCCGTTCGGTCGCGCGCAGAATCACCCATCGCGAGATTCTCCTTGTTGGCAAGTCATGATAGGGTGGCAATTGCGCTGGTGATTCCCGTGCTCCGCGCAGAGCTTCCAAGTATTAGGTTCGTGCCATGTCGCAGTCTCCAAACCCAGCCGCGCCGCAGCCAGTGACGCCTCTGCTTGCGTTGGCCACTCAGGCGCTCCAGGCCGGGCGACCAGCCGATGCGATCGCGCCATTGCGCGATGCAGCCCTGCTTGAGCCTTCCAATGCCATCATCCAGCACGATCTCGGCCTCGCCTGCCTCGAGGTGGGCCGCGTACCCGACGCCATCGCGGCACTGCAGCGGGCCGTCGCCAGCAACCCGCGCTACGCCGACGCATATTTCCGCCTGGGAATCGCCTTGGAGAAGCTGGGCGACATGGGCGGGGCAATCGTTGCCTACGACCGCGCCACGAAGCTGCTCCCTGCCCTGACCGAGGCGTGGTTCCGCACTGGCGCCCTGGTCTACATACTGGGCCATCGCGACGAGGCGATCAGCTGTTTCCGCCGTGCGGCGGTGACCGGAGGTAAGACCAGCTTCGGCCGCCTAGGTAAGGCCAGGGCGCTGCTGATCGAGGATCGCCACGAGGAGGCCGAACCAGTATTGCGAGAGATGCTGGTGGCCGATCCGAGGAACGCCATGGCGTATGAATTGCTGGGCAGTCTGCTCTCTGAGGTCGGCCGTTTCGATGAGGCCCGTGCATGCTTCGAACGCGCGATCGCGATCGCGCCGCTGCTGGCGGGAAGCTACTATGACCTCGTCCGGTGTCGCCCGGTCAGGAGCGGTGACGGTCTACTGCAGGGGATGCAGGCCGCCCTGGCCACGCCGGGACTGGAAGCAGGGCAACGCCAGCGGCTTCACCTCGCGATCGGCAAGGCGGCGGAGGATCTTGGCGACTACGGCTTGGCCATGCAGCATTTCGACGCCGCAGACGCCGTGCGACGCAGCTCCGGGTCGTTCGACTCGGCTGCGTTCTCCCTCGAGGTCGACCGCCTGATTGTCCGCTGCACACCCGAATGGATCGCGCGAGCCCCCGAACTCGGCAGTCCCGATGCGACGCCGGTGCTGATCCTCGGCATGCCCCGGTCGGGCACAACTCTCGTCGAGCAGATCGTCTCCATGCATCCCGAGGTTGCAGCCGGCGGCGAGTTGAATTTCTGGAACGAGCGCGGGGCGGCGTGGCAGCGCTCGGGTGCGGATGGTAACGAGATGCCATTCCTCGCCAAAGCGGCGGCAGAATATCTCGGCGTGCTGCGCGCGATCGCGCCGACGGCGGCGCGAGTGTCCGACAAGATGCCGTTCAACTTCCTCTGGGCCGGACTGATCCACGTGGCATTCCCGC
>Ga0187778_10001464_pt1 | contig 16433 bp, 14 predicted proteins | sample 1015_Q2_SP5_20_M_FD_132418 | JGI IMG/M metagenome (GOLD analysis project Ga0187778, IMG submission 132418) | Tropical peat soil microbial communities from peatlands in Department of Meta, Colombia - 1015_Q2_SP5_20_MG | ecosystem: Environmental > Terrestrial > Soil > Wetlands > Peat | place...
AGGTCTTGAGCTACGAGTGCGTAGACATCCCGGCTGCGCGGCGCGTCCAGGTCACCAATGTGGGGCGATAGGACGATTCGGTCGTCGAAAGCAAGCGCGATCGTGCTCTTCATCTGTCCGCCGGCTGCCAGGACGGGCTCTGCAAGGCGCCGTTTGAGCCGCTGCTGCAAAGGTGCCGTGCCTCGCCCGAGTCGTATCGGGCGTGGCCGCTCCTGCACGACGCGTACCACCGCGTCGTCGGCCGGACGAACGATCGGCCGATTGTGATGCAAGAACAAGTCCGCAACCGCCGCCAGTTCTCGTGTGGCCTGCGTCTCGTCGGTCAGCACCGGTTCGCCCGAGACATTGCCCGAAGTCGCAACCAGCGGTCCACCAAAGTCACCCAGTAACAGGGCATGCAAGGGGCTATAGGGAAGCAACGCACCGATCTCGTTGAGTCCCGGCGCGAGGTTCTTGGGCAACGAACTCGTCGCGTTGCGGCGCACGAGCACGATCGGACGAGCGAAATCCAGGAGCGCCGCGCATTCGTTCCCGTTCGGATCAAGGTCGCAACGCAGCCGCTCAAGGCCATCGGTGCCCGCAAGCGGAAACATGACCGCGAGGGGCTTGTTTGGCCGGCGCTTGCGCTCGCGCAGCTTTTGCACCACGAGCGGCGCGCTTGCGTCGCACAGCAAGTGGTAGCCCCCGACGCCTTTGACGGCGACGATTGCACCCGCCCGCAAGGCCCGCACGCAGGCGGCCAGCGCCGCCTCCCCTAGAACGGCTGTGTCACGAGCCCCGCCATTGAGGCGCAGTTGCGGACCGCACATGGGGCAAGCCAGCGGCTCGGCATGAAAGCGCCGGTCGGAAGGGTCTTGGTATTCGCGTCGACAGGCAGGGCACAACGCAAAGCCCGCCATGCTGGTTGCGCAACGGTCGTACGGCAAATCCCGAATCACGGTATAGCGCGGTCCGCATTGCGTGCAGTTTAGAAAGGGGTAGCGCCAGCGCCGGTCGGAAGGGTCGAGCAACTCGCGCAGGCAATCGGGGCACAGCGACTGGTCGGGCGGTAGCTCGGCACCGTCGCGCCCGCCATCGTCCGTGCTGCCAATGATGCGAAAACCCTGCGCTGCAACGGCTGTTGCCGCTTCGACGGTCACAAGCTGCGGGCGGGCAAGGTCCGGGGCCTCTTGCACGAGTGCATCGAGGAAGGAGGAAAGTGCCGCGGATGAGCCGTAGGCCTCAATGGCGACGCGGCCCGCATCGTTGCGTACGCTGCCAGACAGTCCGTAACGCTGGGCCATGCGATAGACAAACGGGCGAAACCCGACGCCCTGCACGCGCCCGGCCACGACAACCCGTCGGCCTTGAAGCCGCTCCTCTTTTGGGCGCGCGTTCGGATTGTTCAGAAATCGATTCACGGCCTTTTACCCCAGGTTATGCACGCGTGTGGGTTCGCCTGTTTTGGCCTCACGCGGCACCGCCGCGTCGCGAATGCCGCTTGCCCACCAGATGCGGCAAGCGCCTTCATCGGAAACCATGCACGGCCCGACGGGCTGACGGGGTGAGCAGGCGCAACCGTACAGGGGGCACTCGTTCGGGTAGATGCGTCCCAGAACGACCTGTGCGCAGGCACAACCCGGTGGCATCGCTCCGGCTCGCTTATGCGCCGAGTGAAGCGGCGCGGGGAATCGGTTTCGCGCATCGAGTTCACGCAAGGCGGGCTTAAGAGCAAACCCGGAGCGGGCAATGGTGCCGATGCCGCGCCAGGTGGCGTCGACGACGTCGAAAACCCCATCGAGTATCGCTTGCGCACCGCGATTGCCGCCGTCGCGTACGAGCTCGGGATAGCAATTGTCGAGAAAAGGCCGCTGCGCGTTTACCTGGCGGATTACCGAGTACAGGGCGGCCAGAAGGTTCGATGGCGTGAAACCCGCGATGGCGGTGGCAATGCCGTGGCGCTGCGGCACAAACGCCCACTGTTCCGGTCCCATGACAGTTGCCACGTGGCCCGGCGCAATCAGCGCCTGAAAGCCTGGCGCGCCGCTATCCAGGAGCATCGCGACCGCGGGCCAGGTCAGCCGTCCCGACACGAGCAGCGTCAGATTTTGTGGAACACCTTCGGCGATCAGGCCCGCAACGGGTGCCATCGTGGTTTCGAAGCCCGCCGCAAAAAAAACGAATGGACGATCCGGCTGGGCAAGGGCCATCTGCGCGGCCTCACGCGGCGAGGCCACGGCACGCACGTCCGCGCCCCGGGCCCGCGCCTCGGCAAGCGAGCGCGGTTCGCCCTTGGGCACGTTGCACGGCACGCGCAGCATGTCACCAAAAGAAACCAGCGTAACGTCACCTTGCAGTGCGAGCGCGACGGCAAGGAAAATGTCCTCCTCGGGGCAGACGCAAACCGGGCAGCCCGGCCCGGGAATGAGCTCGATGGCGGGCGGCAGCGCGGCGCGCAATCCCGCTGTCGAAATCGTCCGCTCGTGTCCCCCGCAAACGTTCATCACGCGTAGCCCCTTCGGCAGGGGCAGTTCGCGGATGCGCGCGAGCCAGTCCTGCGCGCTGCGCATGGGCTGCTACACCCCGCCTGCCGCCGCCGGCGCGGCTCGCTGCATCCGCGTGCGCTGACGCAAAACCTGCTGATCGAGCCAGTCGATCCACGCCGTCAGGCTCCCGGTGCGTCGGGCCGATAGGCAAAACACGGGTGCCGGGTTTGCCAGTGCGCGCAGGTGCGCCGTGGCGACTTCGGGGCGAAAGTCATCGAGCACATCCAGAAGGTCCAACTTGGTGAGCAGCACCAGGTCGGCCTTGCGAAACATCACCGGATACTTGGCGGGTTTGTCGTCGCCTTCGGTGACGGAAAGCAGCGTCACATTGTGGTGCTGACCCAGGTCGAAACTCGCAGGACAGACGAGATTGCCGACGTTTTCGATGAATAGCACATCGATTTGGTCCAAGGCCAGATCGTGCAGCGCGTGATGAATCATCTGAGCATCGAGATGGCACGCCGAGCCTGTCGTGATTTGCACGGCCGGCACGCCCCGGGCACGGATGCGCCGTGCGTCGTTTTCGGTCTCCAGGTCGCCCTCGATGACCGCGATGCGCCAGCGTTGACCGACCGCGTCGATGGTCGCCTCGAGCAGGCTCGTCTTGCCGCTTCCGGGCGAGGACATCAGATTTATTGCCAGGACACCGTGCGCGTCAAAGTGCTCTCGGTTGTGCGCAGCCTCGCGATTGTTCGAATCGAGCAGGGATTCGAGCACATCGAGCGCCGCGCTCGCGACGCCCGCCGCCTCGGGTGTTGCTCGGGTTTGGGCCGCTGCTGCGTGCCCGGGCAGCGCACAGCCACAGGATTCGCACATTTTCTCTAGTCCTTTGGCGCGGTGCCACATTCGCAAGCCGTCGCAGGGTCTGCGGACGGGGCCTTGCACTCGATTTCGACACGGGTAAGGAGCAGCTCTTCGCCCGCAAGAAGGCGCACGCGCCATCCGCCGCAGCAGCCGCAAAGCAGCCGCTGCACCGGCACCTCACTTTGGGCTCCGCAAGTTTCGCAGGCCACGCGGACCGGCGCCGATTGCAGGTGCAATTGCGCGTCGTGGGCGACGGTGCCTGCGCGGGCAATCTCGAAGGCCTGCGCGAGCGAAGTCGGTTCCACGCCGCAAAGCGCACCGACGCTCACCGTCAGGCTCCGTACCCTCGTTGCGTTCTCGCGCCGGGCAATTCGCTCGACCGCGGCAATCAAGTTCTGGCACAGGGAAAGTTCATGCATGGAACGCGCCCCCATCCGGCGCGAAGGCCGCGAGCATCTGGTCGTACAGGTCCCAGGCGCCGCGCGCCTCCTCCTCGGAGATCTTCTGAATCGCATAGCCGACATGGATCATTAGCAGGTCACCGGGCGCGATGTTTTCCTCCTGCAGAAGAAACAGGCTCACGGTGCGTTCGATTCCCTTGGCTTCGCAACGCGCGAGCAGACCTTCGACAAGCAGAACTCGCATCGGTATGGCAAGACACATCGAGGACCTCCCAGCTCGGCCACGAACGGTACGCGAATCCGCGCACTCCCGCGTACCCCCTTTTACAGGCGTCAAGACGTAAGGCCAACTCCAACGCACCTGCGAGGCCCCGTCCGTTCGAAAGAAACGTTGCTGTTACTTCACGTAGTTGCGATAGGGTCTTTCCCTCGCTTTTTCGAAATCCGGGCCTTCAAATTTTTTGCACACAGGAAGGCGCTCTGAAAAAATAGGCGGGCTACGCGAGGCAAGGGCTTCGTTTCACCCAAGCCGCCAGGGCGCACAGTGCCGTCGCACGCCATCAAGGATGGCCAGACCGACACCGAGCATGCCACGATTCCCGGTGCGAGGAGAGCGGCCCCACCGCATGCCGCCCGTCCGCTTGGCAGGAGCGGCCGCCGGAGGTGGGCGCAAGCGCTCGGCGCTCACTGCGCCGTGTTGCCTTCGGGCGCGGGCTTTCGCCGTACGCGTGCGGCGCGTCGGTGGCAACGCCAGACGGACGTGCACCGGTTTGGCGAGCTGGCTTGTCTTGCCCGAAGCGATCGTCGCGCTCAAGCCGGACCGCTAATCCCGGGCGGGTCTTGCGGTTCTAGCGCTCCAGCCAGCGGATGCATCGGTCGATTACGCCCAGGCGCAGTAACACAAAAAAAAGCACAATGCCCCCCAAAATCCCGATCTCAAGCGAATGAACGACTGTCACGATTCTTACTTCCTATGCTCCAAATCTCACCAGACGAGATCGGTGCGCACCAGGCGGGTTGCCGTGAGCCCGGCGGCCACCGCAAAGCACAATATTAGCTAGCACTTTGCCCAGTATGGGGATTTTCGCCATGACCTTCGTCAAGACCCGTACCCGTTCGCCGTTGCCGATTTGTCGTTGTCGGAACACAAACAATGCCGTGGGTGGAGTCGAGATCCCGCGGGGGTTGCGGTGCGTTCGCGTACCCGACCAAGCCCGGCCGCGCGCTCGGATCGGTGCCGGTAGGATGCGAAGCGACCGCGCGTTCCTTTGCGGTCAAGAGCGCGGCCGTATGGGCTCGCGGCGAGGCGGCCGCTTGCGAAAAAAGGACAACTTGTGACGATTCTCTCGTCGGCCGTCGGATCCGTTCTTGCTGCTCTGGGCGCGTTTCTGGCGGGCGTCTATTGGCGCCAGGAGCGGCTGATCTTTCATCCGCAGCCGCTTCCGGCCGATTATGCCTTCGATCTACCCGATACCGTCGAACGATCGGTCGCGGTGGATGGCGCGGTTCTTTCGGCGCTACACCTGCGGCTGCCCGATCCCAAGGGCATCGTGTTTTACCTGCATGGCAACGCGGGAAACCTCCTGGACTGGTTTGCCGACACGTCGCTGTACCGGCACGCGAATTTCGATCTTTTTATGCTCGATTATCGGGGCTACGGAAAGAGCACGGGACGCATTCGTAGCGAGGTGCAGCTGCGCGCGGACGCGGCCACGGCGTGGCAACAGATCGCGGCGCAATACGAGGGGCGTCACAAGGTGATTGTCGGCCGCTCGCTGGGCTCGGCATTGGCCGCACGGCTGGCGGCCGAAATGCATCCGGATCTAACGGTCCTGATTTCGCCGTATTGGAGTATGAGCGAGCTGGCGCGCTTGCATTTTCCGCTCGCACCCCGAGCCTTGCTGCGCTATCGGCTCGAGACCTTCCGGGACGTGGCGCGCATCGATGGACCGCTGCTGCTGGTGCATGGCGGCCGCGACACACTAATTCCTTGTACGCACAGCGTGCGCCTGCAGGCCGTTGCGCGCGCGGCGCAATTTGTCGGGATCAGCCGCGCGGCACATGATGATCCGGAGGAGTTTGCCGAATACCGCAGGGCCTTTTCCGAGTGTCTGGCCAAGCTGTGAACGGCATATCGGGTTTTTACGCAAAAAACCCGTGCAAAAACCAGTTGTGCGGGGCAGCCAGTTCGCGATAAATCCAGAGGGTCTGGCCGTTTCGATTGCGCGCGACAAAATAATCCCGGTGCACAGTGGCTCGCTGTGCTTGCCCCACGTCCCACCAGCCGGCTTCAATGCGTTCCGGGCCCGCCAGGAATGCCAGCGGGCCACCGTATTGCGGGACGCCGGAGTCCAGGAGCGCGGTTGGCAACGGGCGCGGTGCCGGCAGAACCATCAAAGGCCGTTGCGTTGGCAGGGGTGTTTGACTCTGTGGGTAGGACAGAGCGGGTGCAAGGGGAACAACGCGGTACGCAAATTCGGGCCGATGGTCGCTGAGCGCCTGCAATTGGAACACTCCTTCCGAACCCAGGCGCGCATGGAGTGTTTCGGCCAGTTGCAGAGCGTCGATTCCCGGGGTTGCGGGCTGTGGGGCCGGTGGCAGGAAGCTGGCATTGCGCGGCAGCAGTTGCGCCATGTGCTCGAGTTCGAGCTCGATGCGAATCGCGGGCTCGGGCAAGCGGAGGCGAGCGAGCCGTTCCGTCAACAGCCGCAGCAGGCGTTGGGCGTCTCGCTCGGGAACGGCCAATGCAAGACGGATTGTTGTCGGTGCCACGGGTTTTTCGCGGCGCGCGCTGTGGTGTATGCGCAGCCCCAGTGTCGTGGCTCCGGCACCGTGGCCTCGCAAAAAACCCTCGAGCAGACGCAGCAAGTGGTGTAGCGGTACCGATAACTGCGCCACGTTGACCAAATCGGCGGGCAGTTCGATGCGCGCCCGGAATTGTTCCAATGGAGTGAAGGGGGGATGCGGGTCGGCAAGGGTGCCGAGCATCCGATCCAAATCGCTCAGTTGTTGCGCTCCGAAACGTCGGGCGAAGGCCTCGCGCGGTAGCGCCAGCACCTCGCCGATCGTACTCAGCCCGAGGGCTTGCAAGGTTTCGTTGATTTGTTCTTCCCAGCCGAGCAGGTGCAGTGGCAGCCTTCGTAGTGCGCCGGGCAGTTGGGCCTGCTCCACGGCATCGGACGCCGTCAAACCAAGCGCACGTGCGCACGCCAGTACGCGCGCGGCTGCGGGCGTCGCGGCGCTGGCATTGGTGGCACGATAGCCAACGCTACGCAGGGCGCCAACGATGCGCTGACGCAATGCATCGCGCCCACCGAACAGTCGCTCGCTAGCACCGGTTTCGATCAGCAACCCGCTGCCGCCGCGTCCTTGGAAGGACGCGATCCGGGCGCTGAACTGGTACGCCCAGCACGACAACTCCTGTAGCGCCGTACGCTCGTGTTGTGCGTCGTGTCGGATGGCAACCAGTTCCTTGGCCAGTGCTTGGGCTGCGGACAATTTCATCCCGGGCACAATCCCGGCACGGCGTGCCTTGTCGTTACAAAAGACGATGTCGGTGCGCTGTACGGGCCCATCGACGATAACCAGCGTCAGGCTGCGCGCCAGTGCCGGATCCAACGCCCGCTGAGCCAGTTGCAGCGATAAGGCGGGCAAGTTCAGAGCAAGCCAAATGGGCATAATGCGGATACTGGTAATTTATACAGTATAAGCCGGCAAATTCTATCCCGGTCGTGGCGGCGCGCACCGCACATCCGCAACTAAGCGCATATCATCCGGAGCCGGCAAGGCGTGGCTTGGTCCCGCGCAGGGGGTCCAATGGTGAGCAATCAGTTTGTTTGGGTGGATATTCCGGTGCTGGACTTGGATCGAGCCATTGCCTTTTACTCCGCCGTCCTTGCCGATTCCGTGTCGCGCGAGGGGGGTCCGGGTTTTTTTTTCGGTCTTCTGCCGCATGCCGGCCATGCCGTGAGCGGGACGCTGTATCGTCCGGGACCAGAGAATGCACCGTCACAACACGGGCCCCTGGTCTATCTGAACGCGAGCGGCCGACTGCGCGAGGCCGTGCAAGCGGTTCAGGAGCACGGCGGCTACGTCGTTCAATCAATTCATCAGATCGGCGAGCATGGCTGGCGCGCGATCGTCGTCGACAGCGAAGGCAATCGGATTGCGCTGCATGCGCCGAAGATTTAACAAGCGATCGAGCCCGGAGGATCCCCGGAGAGTTGCGCGCTGCCGTTGCAAGTTACGGGGCGATGTCTGGGCGAGGATCTGGCGCTGCAAGGCGCCGACGATCGGCTCGCGGGGGCATAGTCCCGGATTGGCACCGTCGGCGGGCCAAGGGACGCGTGGGGTCGATCGGCCGCAAGGGTTCTTGGGAGTTTGCCGTGCAGACTTTTTGCATCCGGGTGCAATGCACCCGGACATTGGGGCGAGGAATTCACAATTAATATAGGCGCAAGTTGCGCAGCGCGCTGCGCCGAGCATTGGGCCCGTTTTTTATTTACTCCCAGGGTGTTTGGGTAAAGTTCCTATGAGGAGGCGTTTGCCGTTTGCGGTTTGGTGGCTGGCACTCGGGTGTCGTTGCGTGCGACGCGTGGCAAGTGCGCTGCTGTTTTTGTTTGCAGCGCCGATCGCGTTGGCGGCGGCCGATAGCACCGGCACCGCGGCCGCTGCCAAGACCGAGGCTCTTGCGTCGGGCGCAAATTGCGGCTCCCTGGTGATCCGCAATTGCCGCCTGCGCGCCCCGTCGGTAGTGATGCCTGCGGGTCAGCGCGTACTGGGCGGCGCCCCGCTGCAATGGGAAGCGGTTCATGTTGCTGGGCCGGACCCGGACGAAATCATTGTCACCGGGGAGCGCATTCGAGAGCCGACGCCCAGCGAGGTGTTCGACCGCTACCTTGGCTCGCCGCAGGGTTCGACAAGTCTCATCAGTCACGATGCCGTGGGTGGCGCGCGCTGCACGGTGATTTCTCGCTCGGGCGCTACGCTTTGCTCGAGTTCCGGTGGTGTGCTTCCCGGGATGGGGACTCCGGTTACGTCCTGGTCGTTTTCGTTTTGATGCAGATGGGGTCTGCGTTTAATTCGTGAGGATTGTGCGCAGCGATCGCCCCGCACTTGAGGAGAGCATCTGGAGCATTTGCGGTAGCGACGGGTGTGTTGCCTCGGGAGCCGGCTTGGGCGGTGGGGCCGATGGGGTTGGGGTCGGATTCCAGCGGGCAGGGTGCACTTGCAATGCGACGGGTTCGATCAATGGGCGGCCACGGCGCTTGAGCAGGCGTACCTGCAATTGACCGTTCTCCTCGTTTAGCTGCAGGCGCAAGGCCGCCGGTGATGGCGCGCGTGCATGGCGGGCGTTGCGCAAAATAAAAACCAACACCCGGTGCCGCTGGGCCAGCAGATGCAGTCGGCGCAGGGAGCGAAAATCGGCATCCGCACCAGCGCCCTCGGGCAACCAACCCACCAAAGCACCCAGATGCGCCGCACGCAGGGACTGTTCCAGGGCCCAGCCGCTTTCGCGTGCGGTAAGTGGTTTGACGAAAATATTGCGTGCCAGATCAATGCCGGCTTCTACCAGTGCCGGAGCATAGGGCAACGCATGGGTTGCCACTTGCTGCGGCATGATGCCTTGAGGCAGACGCGCTGTCGCGGGGGCGTCCTCCTGGCACGGTAACACCCATACGCAGGTGCGGCCGCTGTGCGTTACCGCCGCCAGCGCGGGCAGCAGCAGGCTCAGTTCACCGATACCCGGATGATCGACCAGCAGTTCGACAAGTTGTCCGTGCGGCCAGCCATGACCCGGAAGCTCCCGATCAAGGTCTTCATGGCCGCAGGATGTGTAGTCCGTGCGGGAATCGGCCTGAATCCAATCGTCCCCGCGCCAAAGATTGGGAATGGCGCCAATATCTGCCGCTTGCAGCAAGGAAACGAGGGCAGTGGCGGCACGCATAGGTGATTCACCGTGCTTCCGGTCCGATCAGATGGCGGCGCGGATGACGCCCACCGCGACTCCCTCGATAGTCAGTGCCTCGCGCTTGAGGTCGACCACGATGGAGGTGTAGTCCGGGTTTTCGGCGATCAATTCAACGCGTGCGCCGCGCAACTTGAACCGCTTGACGGTGACATCATCGCCAAGGCGAGCAACGACGATCTGTCCGTTATGGGCCTGGCTTTGCCGGTGCACCGCCAACCAATCGCCGTCGAGAATCCCGGCATCGCGCATACTCATGCCGCGCACCTCGAGCAGATAGTCTGCGCGCGGCCGGAAGGTGGAGGGGTCCACAGCGGGGCGCTTTAGTACGTTCTCCTGCGCCAGAATTGGGCTGCCAGCGGCGACTTTGCCAATCAGGGGCAGACCGAATTCGCGTGCCGCCTCGCCCAAGGCACGTACCGAATCGCGCAGCCGAATGCCGCGCGAGGTGCCGGCGAGCAGTTCGATCAGCCCTTTTTTTTGCAGTGCCTGCAAATGTTGTTCCGCGGCGTTCAGAGAACGGAAGCCAAAGGCATGGGCAATCTCCTCGCGCGTTGGGGGTGCGCCGCTTTCCGCAAGAGTGCTGCGGATGAATTCGAGTATTTCGTTTTGGCGGGCGGTCAGGACGTTGGCGGGATCGACGTTCATGGTTCTATCGTGAACTGAAGATGTTATACTGTAAATGCATACAGTACAGCTTGTCAATCGTCATCGTGGTATCCATCCTCGCCGATCGCATGCCTTGCAGCCGGCCGGCCACGTGATACACTGCACTCGCATCAATCGGAAGCTGCCCGGTACGCGACGGTGGCTCCTGACAGAGCGGTCAGCCGTGAAAGTGGTGCCGACCATGCCGGTGCGCCATGCGCCGACAGCCCGCGCCCACGGTTCGTTCCGCACGATTCCCGACGAAGCCCGTACGCGACGCCTGCCAAGCAGGGTCGTTCGGCCAACCGGATCTGGAACACCGGATTCTTATGTTTTTGTTCGGCAACCCCGAACGCCTCGCGTTAGCCATTGTGGCACTGCGCAAAAACGCCGGACGCACGCGCCGGCCTGAATGATTCGCTCCGACATTGTGAACACGCAAGAAGCCAAGATTGCACTGGAAGCGGCGCTGTTAACCGCGCAGCAGCCGCTGTCCGTTGAACAGCTGCGCAAACTTTTCACCGACGAAGTCGACGACGAAACGGTTCGGGTTCTGCTGGAGGAGTTGCGAAGTGACTGGCGCGGCCGTGGCGTTGAGCTGGTGGCGCTGGCAAGCGGCTGGCGCTTTCAAAGCACGATGGCGATGCAGCCAGTCCTTGAGCGGCTAAACCCCGAAAAGCCACCGAAGTATTCCCGGGCCGTTCTTGAAACCTTGGCGATCATCGCCTATCGTCAGCCGGTCACGCGCGGCGACATCGAAGAGATTCGAGGCGTCGGCGTCTCGGCTCCTATCATCAAGATGCTCGAGGAGCGCGGGTGGATCGAGACCATCGGCCACCGCGAAACACCGGGCCGCCCGGGCTTGCTTGCCACGACCCGTGCGTTTCTGGACGATTTTGGCTTGCGTTCCCTGCAGGAACTGCCGTCGATCGGCACGGATGGGGGGGACCCTGGCAGCAAGTTCGAGTTGCCATTTCCCGAGTTGGCGACGACCCCGTCGGCCTCGGGCAGTGCCAAGCGTATTGATCCGGTCGCAGATGCGCCGCCTGCAACCGCGGACCCGAGCAATGGGTCAGCGACCGATCGCAACCACGCCACGTCATCGGAGGCACCGCAAACCGAGGGCGCGCGCGTTCAATACCGAGAAGCGAGTCCGCCGATGAGTCAAATGAGTTCGGTAGCGCCATGAATCCGCCGCTGCCCACCGATGTCCGTACACCCGCAGCCGATCCCGTGCCGGAGGAACCGGCCCTCGATCCGCTATCCAAACCCGCGCAGACCGCAGAGCGCGATCAGGAGCCGATGCGAGCCGACCAACCGGCCTCGCGAGTCGACTCCGTGGCCCGATCCGAGGAGTCTTTAGAGCACGATGGCCCGGAAGAAGGCTTGGCTGCCGACGGGGCGGGTGAAAGCGCTTCGGGCGAGCGCCGGCACCGGGGGCCACATGGTCGTCGTCGACGTGGGCGCGCGGAGCGCGCTCCCCGTGATGCGGGGACGACGGTCGAAGCTGCCAGCGACGTGACGCCCGCGCCCCTGCTCGCCGGAGAAGGCGAAGAAGTCAACACTTTGGCGATGGCCGAGTATCCGCTACCGCAATCCCTGCTGGAACGCGGGCGCCGTGCGGCCAAAGTGGCGTTAAGCGCCCAATCGGACAAGCTGCACAAAGTGCTTGCCGACGCCGGGATCGGTTCTCGGCGCGACATGGAGGAGCTCATCGTTGCCGGGCGTGTCTCGGTTAACGGACAACCTGCGCACGTTGGCCAGCGCGTGCTTCCCACCGACCAGGTGCGCATCAATGGCAGACCATTAAATACTCGTCGGCAACTCGGCCGCCCGCCGCGGGTGCTGCTGTACCACAAGCCGGCTGGGGAGATTGTTTCTCAGGACGATCCACAGGCACGCCCCAGCATTTTTGACAAACTACCGAAGGTCTCGGGTGGACGTTGGATTGCCGTTGGCCGACTGGATTTCAACACCGAGGGTTTGCTGCTGCTGACGACTTCCGGGGAACTCGCCAATCGTCTTATGCACCCGCGCTTTGAAGTCGAGCGCGAATATGCGGTCCGCCTGCTCGGCCAATTGACACCGGAGCAGCGTAACCGGTTGCTCGAAGGCATAACGCTGGAGGACGGCACCGCGCGCTTTACCCGTCTGGAGGACGCCGGTGGTCAAGGAGTCAATCACTGGTACCGTGCCGTGATCTCCGAAGGCCGCAATCGAGAAGTCCGCCGAATGTTCGAGGCCCTTGGATTGCAGGTAAGCCGCCTCATCCGCATCCGTTTTGGGTCGGTACAACTGCCGCGCGCGCTTTCTCGCGGCCGTTTCCAGGAGCTTGCGCCGGCTTGGGTCGAAGCGTGGTTGCACGATCTGGGAATCGGGGCCGAGGAAGTGCGCTCGCGCAGCGCTGCGGCCGGGCGAAAGCCGGGCGGCCCAAGGTCCGGCAAGTCGAGCCACCGCGCCGGCGGAACTCGCCAGCCCGATCCCATGGTTAGCACCTCGAATTACTTTGCCCAAGACGCGAACGGTGGGCGGCGATCCGGGCCGGGCAACCGCCCCGGGGCAGGGGGCGCACATCGTCAGCCCGATCCGATGGCCAGTACGGCCGGGTATTTTTCCAACGACCCGAACGGGCCTCGCCGCGGCAATCGGGGTAACAAACCCGGGCGCCGCGGTGGCAATCGTCAGCCCGATCCCATGGCCAGTACGGTCAACTATCTGGCGCAGGACCCGTACGGTTCCCGTCGCGGCGCACCCGGCAACAAACCCGGTCGCCCCAACGCGGGCCGCCAGCCCGATCCGATGACCAGTACCGTTAACTACATCGCCAGGGGACATGGAGCGGGGCCGCGCCCGGCCGGGGGCGTACCGACGAGCTTTCGCCGTCCCAAGGGTAGGGGCCGCGCAGGCTGAACCCGCGGATCGGTTGCGCGAACCACCGGCAGTTTTCGGGTGACTGACGAGAGGGTTGCGGCGGTATATAATTTGCGTTTGTCAGGAACGGTGCGCCCGCTGGCATGCTTGGGGTAATTCCGGTTCGGCAGGGGATCTTCTCGAGCCGATCTTGGAATAAGGGCGCCCGGCGCTTTCGGTCCGAGCCGTCGGAGCCGTAGCGCCAGCCTGTTGATGGGAAAAAATGGGCTCGACGACGGCCCATTTTTTTTTGCCGCGCGGCTCGTGCACGTAGGCCTGAAGCAAAGATTGCGGTGTGCGGTACCGGCGGCGGCGCAAAGGACGCATTGCGGGTCGGTGGTAGACGGGGCGTGGGACAAAATGCGGGATCACACGGCGGTAGTTGCCGGTGCAAACAAGCTGCTTTCAACGCCGCTTGGGGCGCTGGTTGAGCGAACGGTGGCGGGGCTGGGCTACGAACTCGTGGACTTGGAGCGCGCCGCGCACGGCCTTTTGCGTGTGACGCTGGATGTGGCTTCGGGCGATAGCGGTGCACCGACCGTTGGCCATGCGCAAGCGGTCGGGATCGACGACTGTGAGCGGGTCAGCCGGCAACTGACGCACGTCTTTGCGGTCGAAGGCATTGATTACGAGCGGCTGGAAGTCTCGTCGCCGGGGATCGATCGACCGATACGTGGAGCGCGCGATTTTGCGCGTTTTGCGGGGGCCATGGCCCAAGTCCAGTTGGTCGCTCCCCGCGACGGACGGCGTCGCTTTCGGGGCCGGCTGCTGGGCTTGACCGCTGGCGACGGTACGGCGCAACGCGTGCGCATGGCGTTGGTGCCCGCGCCGCAGCCGACAGCGCGCGGAGCACACAAAGCGCGTGTGCCGCAGTTGCCGGCGGGTGAGACCGTGGAATTTGCGCTGTCGGATGTCGAGAAGGCGCGTCTGGTGCCCGAATGGGAGTTTGACCGCGGTGCGTTGCAACGCTCCGCGCAATTGCGCGGGAAATGATCCTTGGAAATGGGGTGCGAGGAGCTATGAGTCGGGAAATTTTGCTGCTAGTTGACGCCTTGGCGCGCGAGAAAAGCGTGCCCAAGGAGATCGTCTTTGGCGCACTCGAGTCGGCGCTGGCTTCTGCGACCAAGCGCCTGTTTGCGGAGGAAGACGTCGAGATTCGAGTGGCGGTGGATCGCGAAAGCGGCGAGTACGATGCTTTCCGCCGCTGGCACGTGGTCCCGGATGAGGCGGGACTGCAGGAGCCCGGCCACCAGATCATATTGTCGGATGCACGCGACCAAATTCCGGACATCGAAATCGACGAATACATCGAGGAGCAGTTGCCGCGCCAGGATCTGGGCCGGCGCTTTGCGCAAGATACCAAGCAAGTGATCTTGCAAAAGATTCGCGATGCGGAGCGCGAGCAGCTGCTGGTGGAATTTCTTGCGCGCAACGACAGCATCGTTAACGGTTCTGTCAAACGCATGGACAAAGGCGATGTGATCTTGGAGATCGGCAAGATTGAAGCCCGGCTTCCTCGTTCCGAGATGATTCCGAAGGAAAATCTGCGCATCGGCGACCGTGTTCGCGCGTACGTCGCCAAGGTTGACCGCACGCTGCGGGGACCGCAGGTGATCGTTTCGCGTACCGCACCCGAGTTCCTGATGAAACTCTTCGAGCTGGAGGTGCCGGAGATCGAGCAGGGTCTGCTGCAGATCAAATCGGCGGCGCGCGACCCGGGCATTCGCGCGAAGATTGCGGTGTGGACCAACGATCGGCGCATCGATCCGATCGGCACCTGCGTCGGAATGCGCGGCTCGCGGGTACAGGCGGTAACCAACGAACTGGGTGGCGAACGCGTGGATATCGTGCTTTGGTCCGACGACCCGGCCCAATTCGTGATCGGCGCCTTGGCGCCCGCGAACGTCTCCTCGATCGTGGTCGACGAGGACAAGCACGCGATGGATGTCGTGGTGGACGAAGACAACCTGGCAATCGCTATCGGCCGCAGCGGGCAGAACGTTCGGCTGGCGTCGGAGCTCACAGGATGGCAGATCAATATCATGACGGCCGAAGAATCGGCCCAGAAGCAGCAGCAGGAGCGCGAAGCGATCCGCAACGCCTTTATGCAAAGTCTGGACGTCGATCAGGAGGTCGCCGACATTTTGATTGGCGAGGGCTTCTCCAGTGTCGAAGAGATTGCGTACGTGCCGGTCAACGAATTGCTCGAGATTGCGGCGTTTGACGCAGAAACGGTCGAGGAATTGCGCACGAGGGCCCGCAACGTGGTACTGACGGAGGCGATCAAGCGGGAAGAGAATCTGGATCGCGCCGATAAGTCTTTGCTCGAGCTCGAGGGAATGGACACGGAGCTTGCGATCAAGCTTGCGGCGGCCGGGGTGCGCACGCGCGATGATCTGGGCGATTTGGGCGTTGATGAGCTGGTCGAAATGACGGGCATCGAGGCGTCACGTGCCGGTGCTCTAATCTTGGCGGCGCGGGCACACTGGTTCGCGTAAGGCGCGCGCCGGTTCGAACGAAAGAGGAAACGTATCCGTATGGCCAGCAACACCGTTGCCCAATTCGCCACCGAGCTCAAGCTGACGCCGCCGGTGCTGCTGGAGCAGCTGCGGGCGGCCGGCGTGGGCAAGCACGCCGAAACCGACGAACTGTCGGAGGACGATAAGGCCAAGCTCCTGGAGGCCTTACGCAAGGCCCATGGTGGGCAGGAGGTGGAAAAGCGCAAGATCACCTTGACGCGGCGCTCCACCTCGGCCATCAAACAGGCCGATGCGACCGGCAAGGCGCGCACGATTCAAGTTGAGGTGCGCAAAAAGCGCGTGTTCGTAAAGCGCGATGCGGAAGCCGAGACAGAGGCCGTGGTCGCGCCGCAAGGCCCGGTCATCGATGAAGCGGAAATGGCGCGTCGCGAGGAGGAAGCGCGTCGACAGGCCGAATTCGTTGCGCGTCAGCTCAGCGAGGCGCGTGAGCGCACCGAGCGTGCGCAGCGCGAACTCGATGAACTGCATCGACGCGAGCGCGAGGCGCATGAGGCCGTGGCGGGGCGCGAAGCCGCTGGCCGGCCTGCGGCGGCGCCCCAGGTGCGCGCCGAGCATGCGCGCGAGGAAAAAGTGCCGGCGGCGGCCCCGGCAAAAGCCCCGGCCGCCGGGTTGGCCGAACCCGCAGATCTTGTGCAAC
>Ga0187778_10001465_pt1 | contig 16404 bp, 18 predicted proteins | sample 1015_Q2_SP5_20_M_FD_132418 | JGI IMG/M metagenome (GOLD analysis project Ga0187778, IMG submission 132418) | Tropical peat soil microbial communities from peatlands in Department of Meta, Colombia - 1015_Q2_SP5_20_MG | ecosystem: Environmental > Terrestrial > Soil > Wetlands > Peat | place...
CCCCACGCCCACCTTGACCGCGTCCACCCCGCGTTCGACCAGGGCGCGGGCGCCTTCGCGCGTCGCGACGTTGCCGCCCACCAGCTGGGCCTCCGGCAGCGCCTGGCGCAGTTCGGCGATCGCCTGCAGCACGCCCTCGCTGTGGCCGTGCGCCGAGTCCACCACCAGCACGTCGCAGCCCGCGTCGAGCAGCGCGTGCGCGCGCGACACGGCGTCCTTGGTGGCGCCGAGCGCCGCGGCGACCCGCAGCCGGCCGAGGTGATCCTTGTTGGCCGAGGGATAGTCCCGCCGCTTGAAGACGTCCTTGACGGTGATCAGCCCCTTGAGCTTCCCGTCGCTAGCGACCACGGGAAGCTTCTCCACCTTGTGCCGCGCCAGGATCTTGACCGCTTCCTCGAGCGTCGTGCCCACCGGCGCCGTCACCAGGTTCTTCGACGTCATCACCTCGCGGATCGGCCGCTCGAGGTCGTTCTCGAACTGGAGGTCGCGGTTGGTGATGATCCCCACCAGGCGGCGGTCCGTGTCCACGATCGGCACGCCGGAGATCTTGAACCGCGCCATCAGGTGGAGCGCCTCGCGGATGGGACGGTCCGGCGGCAGGGTGATCGGGTCGAGGATCATCCCGCTCTCCGACCGCTTGACCCGGTCGACCTCGGCCGCCTGCCGGTCGATCGGCAGGTTCTTGTGGATCACGCCGATGCCGCCGAGCCGGGCCATCGCGATGGCCATCTCGGCCTCCGTGACGGTGTCCATCGCCGCGGAGACGAACGGCACGTTCAGCGAGATGGTGCGGGTGAGGCGGGTGGACACGTCCACCTGCCGGGGATGCACCGTCGAATGACCGGGGACGAGGAGGACGTCGTCGAAGGCGAGACCGTCGAGCGGACGGATACGGCTTTCCATGGCGGAAGATACCGGGCCGTTCCCGGCGAAATCAAGCAGTCGGCGGGCCGCCCTCCGGGGCCGGTTTCGCCTTGCCCGGCGCGGGCCCGGGCTCCGGCGCGGCCTTGGGCGGCGCCGGCTTCTGGCCCGTCACCTCGTCCACGACCGCCTTGCCCGCCGCCGCGATGCCCCCCACCACCCGGCCGGCCGCGGCCATCGTGTCCATCGTGCTCTTGATCGCCGTCGCCGACACGCGGCCGGCGCGGAGCGTGTCCTCGACCGTCTCCGCCAGCCGTTGCAGCGCGGACGGCGACTCGGGGGTGCGCGCCGCGTACTTCGATTCGAGGAACTCGATGTAGTCCAGCACCTGGTAGACGCGCTCGTCGGGCAGCGCCTCCAGCTTGCGCTCGATGCGCTTCCTCAGGAACTCGTTCATGGCACCAGGTCCACCAGCTCGAGGATCGGGTTCGCCAGGTAGGTGCTGCGGCCGCTCTTCACCCGCGCCACGATGGTGACGCTGTCCAGCGGCTGCAGCCGCGCGACCGCGGCGACCTTGTCGGGCGGCACCACCACGTACACGAAGGCGTACTCGGGCGCGGGCCCCCGGGCCAAGATGTACGGCTGGCCCGGCGCGAAGTCGGGCCGCAGCTCGTCGGCGGTCTGGAGCGCGATGAACTGGATGGTCCACCGGATCACCTTGCCGCGCCACTGGTCCGGCGAGGCGCGCAGGTCGGCCGCGGTCACGCCGCTCACCGACTGGCCGCCGGCCTGCTGCAGCTCGCTCGCGCGAACCCACCCCCACGCCTCCACCCGCACCCAGTCGCCCGCCCGCGCAGTGACGCGGACCGGCAGGCCAGCCTCGAGCAACCCGGCCGCCGGCGAGTCCGGCGCGTGGTAGAGCCGCACCGCCCGCTGCAGGACCGCGGTGCGCACGTCCGCCGTGTCGAGCGAGCCCGAGGTGTCCGCCGACGCCGCCGTGGCCGGCAGGCCCGCCGCGACGCCCGCGAGCGCGCGGCTCGCCACCCAGCCCGCGCGCCGCACGTGGATCCAGCCGTTGCGCTGCTCCACCGAATCCACCAGCGCGCCCTTCACGAGCCGCGCCAGCAGGCGGCCGTTCGGAACCGTGCGCAGGTACTCGTCGCGGCTCAGCGCCAGCGCGTGACCGTCGCGATTCGCCGACGCCACCGCCGTCCCGATGACCCAGCCGTCCAGCGTCACCTGGACACTCCCGGCGCGGCTCGCCTGCGGCACCACCGCGATGCCCGCCGCCAGGCGCGCGAGCAGCGGCCGGCCACCCGGCTCGGCCACCAGCGGCGTGCCGTCCCGGCGCACCGTCGCCGGCTCCTGCGCGCACGCCGGACGTCCCGCGAGGGTCGCGAGAAACCCGAAAACGGCGAGCGCGATCAGGGCGAGCGCGGCTGGTTGGGGGCGCCGCGCGGCGGTAGATTGCGGCCTGCGGTTCCGCACGAAAGTCATTGTAGAACCTGGGAGTAGCGATGTCAAACGGCGCGACGGCGCGACGCGGAGCGGTGGTGCTGGTGGTCCTGGACGGCTGGGGATTCCGTCGCGGGACGGACGGGAACGCGATCGAGCTGGCCCGCTCGCCGACCTGGCACAAGCTGTGGGAAACCCTGCCGAGGACCCTGCTCGACGCGTCGGGCCGCGCGGTCGGACTGCCCGAAGGCCAGATGGGGAACTCCGAGGTCGGCCACCTCAACCTCGGCGCCGGCCGCGTCGTGCACCAGGACATCGTCCGCATCTCCGATGCGATCGAGTCGGGGGCGTTCTTCGAGATCCCGGCGCTGACTCGCCTGGTGGCGGACGTCCGAGCGCGCAACGGCACCCTGCACCTGTTCGGACTCGTCGGTCCGGGCGGCGTCCACGCGCTGGACAAGCACCTGCTGGCCTGCGTCGAGTTGGCCACGCGGGCGAAGCTGCCGCGCATCGCCATCCAGGCGCTGCTCGACGGCCGGGACACGCTGCCGGCGTCCGCCGAGGGCTTCATGCGCGAGCTGGTCGATGCGCTGCGCGGCCGCGCGGTGGTGGCCACGGCCACCGGCCGCTACTACGGCATGGACCGCGACAAGCGGTGGGACCGCACCAAGCTCGCCTACGACGCGATGGTGCACGGCGTCGGCACGCCGGTCACGGATCCCGTGGCGGGCATCGCGGCGGCGTACGCGCGCGGCGAGACCGACGAGTTCGTCAAGCCGCTGGTGGTGGTGGACGGCGCCGGCAAGCCGGTGGCGCCCATCCGCGCCGGCGACGGCATCCTGTGCTTCAACTTCCGCGCGGACCGGATGCGCCAGATGGTGCGCGCGTGGACGCTGCCGGATTTCGCGGACTTCGATCGCGGCGGCGCTCCGACCTTCGAGGTCGCGACCATGACCTCGTACGACGCCAGGTTCACGGTCCCGGTGGCGTTCGGGCCGGAGATCCTGAACGAGATCATGGCCGACGTGGTGAGCGGCCACGGAATGGGGATGCTGCGCACGGCGGAGACGGAGAAGTACGCGCACGTCACCTACTTCTTCAACGGCGGCGTCGAGCAGCCGTACCGGGGAGAGGAGCGGCTCCTGGTGCCCAGCCAGAAGGTCGCCACCTACGACCTCAAGCCGGAGATGAGCGCGGCGGGCATCACCGACATCCTGTGCGGGGCCATCGAGCGGCGGTCCCACGACTTCATCCTCGCCAACTACGCGAACGGTGACATGGTGGGGCACACCGGCAAGCTGCCCGCGGTGGTGCGCGCGGTGGAGACCGTGGACTCGTGCCTGGCGCGGGTGATCGCGTCGGCCGAGAAGGCCCGGGCCGCGCTGATCGTGACGGCCGACCACGGCAACTGCGAGCTGATGATCGATCCGGCCACCGGCGGGCCGCACACGGCGCACACCACGAACCCGGTCCCGCTGCTGCTGATGGACGGGCAGTTCCGCGGCACGCTCCGCTCCGGCGGCGCGCTGCGGGACGTGGGGCCCACGGTCCTCGCGCTCCTCGGCCTCGAGCAGCCGGCCGCGATGACCGGCCGCGACCTGAGAGCCGCGTGAGGCGCGGGGCCCGGCTCCGGCGGGGCACGACGCTGCGCCGCGCGGCGCGCGCCGGCCTGCGGGCGTTCGCGGCCTGCCTGCTCGCCGCCGCCTCGTGGCCCGCCGTCCTCGAGGCGCAGGAGGTCGGCAATCCGCCCGAGAGCTCGCCGTACCGCGACATCCTCGATCACCAGAGCCTGACGGTGTTCGCCGGCCGGTTCGCCGGGAATCCGGGGCGGGCCGGGGTCGGGGCGCTGCCGGGCCTGGCGTTCGGGGCGCAACTCGCGGTCCGGCTGTCCGGTCCGGTGGACTTCTGGGTCACGCTCGCGCAGGCCGACAGCCGGCGGCGGACGATCATCGCCGACACGTCGGTCACCAAGACCGATTCGGCGCGCCAGGGTCCCGACCTCAGGATGCCGCTGATCCTCGCCGACATCGGCCTCGGCCTGAACCTCACCGGCGACAAGACCTGGCACCGGTTCGCGCCGTACGTGGGCGCCGCGCTCGGCGTCGTGGCGCCGACGCACAAGGTCACCGACCCCGGCGGGTTCCAGGTCGGGACCAACTTCGCGCTGGTGCCGGCCATCGGTACCCGCTACTTCCTGTCGAGGTCGCTCGCCCTGCGGGTCGACGTGCGGGACTACTTCTTCCGCTACCAGTACCCGCTGGCCTACTTCGACTCGCTCGACCTGCACTTCGCCGGCCCCCCGCCGCGCTCGGCGGTCCTGCCCTACGGCACGACCGACCGGGAGTGGGTGGGCAACTTGGTGCTGTGGCTGGGCCTGTCGTACGTGTTCACCTTCTGAGCTGACGCGTCCCCGGCGCTCCGGGGCGTAGGGTCGCCGGCGTCGCCCTCCGGGCGTCCTCAGGGGTATCTTAGCCCATGGCCACCGCGTACCTGACCCGGACGGTCCAGTTCAGCGCCGCCCACCGCTATTTCCGGCCCGAGTGGAGCGAGGCCCGGAACGCGGAGGTGTTCGGCAAGTGCGCATCGCCGCACGGCCACGGCCACACCTACCGGTGCATGGTCACGGTGCGGGGCGCGGTGGATGCGACCACCGGCATGGCCGTCGATCTCGGGGCGCTCGACCGGATCCTCGCCGAGGAGGTGGTGGAGCGCTTCGACCACCGCAACCTCAACCTCGACCTGCCGGAGTACGCGTTCGGCCGCACCGTGCCCACCGGCGAGGAGCTGTGCCGGGACGTGTGGCGCCGCGTGTCGGCGCGACTCCCCGCGGGCTGCGCGCTCGCCTCGGTCCGCGTCGAGGAGGAGCCGGCGTTGTATGCGGAGTATCGCGGCGAGGCGTAGCCGGTGAGCCGCAAGGTCGCGGAGGGCCGGCTCGCCGCGGTCGACGAGACGCCGGTCTGGCTCGAGGTGAACCACCGGCCGGCGGTCACGTGGATGTGCACGCCCGACCAGCTCGAGGAGCTGGCGGTGGGATGGCTGCACGGCGAGGGCTACATCGAGTCGCTGACCGATCTGATCTCGCTCACGCCGTGCGCCACCGACCTGGGATTCTGGGCGGAGCTCGCGCCGGAGCGCGTGGAGGCCATCGGCAGGGACGGGCGCCGGCGGGTGCTCGCGTCGGGGTGCGGCGCGGTGAGCGTCGCCCTCGCCGACCCGGATTCCCTGCCGGCGACCGCTCCGCGGGGCGAGGCGCCGCCGCTGGAGACGCTGCGGGCGCGGTTCAAGGACATGTACCAGCGAGGCACCCGGTACGCGGAGACCGGGGGCATCCACGCCGCGTCCCTGACCGACGGGCGGTCGCTGCTGCAGCACGCCGAGGACATCGGCCGGCACAACGCGGTGGACAAGGTGATCGGAGGAATCCTGATGGCGGGTCGCTCTCCGGCGGGCCTCGGGCTGCTGGTGACCGGGCGCATCTCGGCCGAGCTGGCCTTCAAGGCCGCGCGGGCCGGCATCACGTACGTGGCCACGCCTTCGGTTCCGTCCACGCTCGCCCTGGCGATCGCGAAGCGCGCCGGCGTGGAGCTGGTGGGCCGGGCGGTGTCGGGGTCGCCGCAGGTGCACCGTCCCGATGCGTGACGCCCTCCGCGCCGTGGGCGTCGCCCTCGCGCTCGCGGCCGCGCCGGCGCGCCCCGCGCCCGCGCAGACGCCGGACCAGCCGATCCTGATCTTCTCGATCTCCGCCGGTCTCACGACCGGGGGCGACCTGTGGACGATCCCCCGGCAGCTCGCCTTCGCATCGAACAACGGCGTCCAGAACCTGTTCGATTCGGTGTCGCTCGGACGGCGGCTGCGGCCGGGACTCCTGGCCGCCCTGAGTGCGACGTACTTCCGGTCGCCGCACCTGGGCTACACCCTCGAGGCGGGGTTCTTCGGGCTGGAGACCCAGAGCTCGTGCGACGCCCTCGCGCCGTTCGTGCCCGTGCAGACCCCGTCGCCGAACCAGCAGGCCTGCGACTTCCTCCACGGGCAGGATCTCCGCGGCGACGCCGTGGGCCTGCTCGCCGGCCTGACGTACCGCTTCGCCACCGGCGGCACGCAGCCCTTCGTGCGGGCCGAGGCCGGGGGCGCGATCCTCGGCAGCTCGTTCGTCGAGATGACGGGGCCGGCGCTGCAGCCCGACGGCAGCGAGACCATCGTCTACTTCCTCTCGGACCAGAACCACAAGGAACTGACCTGGATGGTGTCGCTGGGCGCGGGCCTGATGCTGCCGCTCGCGCCGGGGTACCAGCTGCGCATGGAGGCGCGCGACATCATCCTCCCGCTGCCCCGGCCGCTCGGCCCCGCGACCGACACGGGCGCGGTCGCGGCCGGCAGCGAGCTGCCGCAGCCTCCGATCGGTCTGAAGGTCACCCACGTGCCGTCCTTCTCGGTCGGCCTCGACGTCGTGCTCGAGCGGCGGAGGGGTCACCGCTACTGACCGTCTCCGGGGCGGTGATCGCGGGCGGCGGGGCTTCCCGCTACGGCGGCGCCGCCAAGGGCCTGCTGCAGGTCGGAGGGCGCCGCATCCTCGACCGCGTGGTCGAAAGCCTCCAGGTCGCCACCGGCCGGCCGCCCATCCTCGTCGCCAACGCACCGGACGCCCCCAGCTGGCGCCGCGATCTCCGGGTGGTCGCCGACGTGCTGCCCGGGAACGGCTCCCTGGGCGGGATCCTCACCGCCGTCGAGACCGCGGGCAGCGTGCTCTGCGTCGCGTGGGACATGCCGTTCGTCCCCGCGGGCCTGCTGGCCGGCCTCGCCGGCCTGCTCGCCGGCGCCGACGCCGCGCTCCCGGAGAGCGGCTCCCGCCGCGGCCTCGAGCCGCTGTGCGCCGCCTACGGCCCCGCCTGCGGTCCGGCGATCCGCGCCGCCATCGGGCGGGGGGACGCCCGCGCCGTCGGGTTTCACGGCGACGTGCGCCTGGCGCGCCTCCCGCAGGCGGGCGTGTTGCAGTACGGCGATCCGGCGGTTCTATTCTTCAACGTCAACACCCCCGACGACCTGGCGCGAGCGGAACTGCTATGCCGGAACCACGACTCGTATCGGTGATCGGCAAGAAGAACTCCGGGAAGACGACCCTCGTGGTGGCGCTGGTGCGGGAGCTGGTGCGGCGCGGCCACCGCGTGATGACCATCAAGCACGGCGCGCACCCGTTCGACCTGGACGAGAAGGGCCGCGACACCTGGCGCCACGTCCACGAAGGTGGCGCCGAGCGCGTGGTGATGGAGACGCCCGGCTCGCGCTTCGTTTTCGCCCGCGCGGACGAGGAGGCCGGCCCGCGCGAGCTGACGGCGCGGTACCTCGCCGACGCTCACTTCGTCGTGGTGGAGGGATTCAAGAAGTCCGACTTGCCGAAGATCGAGGTGTACCGGCGCGCGGTGCACGCGCAGCCCCTGTACGATCCCGCCTCGCCCGAAGCCTCACAGTACATCGCCATCATCACCGACGTGACCGACTTCCGGGCCAGCGTCCCGGTGCTCCGGTTCAGCGACACCAACTGGCTGTACCGGCTGGTCGATCTGGTATCCCAGGGCGCGCGCTGAGGCGCGCGGAGTCCGACCCCGCGACGTGAGCCTCGTTCGCGCCGCCCGCACCGCTTCCCACGCCCTCCCGGGAATCACCGGCCCCGTCGCCGCGCTGCTCCTGGCGGGCTGCGCCGCGCGCGGCGCCCTGCCGCCGCTCGCCCCGCAGGTGGCCGCGCTCGCCGCCGAGATCGACAGCGCGCTCGCGGTGCCCGCCTTCGCCCGGGCTTCGTGGGGCGTGGCGATCCAGTCGCTCGACAACGGACAGGTGCTGTACCGGCGCGACGCCGAGCGGCTGTTCCTCCCCGCGTCCAACCTCAAGCTCCTGACCGCCGCGGCGGCGCTGCTGCGGCTCGGTCCCGACTTCCGGTACCGGACCCCGGTGCTCGCGCGCGGCACGCGGCGCGCCGACACCCTCGCGGGCGACCTCGTGGTGGTGGGCCGCGGCGACCCCGCGCTCGCCGTGGACGCCGCGACCGGCGCCGATCCGCTGGCGCCGCTGCGGCCGTGGGCCGACTCGCTGCGCGCCCGCGGCGTCCGGGTCGTGCGCGGCCGCGTGACCGGGGACGCCACGCTGTTCACCGACCCTCCGCTCGGCCCCGGCTGGGCCTGGGACGACCTCGACGCGGACTACGCGGCGCCCGTGGGCGCGCTGCAGCTCGACCAGAGCGTGGCCTGGATCGAGGCCACGCCCGGGGCGGCGGCCGGCCAGCCGGTCGCGGCGACGCTGCTGCCGCCGTCGACGCCGCTGCGCCTGTTCGACGGCGCGACCACCGCGCCCGCCGACTCCGCCGTGCAGCAGCTGGCCTGGAGCCGCTCGCCGTTCGGCGACTCGGTCGCACTCTCGGGCCGCCTGTCGGCGGGGCGCGCCGCCGCGCGCCTGCCGGTCTCGGTGCCGGACCCCGCGCGCTACTTCGTCGCCGGGCTCAAGGCCGTGCTCGCCGACTCCGGCATCGCGGTGCTGGACCAGGCGTGGCCTCCGGACAGCGCGGCCGATACCCTGTTCACCTGGCAGTCGCCGTCGCTCGACAGCGTGCTGGTCCTGTTCCTCAAGCCGAGCCAGAACCAGATCGGCGAGACCCTGCTCCGCACCCTCGGTGCCCAGGCCAAGGGCGTGGGCTCGATGGACAGCGGACGCGCGGTGGTGCGCGAGGTGCTGACCGGCTTCGGCGTGCCGCCCGACGCGTACGTGCTGGCCGACGGCTCGGGCCTGTCGCGGTACAACTACGTGACGCCCGACGCGGTCGCGCGCGTGCTCGAGGCGATGTACCGTCGGCCGGAGTTCGCGTCGTTCTACGCGGCCCTCCCCGTCGCCGGCGTCGACGGCACGCTGGCGGGCCGCCTCAAGGGCACGCGCGCCGCCGGGAACGCACACGCCAAGACCGGCTCGCTGTCGGGCGTCCGATCGCTGTCCGGGTACGTGCGCACCGCCGACGGCGAGATGCTGTCGTTCGTGCTGCTGGTCAACGGCTTCACCGCGCCGCAGCGGGTGGTGGACGCCGCGCAGGACCAGATCGTCGAGCGGCTCGCGAACTTCAGCCGCGGCGGCGGCCGGTGAACGGCGTCCGCGCGGCGATCGATCTCGTCGTCGCCGGCGTCGGCGTCCTGGAAACGGAAGAGGTCCCGCTTCGCGACGCGCTCGAGCGCGTGCTCGCCGAGGACGTCGACTCGCCGGTCACGATTCCCTCGCGCACCAACTCCGCGATGGACGGCTTCGCCGTGCGCGCCGAGGACGTCCGGGGCGCCGCGCGCGGAGCGCCGCGGCGGCTGACGGTCGTCGAGGAGGTCCGCGCCGGCGCGCTGCCCACGCGCCCGATCGGACCGGGCCAGGCGACCCGGGTCTTCACCGGCGCGCCGCTGCCGGACGGGGCCGACGGCGTCATCCGCCAGGAGGACACGAAGCGGGCCGGGACCGTCGTCGAGGTGCTCGACGACCGGGACGCCGGCCGCAACGTGCGGTTCGCCGGGGAGGACCTGCGGCGCGGCGCGCGGGTGCTCGATGCCGGCACGCCCCTCGGCGCGGCGCACCTGGGCGTTCTCGCGTCGATGGCCCGCGCCACGGTGCGGGTGCGGCGCCGGGCCCGGGTCGGCATCCTGGCCTCGGGCGACGAGATCGCCGACCTCGACGAGGCCGAGGCGATCCTCGCCGGCCGGAAGACCGCGTCGTCGAACTCCTACACGCTGGAGGCGCTGGTCCGGCTCGCGGGCGCGCTGCCCGTCGCGCTCGGCATCGCGGCCGACACGCCGGCGAGCGTGCGCGAGAAGCTGGAGCGCGGCTTCGCGACCTGCGACCTCGTCGTGTCCACGGCCGGCGTGAGCGTCGGCGAGTACGACTACCTCCGCACCGTGCTGGACGAGCTGGGGTGCCGGATGGTGGTCTCCAAGGTGCGGATGCGGCCCGGGTCGCCCACCTCGTTCGGAACCTTGCGCGGCGTGCCGTGGATCGGCCTGCCCGGCAACCCCGTCTCCACGATGGTCTGCTTCGAGCTGTTCGTGGGACCCGCCATCCGGAAGATGCAGGGCCACGCACGGCTGCACCGGCGTGCCGTGCCCGCGGTGCTGGACGAGCCGGTCATGACGCCGGGCCGCCTCACCCACTTCCTGAGGGCCGTCGTGCGCGAAACGCCGCAGGGCTGGCGGGCGCGGCTCACGGGGCCGCAGGGATCGGGCATCCTGACGTCGATGGTGCTGGCGAATGCACTGCTGGTGGTGCCGGAGGGGGTGGAGGGCCTGGATGCGGGCGCGACGGCGGAAGTGATCTTGTTGGACGACGAGAGGATGGTTGCGGAACCACCCGTGAGAAGTGAGAAGTGAACCTCTCACGGTTGACCTTCACGGGGTCCCCATGAACCTCACCCTTACTCCTCCCATGCTCGATGCCCTGAAGCGCGCCAAGCACATCCCGCCCGACGTGCAGAAGGAGATCGACGGCGTCCGGGCCGACGGCGGCAGCTACCAGCTGCGGCTGTCCGACGACGAGGGCATGGAGCTGTCGGAGCTCCTCCAGTGGCACGTGCGCACCGACCCGGCAACGGGCAAGGCGACGCCCGAGACGGCGCCGTACGCCGAGATCATCCGGCTCATCGCCGAGGCGCAACTCTAGGGAGGTTGCGATGCACGAGCCCGTCCTGGTCGGACTGCTCATCGCCGGCGTGGTCGCCGCGGTCGGCGGCGCCATTTACTACAGTCAGATGCTGGAGCGCCGGAGGACCGCCGCCCTGGCCGACGCGGCGCTGCGACTGGGCTTCAACTTCCTCGCCGGGATCCCGGAGCAGCAGCTCGAGGCCCTGGGGACGTTCCACCTGTTCAAGCGAGGCCACGGGAAGCGCGCCCGGAACCTGATGCGCGGGAAGAGCGGCGACGCCGAGGTCGTGCTGATGGATTACCAGTACACGACCGGCGGAGGAAAGGACTCGCACACCTTCCGGCAGACGGTGGCGATCTACCCGGGCGCGGGCCGCTCGCTGCCGGAGTTCACCCTCGCACCCGAGCACTTCTGGCACCGGATCGGCAGCCTGCTCGGCTACCAGGACATCAACTTCGAGGCCAGCCCGGAGTTCTCGAAGCACTACCTGCTGCGGGGCCCCGACGAGACCGCGATCCGCGCGGCGTTCGGCGCCGAGGCCCTCGGCTTCTTCGCCCAGAACCTCGGGTGGTCGGTGGAGGCACACGGCGGCGCGCTCGCGGTCTACCGGAGCGGCAGGCGCTGCAAGCCCGAGGAGATCCAGCCGTTCGTCGCCGACGCGGACGCCGCCCGGCGGGCGTTGGCGCGGGGATAGCGGCGCCGCCGGCCACGGCGCCTCAGCCGGCGCGGGCCTTCGCGATCTCCTCCGTCAGGCGCGGCAGGATCTCGAACAGGTCGCCCACGATGCCGTAGTCGGCCACCTGGAAGATCGGCGCGTCCTTGTCCTTGTTGATCGCCACGATGACCTTCGCGGTCCGCATCCCCGCCAGGTGCTGGATCGCGCCGGAGATCCCCACCGCCACGTAGAGCTGCGGGCTCACCGTCTTCCCCGTCTGGCCCACCTGCTCGGCGTGGGGCCGCCAGCCCGCGTCCACCACGGCGCGCGACGCGCCGACCGCGCCGCCGAGGGCCTTCGCCAGGCCCTCGATCAGGGCGAAGTGCTCGGGCCCCTTGAGGCCCCGGCCTCCCGAGACCACGACCGACGCTTCCGCCACGTCCAGCCTGCCCTGCTCGGCCGCCTTCACCTCGCGCACCGTGACCCGCGACGCCGCCACCGCGGTCGCCTTGGAGACCGCGCCCGCCTTGGCCGCGCTCCCCGGCGTGAACGCGTTGGGCCGCAAAGAGACCACCGCCAGCGGCGCATCGACGCGCAGCTGCTGGATCGCCTTGCCCGCGTACACCGGCCGCGTCGCCGCGACCTTGCCGCCCTCGATCCCGACGCCCGTCACGTCGCTCGCCAGCGGCGCGTCGAGTCGCGCGGCGATGCGCGGCGCCAGGTCCTTCCCCGCGGCCGTCGCAGCCACGAGCACCGCGCCGTACCCGCCCGCCTTCGCCACTCCCGCCACCGTCCCCGCGTAGCCGTCCGGCGAGTACTTCGCGAACGAGGCGTCCTCCGCGACCAGCACCCGGTCGGCGCCCACCTCGCCCAGCTTCGCCCCCGCCGCGTCCACGCCGGACGCCGCCATCACCAGCGCGTCGACCGTCCCGCCCATCGCATCGGCCAGCTGCCGCGCCGCCCACACGACTTCCCGGCTCGTCTTGCGCAGCGCGCCGTCGCGCTGCTCGGTCACCGCGAGCACGTTGGCCATCAGAGCACCTTCGCTTCCGTGCGGAGCAGCCGCACCAGCTCGGGAACGACCTCGGCCCCCTCGCCCAGGATCCGCCCGGCCTTCCGCTCCGCGGGCAGGCCGAGTGCCGTCACCGCGACGCGGGTCTCGCCCAGCGCCGCAGGCTTGACCTCGATCGGCTTCTTCTTCGCCGCCATGATCCCCTTCAGCGCCGGATAGCGCGGCGTGTTCAGCCCCTTCTCCGCCGTCAGCACCGCCGGCAGCGCGAACTCCACGACCTCCATGCCGCCCTCGATCTCGCGCTCGGCCGTGCCCTTCCCGCCCTCCAGCTCGAGCTTCGACACCGCCGTGACGCACGGCAGCCCGAGCAGCTCGGCCGTCATCGGGCCGACCGCGTGATGGTAGTCGTCCACGGCCATCTTGCCGAACAGCACCAGGTCGTAGCCGCCGTCCCTCAGCTCGGCCGCCAGCGCCTTCGCCACGGCGAGCGCGTCGGCCGGGATCCGGTCCGCCTTCAGCAGGACGCCGCGGTCCGCGCCCATCGCCAGGGCGCTGCGGATCGTCTCCTGCGCCGCGTCCGGCCCCAGCGCGATCGCGACGACCTCGCCGCCGCCCGCCTTGTCCCGGCGCTGCAGCGCCTCCTCGACGGCGTACTCGTCGTACGGACCGACGATGAACTTCACGCCGTTCTCGTCCATCGCGACGCCGTCGGCCGCGATCCGGACTCGGGTCTCGGTGTCCGGCACCCGCTTGATGCAGACCGCGATCCTCACTCGATCCCCTCGGTGGTGGCCCCTGCGCTGCGGCCCGTGGTCCCTCCGGCCGCCCGGGTGCCCGTCCGGCGAGCCGGACGGCGCGCCCCGGGCTCCGTCACTCGAACGCGCTGATCCCGGTGATCTCCTCGCCCAGGATCAGGGTGTGCATGTCGTGCGTGCCCTCGTAAGTGTACACGCTCTCCAGGTTCGCCAGATGCCGCATCGCCGTGTACTCGATCAGGATCCCGTTCGCGCCGAGCAGCCGGCGCGCCTCGCGCGCGACCTCGCACGCCACGTCGACGTTGTTGCGCTTCGCGAGCGAGACGCGCTGCGGCGTGGCCTTGCCCTGGTCCTTGAGCCGGCCGAGCTGGAGTACCAGCAGCTGGGCCTTGGTGATCTCGCTGAGCATATCGGCCAGCCGCAGCTGCTGGAGCTGGTAGGCCGCGACCGGCTTGCCGAACATCACCCGCTGCTTCGCGTAGCGCAGCGCCTCGTCGTAGCAGCCCATCGCCGCGCCGAGCGCGCCCCACGCGATGCCGTAGCGCGCTTGCGTCAGGCAGCTCAGCGGGCTCTTCAGCCCCTGGGAGCCGGGCAACAGCGCGTCCTCGCCGACCTTCACGTCCTGCAGCACCAGTTCCGACGTGTCGGACGCGCGCAGCGACAGCTTGCCCTTCTGGTCCCTGGCGCCGAACCCGGGCGTGTCGGTCGGCACGATGAAGCCCCGGATGCTCGACGGGTCGTCGAGCGCCCCGGTCTTCGCCCAGACGATCGCCACCTTCGCCGTCGAGCCGTTGGTGATCCACATCTTGGCGCCGTTCAGGACCCAGCCGTCCTTCGTCTTCCGCGCCGTGGTGATCATCCCGCCCGGGTTCGAGCCGTAGTCCGGCTCGGTGAGGCCGAAGCAGCCGATCACCTCGCCGGCGGCCAGCTTCGGGAGCCACCGCTTGCGCTGCTCCTCGGTGCCGAAGGCGTGGATCGGGTACATCACGAGGGCGCCCTGCACCGACGCGAAGGAGCGCACCCCCGAGTCGCCACGCTCCAGCTCCTGCATGATCAGGCCGTACGCCACGTTGTTGAGGCCGGCGCAGCCGTATTCCTCCGGCAGGTTGGCGCCGAAGAACCCCAGCTCCGCCATCTCCGGCACCAGCTGGAGCGGGAACTTCCCCTCGAGGTAGTGCTGGTTGATCACCGGGAGCAGGCGGTCGTCCACCCACCCGCGGACCGTGTCGCGGACCGCGCGCTCCTCCTCGGAGAGCAGCGCCCCGACGTCGTAGAAGTCGACACCCTCGAAGCGTGGAGCCATGGATCTCCCGGCCTGGACCTCAGTCCACCCGCGTGGGCCGGCCGCGGCGCCGGCCGGCGGGCACGTCACGCCGCGCCGACGCCACCACGCCGACTTCCGCCGCCTTGTGGCGGAACGAGCGGCCGTGATCCACCGCGTGGCCCTGCTGGTGCTGCCACAGGTGCACCATCTCATGGAGCAGGGTGTGCGTGGCCTCGGCCCAGCCGTGGCGGTCGATGTGCCGGCGGCTCATCGTGATCTCGTACGGATCCCCGGTCTCGTGCCGGATGACCAGCTGGCCGAGCCGGGTGTGCATCCGCCCCGAGAGCCGGAACGGCAACGCGGGCAGCCTCCCGCCGAAGTGCCGCTCGTTGAGGACCCGGAACAGCTGCGCCAGGCGCTCCGCCTTCGCCGCGTCGCCCGGATGCGCCCGGTCGCCGGCGCGCTGGCGACGCGGCGGGCCGGCGGCGTGGTCCTCCGGCCGGAACGAGAGGATCTCGTGCTCGGCCGCGCGCCGCAGCGCGCGCGGCGTGCGCGGCGCCACGAACCGCACCACGGCCTTGAGCACCCGGTCCGGCGCCAGCGTGTAGCCCCGGTGGATCCGCAGCACGCCCTTGGACGACAGGCTCACCATCACGCTGCGGTTGTCGGTGACCTTCACGCCTTTCAGCCCCCGCAGACCCATCAGCTCGAGCCGCCGGGCCAGCAGCGCCTCCTCCGACACCCTGAACCGCGGCGCGGCGTGGGGCTCCGGGTGGCGTTCGACGGGCCGCAGCCAGCGCGGCAGCATCTTATCGAGCAAAGTCCCGTCCTTCGGTCAGCGTGAACTTCCCGGACGCGCGGTCGAAGGCATGAATCTCCACGCGGACGACGCTCGGCGCGACCCGCACGATGTTGAAGCTCGGCGGCCGGTGGTTCCGGCCGCGGGTCGAGAGCGTCCCGGCCGTCGAGACGACCACGCGCCGGCCGTCACGCTCGATCGTGCCGATGCCCTCCTCGTGGTCGTGCCCGCAGCACACCACCTCGGCTCCGGTCGCGACGATGGCCCGGAGGGCGGCGCGCGGCCGCGCCAGCCCCCAGCGGTCGGATATGTGCCCCTTCAGCACGTTGTGGTGCACGACCAGCACCTTGAGCGCGGCGCCGGCGCGACCGAACGCCTCGGCGGCCCTCGCCAGCTCCTCGCGCGGCAGGTGGCCCTTCACCGTCAGGTCGCGCGGGTTCCAGGTCATCGAGCCGAAGGCGAGCCCGTGGGCGGACGCCGCACCGCAGATCACGACGCCGTCCACGCTGAGCGACGGCGCGAGGTCCGCGCCGACGTAGCGCCGGAACTTGGCGAGCCGCGCCCGGCCCAGGAGCGGGACGCCGAACGGCTCCCGCCACCACTGCACGTCGTGGTTGCCGGCGACGCCGTGGACCGGCGCCAGCTTCGCCACCGACCTCAGGAACGCCCGGCCGCACTGGAACTCGCCCGCCCGCGCCCGCTGGGCGAAGTCCCCCGAGACGACGATCGCGGTCGGCGCCAGCGACGGCAGCAGCTCCTCCACCGCCTCGACGGCCGCGATGTCCGCCAGCCCGCCGAAGTGCAGGTCGGAGAGGTGGACGACGGTGCTCACCAGCGGGCGCGCACCCGGTACTCGAGCGTCGCTTCGCCTTCCGGCGGCACCCGCACCGGGAAGCGGAGGCTGGTGGAGCTCAACCGCTCGGCCGGCACGCTGCTCGAGAGCACCTCGAACTCGCC
>Ga0187778_10001466_pt1 | contig 16399 bp, 17 predicted proteins | sample 1015_Q2_SP5_20_M_FD_132418 | JGI IMG/M metagenome (GOLD analysis project Ga0187778, IMG submission 132418) | Tropical peat soil microbial communities from peatlands in Department of Meta, Colombia - 1015_Q2_SP5_20_MG | ecosystem: Environmental > Terrestrial > Soil > Wetlands > Peat | place...
AAAGGTCTGGGCAAAGACCGGAATGAATACTGTGTACATCGCTAGACCGAGAGAGGCAACGAACACAGAAAGATAGAACTGAAGCCTCAAACTCGAATGCAGCATCAGACTTGCCTTCAACGATTATTGATGGAGCTAAATGGCGAATCGGGAAGAAACGCAAGGACGGTTATATGCCCGTTATCTAAAGTATCAGAATTGAAAATTCAAGAATCGTAGAGTGAGACCAGGCCGGACAGCCGCTTCGACAACGCATTCCGTCACTTGTCGCGTAGCATAGGGTTGACCGGCGGTGCCAAATGTGTCATGTGACACAAATGATGTTCGACCGTTCACCCGTTTATAGCTGCTGAGATCGCTCCTGAGAGTGTGTCTGATGTTTGTTCGCCCGTAAATGTGGTTGAGATGGATCCATCCTTCCCAATAATAACAAATGTAGGAGTCGATTGGACTCCATATTCGCTGAACACGGTTCCTGAGGAGTCGTAGAGGTACACCCAGCTGGTTCCGTAATTTCGGATGAAGTTGGCTGCGTCATCTGATGTTGCTCCGTTCCATGGTCCGGCCACGGAAATGAAGACTACATTGCCGCTACCATATTGAGAGTATAAACTGTCTAGGATCGAGGCCATATGTTGACAGTGAGGGCACCATGGTTCCATGAACTCCAGCAGCACAACCTTTCCGCGATATGAACTCAGTGTGACGGATTGTCCGGTAAGTCCACTTGAGCTTACGGAGGGTAGTGTAAAGTCCGGAGCGCTGCTTGATTGTGAGAGTGATGGGGTTGAGGAGTATGTAACTGAGAGAGTTGTCGAGGTGGGTGTAGGTTGGGTGAAGGAATAGATTGCCCAGATTGCGATTATGATGATGATTGGTATCGCAATTTTCTCAGCTTTGCTGAGTCCGCGTTTTTGAGCCGGTTCCTTGGTTGTTTTCTTGGAGCCCATAGGACGCATCATTACAATTACGACCCGTGAAAACTCATGCTTAAGCTTTCTCTAATGACTTCAAGTTCACGTTGGTACTAAACAAGTAAATCCTATGAGAATCTGGTTTTTCAATAGAGGGAGATGGTTGTGACAGGTTTGCCGAAGTCGTCGGCTGCTAGAGAGTATTGGAGAGTGATTGATCGAGGCGTCAATAACCAACCGTACCTTTGGAGAAAAAGTTCTCGGAACATGTTTGTTATGATCGATATCCTGAATCCTGATTCAGCGAAAGGCTGCTATTCAGTGTATGTATCCCGCGGCGACCCTTCTCTAACGGAAACAAAGCGGAAGGTTGTAGGTATTGCATGCGCAAGCGAAACGGATGGGGGTTGGGTTCGAGCTTACGAGCGGGCGAGAAAGATTGCCGAACGAATCATGGCCAACTCATAGTGTTTGACCTACCGATTTGTTTTCTTGTGGGCTTTGAGCGCAAGGGAAAGCGATCCCAGGACGGGTTCCACATTCGTTTGAATGACACGTGCGTTAGGGCAAACTTGTCTTATTCTAAATTTGAGCGTTCGCAGAAGGTAGTCTCCTGATCTGAAATTTCCACCTATCGCCGCTACTGGAAATTTATTCTTCGTCATGTGTAATCGAATTGCCACGGTGCAGACAAGTTCGCCGAGTTCTGTGCCTGCCTCTCGTACAATCCTTCTGCTTATCGAATCCTTTTGTGCCGATCTGATCACGAGAGGGGCTAATCCTGCGATCTGTTCGACTGAAAGCCCGGTCGTATAGAGCTGGGGTACTAGATCGTCGACCTGTTGGATTCGAAATCTACGTTTTAGAATCGTAACAACCTCTGTCTCTTTCTCTCGCCCATCAAACGATCTGAACGCCATCTTAATCGCTCTTAGCCCGATATCATAGGCACTGCCCTCGTCGCTTACTATGTAGCCCCAGCCTCCTGCGCGAGCGTATGCTCCTTTGCTGTTGATGCCTGCTGCGAAGCTGCCCGTTCCTGCATTGACGACGATTCCTGCTCGCCCTTTCGTTGCTGCATATAGGGCTGCTACAGAGTCGTGGATGACTATGCTTGTTTGAGCGATTCTAGAATTCTTCACGAAACGAGAGGCTGTAATCATGTCACCTTTGGAATCTATTCCCGCGAGTGCGACCACTGCTATTTCGGGTCTTTCCGTTGTGGCCGCGTTGAGTCGTGCCCTTCTCAGGGCGGTCTGGATAGCGAGGGTTGCAGCTTGAACTCCTATGTTGTGATAATTTGAAGGACCAGCTTTCCCTTTTCCTAGGATTCTGCCATTTGTATCTGCAATTATTGCAACTGTCTTGCTGGCTCCTCCGTCAATTCCCGCAACGTTTGAGCGAGAGTTCAATCTGATCGTTCAGCCCTCACAATTATGAGGTGAAAAGCATTTGCGCTGGAGACGCTCTTTGATTTTAACGCACGTGTTCAGAAAAGGCAGGTTGGCTAAGCTTTTAATGGGTTCTAAGAGCGATTGCAGACCGTGAGATGTCAATGACTGATACCCCTTCAGGACGAGTATTGGTCGAGAAGGCGTTCGTATACATGACCGCCTTGGCAAAGGAGTGCAGAAAGGGAGTTGCTACGAGTTTTGAGCAGCATCATAAAGGATTGAGTTTCGATCAGGTGGAGACCACTTTGAGGAAGGAAATTACTTCCTGGTTTATGGAGAGAGATCGAAATCTAAAGGTTCAACATGAGAAGAGCGCTACGGGGAGACCCGGAGAAATAATGATGACCTACGCAGGTACTAGCAAGGATGCCCGCTTCAAGTTCCACGTGGACAGCGTCTTCACACTAGCTGGGTCCACCCTGACCTCACCTTCCTATATGAAGTCGATGAACGTTTACGTCGATAAACGTGAATTCACAAAACCCTGAATAAAGGCACCTGGCCGAGCGAAGATTCAGGTTCCCGGTATCATTCCTTTCAAAACAGATCCGAAAAACGCAAAACCGATCAACGCCAGAATCGCAGCAAGTACTATAGCTATTACGACAGCCAGAACCGCGATCACAACCGCCTTAATCCAGCCAACGCCGAAGAAGTGCTTGATTAGCAGGAGAATGACCAATAGCTCAACGATCGTCCCAAACCATCCTGGAATCAAGTAAGAGATGACGTCGCCCAGAATCACTGCGCATATTACTGTGATTACCCCGTGGTAGTACGATGCCTTAGGGGCGCCTAGGGCTTTAGCAGCCAACCACACGAACAGTCCAAGGATGATCCCAGAGATGACTAGGTGAACCAGTAGGCCGATTATGTCCATGACCTATCTTGAGCGGCTTAACCGAGGGTCAGAATATAAGACTGTACTCAAAATTGACCAGATCTCTCTGCAAAACCTGATTTTCGAGACGTAAAATTCGGGCAATTTATAACGGAGATGTAGCAACCAACTGAGGAAATCGATATGACGATTGCTCTCAGATACCTTCCAAAGTCCCGTGGATCAGACCGAGACTTGCTATACATGCTTCAACTGGCGGAGAAATATGACATTGCTCCACAGGTCTTCCACGCTGCGATGCTTAACGCTCAAGAGCGCGGCAAAGGCAAGTGTGGCAAATTCACTATAGAACTTCGCCAACGAGGTGATACTTCTTGTGTCTATATGTTCTCCTACAATGCTAAACCGTTCGGTCAAGCCGAAATAGCGAATCAGTCTGTAGACAAGCTAAGGCGTCTGCCTGAGCAATTTACCGGGCTAGGTATCCGTAAACGTGAAGTTCCTAAATCGGACGGGAGAGAAAGTGCAATTCGCGATCTTAAGTTTGGCTTGAAGGGTGTCTCGTTCAAAGCGCATGTTGTTAAGAAATCTGACGTTCGCGCTGTAACCTCAAAGGATGGGAATCCTCTCCTCGTGTGTTCAGTCACGCTTTCCGATGGGACGGGTGAAATTCCGTTAGCCATCTGGAATAACCAGATCAATACGATATCAGAAGGAGATCTCGTGGAAATTCGTGACGCACGAGTCAGGAGCTTCAGAGGAGAGATTCAGCTCTCGCTGAATCGGAAGACTGGCGCTCTTAACGTGTTGCAATCCGCGAAGAAACCTGTGGCCCAGATTACCAACTGATGGATTAGAGTCAGCGCTGCTCTCACGGTCCTTCGGGATGACGCCATTAGACGAATTAGTGTCCTTACTGAATGAGAAGAGTCGCCGAATTTTCGTCGCTGAGCAAATGATCGAGCTCAACAAGTCGCATGGAGAGAACTGCATATACATCCTCGAGTTGCCAGGAGCATCTCTTGGGTCGGCTGGAGGTAGGGTTGCTGGTTTCGGGGAGCGAAAGGTGATCAAGTTGCTTTGCTTTCGGCAGCACGATGGTAAGTGGATGAAAGTATTCGAGTCGGAAGATCTCGAGAGACTGAAACTGTTGGACCTTCCGTATCATGCGACGGGGCTTTCTGTTATTCTTCCGGACGGGCGTGAGAGAGTGGTCTCAGGCGTGGTTGATCCGGAGTTTGTCCGAAGCTACAATGAGCAAGAATAGTTCTATGAACGTGTGGTAGCTTTAACGAGAGGCATCAGGACCTCCACGTCCTTTTTAGAACCAACCTGTACTCTTAAGAGTCGACTCATACCGCCCAATTGTGCCCGATCGACCCAGGCCCTTAACGATTCGGGTATTGCTTGATCCGACCTTATTGCCTGTACTTGTCTCTCTGGGATGAAGAGAAAAATTTCCAGTTTCTGTCCGAAGAATACTCTAACCCTCGGTGTCTCTCGTACGTTGTAGCTAGGGGTTTCGCATTCTTTGAGCGGTTCGTACTCCACTGTCTCGTCAACGTTCGGGTCTGCCTTCAACTCTTCTCTGAGATATGCAAATGCTTCTTTGCATTCGACGGATCCTTTGTTCGCTAATTCCTCGATGGACAACTTGTTTCCTCGTTGGATCTTGAGCGATGCGTTTAACATATATCTATAGATGTCTTAGGGGCAGCTTAGGAGCAGTAAAGAATGCCTCATAAGTTGAGCAGAGCCGCATTCAGGATAAGAACAAGACAGAAGAGAAAACAACGGCATCGAAAGCGAACTGGATCATCGAGAAAAGCTAATCTGACTTAGCTATTAATGATCTTCCTTATCGGGAAGATTTTATCGTATAGTGTTACGGTTCATTTCACGTAGGGTTGTTTATGGGGTTACCTGAGAAGATCAAGGCTATCGAGGAGGAGATGAAAAGAACTCAGATCCATAAACACACAGAACATCACGTCGGACTATTGAAGGCGAAACTAGCAAAACTCAAAGCGGAGCAGGAAGTTGCTCAACGTTCGAAGTCATCTGGCGGTCCAGGATTTGAGGTGAAGAAAGGTGGAGACTCAACTGTTGTACTCATCGGCTTACCTAGCGTGGGGAAATCTACTCTTCTCAACCGGCTTACGAATGCAAAGTCAAAGGTTGCATCGTATGCGTTCACTACACTGACCGTAGTGCCTGGACTTCTGGAATACAATGGGGCAAAGATACAGATCCTGGATCTTCCAGGGATAATCTCTGGAGCTGCAAGTGGAACCGGTAGGGGAAGAAGGGTACTTGCTGTAGCTCGAAACGCTGATCTCATCTTGCTTGTATTAGACGTGTTTCAACCCGATCAAATTAGCACGTTGAAGAAGGAGCTCTACGAAATGGGCATCCGAATCAACACTGACCGCCCTAAAGTGACGATTGAACCGACGGATCAAGGCGGCCTTGGAGTAACGGTAACCTGCAAACTCACCAAATTGGACGATGCAACAATTCGTGGAATTCTGAACGTGTACAAGATACATCAGGCGAATGTAATTGTTAGAGAGGATGTATCAGATGATCAACTTATTGATGTTGTAGCGGGAAATCGAAGGTATGTCCCGGCACTGACCGTGTTGAACAAAGTGGACTTGGTCAGTTCGAAGTACGTTGATGAGGCGCGAAGACGAATTGGGGAAGATTTCATTCCGATCTCTGCGGATCAAAATCTGAACACTGAGAGCGTGAAGGAAGCAATCTATCGTCGACTTAATTTCATTAGAGTGTACTTGAAACCTCGGAACGACGAGCCCGATTATGAAGAGCCGTTAATACTTACGGCCGGGTCGACCGTAACTGACGTATGTCAGAAAATCCACCGAAGGTTCGCTGGGGAAGCCAAGTACGCCTTGGTCTCTGGTAGCAGCGTAAGATTCAGCCCTCAACGTGTTGGTATGAATCATGTTCTGAAGGATCGTGATGTAATCACGATAATCAAGTGAGTCGACTATTTGTTCAGAAATCTGTGACAGGAACAGATGTATTCAATTTTTCCGTCTGGATACAGCCATCGATAGTGAATTTTTCCGTTAGCGTCAGTGAACGTTTCGCAGACGTTCTCTGAATACGCGCTTACGTGTGAGAATTTCCAACTCTTACCTTGGTCGACGGGGCTGGTCATGTGTGTCGTTGAGAAAACGTCATTTTGAAACTAGTAAGGCTTACTACCCATTTAGGAAACTTCTGGGCAAACCTATAATTCGGACCAACCAGACGCGCTCTCTACGGGTACAAGATTTGGTTTCTCGAAAGAAGTTGGCCAAAAAAAGAACTGCTTCTAAAAGCAAGGTCCCTAAGATCACGTACGCGACTCTCACTATCACGCCGAAAGACGATGAAGCATACGATCACGCGGTAAATGAAGCTCGAACACGGTTAGGCGCCCACTATTCGATGTTCATAAATGGTGAAAAATGGAATTCTACGGGCGAAGAGTACTCGCATGCGAGTCCTCTGAATACGAATCTCGTTGTGAGCTATTTTCCGAAGGGGAATCGAGACGACGCAAAAGCAGCGATAGATGCCGCCAGAGCCGCATTTCCCAGTTGGAGCTCCAAACCGTACAAAGAGCGAATTCGCATCCTACGCCGAGCTGCTGACCTCTTACTCCAACGCCGTTACGATCTCGCTGCCCTGATGGCACTCGAGGTTGGCAAGAACAGAGCCGAATCCTTGGCTGAAGTTAACGAATCAGTAGAGTTGATTCGATACTACTGTGAACAGATGGACACGAGTAATGGATTCGTAAAAACCTTGGAATCACCCGGACCAAAACAAGATACCGCAAGCATGTTGCGTCCCTACGGAGTGTGGGCGGTGGTAGGTCCCTGGAATTTCCCTCTAGCTCTCTCCACTGGAATGTCGGCTGGTGCGCTCGTAGCAGGTAATACAGTTGTGTACAAACCCTCCAGCGAATCGCCGGTCTTGGGTTATGAAATATCTCGAGCGTATCTGGACGCTGGGATGCCTCGAGGAGCCTTCAACCTCGTAACTGGGCCCGGAAGTACGGTTGGAGTAGAATTACAGGAGAATAAAAACGTAGATGGCTTCGTCTTCACAGGATCTAAAGACGTCGGTATGCGATTGTACCACCAATTCTCATCCGATTACCCGAAGCCAATCATTACAGAGATGGGCGGTAAGAATCCTGCTATCGTGTGCGAAACAGCTGACCTAGATCAAGCTGCGGAAGGCGTGATGCGTGCCGCCTTCGGATTTGGTGGTCAGAAGTGTAGCGCCTGCTCCCGTGTTTACGTCCATCAGAATGTCAAGAAGAGATTCGTGAACCTGCTAACAGACTACGCTCAAAAGTTCGTGAAGATCGGTGACCCTACTCGGAAGGAGACGTTTCTTGGGCCTCTCATAAATCGGACAGCAGTTGAGACATACGCGAAAGCTTCGGACGAAGCTCGAAATGATGGGGGCAAGTTCATCCTTGGCGGTCACGTTCTGTCTGCCGGTGAGCATGCGAACGGACACTTTGTAGAACCTGCTGCCGTCGAAGGATTACCCGCTTCACATCGATTGTTCATGGATGAACTCTTTGTACCATTCCTTGTGATCGGGGAGATTCAATCATTCGATCAAGGAATGGACCTCGCTAACAAATCCGAATACGGCCTCTGCGCAGGGATCTACACTAAAAATCACAAAGAGATGGCAACCTTCTTCGATCAGATTCAGGCAGGCGTGACCTATGCGAACCGCCGCGCTGGAGCAACCACAGGAGCATGGCCTGGAGTTAACTCGTTCGGTGGATGGAAAGGAAGCGGATCATCGGGCAAGAGCGGACTGGGACCCTATTACGTTCAACAGTTCATGCGAGAGCAGTCGCGATGGATTGTTAACTGACTGAAGATTAGTTGAAGAAAGAGTCGGGGGTCAGCAGGAGCCATTCACGGATTACTGCTACTGCTGATAGGTCTAGGTTGGTTCGGGGTTGCTTACATCATTCCAGGCATTCCACCTGGCATGCCGCCCATTCCACCTGGTGGCATTCCTCCCGGTGGGCCGCCTTCTTTGGCTCCCTTCGAAGAGACGACGTCGTCTATTCTTAGCAGCATACTTGCGGCTTCAGTCGCAGACTTGACGACTTGTTGCTTGACCCGTAGAGGTTCTAGTACGTTTTCTGATAACATGTCTGTGATCTTTCCTGTTCGTGTTTGAACTCCGAACCATTTGTTCTGCGGATCGGAATGCTTCGACCTGATCTCGACCATGATGTCGATCGGATCCAGGCCAGCGTTTTCTGCAATGGTGAGCGGGATCGCCTCCAAAGCTTCGGCATAGGCCTCGATTGCAAGTTGTTCTCGGCCTCCAACCTTGACCGCGTATTCGCGAAGCTGCTTTGCGGTTTCAGCTTCTGGTGCTCCGCCTCCTGCTACTACTTTCTGATCTTCCACTGCATTCCTAACTACACATAACGCGTCGTGGAATGATCGCTCAGCCTCGTCCACTACATGATCAGATCCGCCTCTCAGGACAACGGTTACCGCCCTGGGGTCTTTGCAATCACGAACGTAGACTAGCTTGTCATCGCCGATTTTCACTTCTTCAACCAGTTTCGCTTCTCCGAGAGTTTCGGCGGCGAGGTCTTTTGTGCTAGCGAGGATTGTGCCTCCTGTGGCCTTGGCGAGCTTTTCCATATCGTTACTGCTGATGTTCTTGACTGCCATGATGTTCTTCTTGGCAAGAAAGTGAAGAGCGAGGTCGTCGATTCCTTTTTCGCAGAATATGACGTTCGCTCCACTGCTGGCCACTTTGTTGGTCATTTCTCTCAGCATGCTCTCTTCCTCGTCGAGAAATTGCTTCATCTGATCTGGCGAATTGATGTTTATTTTTGCGTCGAATTCTGTCTTCTCTATCTCTACCTTCGCATTCAATAGTGCTATTTTCGCATTCTTGACTTGTTTCGGCATTTGAGAATGAGAGACTTCCTTGTCAACAACTATTCCTCTGACAAGCTCACTTTCTTCCATGCTCTCTCCTTTCTTCTTCAACACCTTTATCCTGTCGATGTCTGCAACGAACTTACCTCCTCTCTCCTCTGCGACTTGACTAACTGCTTTCACTGCCAAAGTCGAGAAGTGCTCTCGTGATTCAGATTGAGCCTTTGTTCCCATCGAGGTCATTGCGACACGCATCAACATCTTGTCGTCTTTGGCATCCATTGGGATCGCCAAGCCGTCTAAAATCTCAAGAGCTTTCTCGGACGCTTTCTTGTACCCTTCAACGATAACTGTAGGATGGACTTCTTGGTCTAGCAGTTTCTCAGCCTTGGCAAGAAGCTCGCCAGTGAGCACGACTGCTGTTGTTGTTCCATCTCCAACCTCATTATCCTGGCTTTTCGCCACTTCGACAAGCATCTTGGCGGCGGGATGTTGGACGTCCAGCTCCTTCATAATCGTGGCGCCGTCGTTCGTTATCACAACGTCGCTCAGACCGCTGACGAGCATTTTGTCCATTCCTTGTGGACCCAGTGTTGTGCGAATAGTTTCGGTAATTACCTTGGCGGCGAGGATGTTGTTTCGCTGGGCATCTCGACCGCGTGTTCTGGTTGCACCTTCTTTCAAGATAAGGACAGGAACCGATCCTTCTGACATTAAGTGTAAACCTCGGCGACTGCATACTACTCGTTATAGATAAATTTGTGCCAACTTTGAGATTAAATTTCGGTCAGCTGGCAATTCGATTTGCGTCCCGAAAGACTTTAACTTAGATGTTGAAGTTGCAGAGGTCGCTAGCGTAGTAGAGTGAGCTGGATGACGGTCGAAGAGCAGTCTAACGCAAGGCGCAGTGTCCCTTTGCGGTCTCTTGTCTTAGTGGCACTAGTAATCGTAATAGTACTTACCGGTTGGGCTCTTGTAACGGTAAGTTCGACCCTCCCCCCGCCGTCTGACTTTGTAGTATTGCCAAATACTCCACTCTCCAAAGCCGGAGTAGCCGTAACGTTTTCCAATGTCTCTCCGATAGTGGTGAAAGGCGTCTCGAGCGGCGTTTCGGGCTATCTAGTTACGGTTTCAGGGAGTCCCATCGCTGGGGCCACTGTGTACATGACCTACTTCTTCCAAGGCTCTTATAGAACCCAGCAAGCCACCACCGATCAAACAGGGTATTTCACGGAACGTTTCCCCATGAACTGGACAGGCTCGCTGCCTCTGACCTTGGTCTACTTCGGTGACGGGCAGCATAAGGGAGTTCAGCAGATAGTGAGCGTATCTGGTGAAAATCTCTGATTCTTTGATTAATTCATCAAACTGTATTAACGAAAACAAATGTCTGCCTCAAACGTTCAGTTCCGCTCCCTGTCAAACCTTAACGCTAGAGCTATCGCATGCAACCTGTGCCCACGGCTTAGAAACTACTGTAGAAAAATATCGAAATCAAAACGCAGACAATTTCGTAACTGGGAATACTGGGGGAAACCCCTTCCTGGTTTCGGTGATCCCAAAGCCCGTTTGCTAATCCTGGGCCTCGCGCCGGCCGCACACGGTGGTAATCGAACTGGACGTATGTTCACAGGAGATGGATCTGCCCAATTTTTAATGGCAGCCCTCCACAAGTCGCATTTCGCGAACCAAAGTACGTCTGAGAGGGTCACCGACGAATTAGCTTTAACTGATGCTTACATGACTGCGATCGTCCGATGCGCACCGCCAAAGAACAAACCGAACCGTAAAGAGATCGATACCTGCGAAAGGTATTGGACGGAGGAGCTTCGACTCCTCAAGAATATCGAGATCGTTCTAACTTTGGGCCGGGTGGCATTTGACACATACATAAGATACCTTAAGGAACAGAAGTTGAATACGAATGACCTCAAGTTCAAGCATGGGGCCTTCTATAGTCTGCCCAAACACTATCCTGTGCTCTGTGCTTCGTATCACCCAAGCAGACAAAATACACAAACTGGAGTTCTTACAGCCGAAATGCTGGATAGAGTCTTCAGCAAGATCCGTGACTTCCTAGATTCGCCAACTTCGAACATTCTATAAGCGAATGCGGAGTAGTCAGTCGCGATGCTTCATGAGTCAACCGGTTCGTAATCCTGAGATGATCTTCTGCAACAGATGTGGTGTGTCGAATCCTGCAAGGAACAGGTTTTGCTATGACTGTGGCGAGTCGTTGTTTGCGATTACATGTTCCTATTGCAGTAGTGTGAATCCTCATCATGCCACATATTGTGGAATGTGCGGGAAGAAACTGCAGAGGACTCAGTAAACTAGCTAATCCTCGTTGCTCGCTTTAGTCTTCTTGCAAGTGTCTCTAACTTCTGGCTTGCTCGACGAGTATTACGCGCATTATCCGCGATTATGTTGACGAACGCGCTTCCTACTATGACGCCATCTGCTCCTGCATGCACTATCTTGTTCACCTGCATCGCTTTTGAGATTCCAAATCCTACAGCGAATGGAAGAGTGTCCGCAAGGAGGCTGTCACATCTTTTGATCAACTGTATAGCCTTCTCAGCAAGCTTAGCTCTGGCGCCTGTCACGCCGTATAGTGACACCAAGTACAGGTATCCTGATGTCTCACTAGCGATTTTTTTCAGTCTCGCATCGTCGGTTGATGGCGCTGCCAGAAAGATGGTATCCACATCATTTGAAGCACATTCTTGTTTGAAACTTTCCGATTCTTCGATGGGGAGATCCGGAATAATGAGGCCAGAAATTCCTGACTTTTTTCCGCGTCTTAGAAACTCGGACACTCCAATCCTGAAGACCGGATTATAGTATGTCATTGCTACTAATGGAATCGTGTACGTTTCGCGAATCGTGGCAGCAACCTCGAAGACATCTGGCGGTCTGCATCCGCCGGTTAAGGATCTCAGAACAGCATTCTGGATCGTTGGGCCATCTGCGATGGGATCTGAGAAAGGAATTCCTAATTCGACCATATCGACTCCGCCTTCAACAAGAGCGCCAACAAGTTGAGCTGTCTTGCTGACCTGCGGGTCACCTATAGTGACATACGCGATCAGCGCTGCTTCGTCTTCTTCCTTCAACTCTCGAAACGCATCTGAGATTTCGGTCATAATTCTACACCTAACTCTTTTGCGACGACATTCACGTCCTTATCTCCCCTACCGGACAGATTGATTACGACTATTTGATCACGTTTCATTCTAGATGCCATACTAATTGCGAATTGTACCGCGTGTGCAGATTCTAGTGCTGGTATGATGCCTTCGTGTTTGGAGAGTTCAGTGAATCCGTGCAGAGCCTGTTTATCCGTTACCGCGACATATTGAGCTCTTCCAGTCGCCTTTAGGTGTGCATGCTCCGGACCCACTCCGGGATAATCGAGGCCGGCTGAAATGCTGTGGGTCGGTTGTACTTGTCCGTGCTTGTCTTGGAGAATGTACGTAAGCATTCCGTGGAATACGCCTTCCTCGCCGGCGCATAGGGGGGCGGCATGGTTGCCTGGTGATAGCCCGCGTCCACCTGCCTCAACACCGCATAAAGCGACTCCACTGTCCTCGATGAATGGGTAGAAGGCACCGATAGAGTTGCTGCCTCCTCCAACGCATGCTACTATTGCGTCTGGTAGACGTTTCTCTTCGTGGAGAATTTGCTGCTTTATTTCCAAGCCTATGACGCTTTGAAAGTCTCTGACAATGGTAGGGTACGGGTGTGGCCCAACGACTGATCCGAGCAAGTAGTAAGTGTCTTGGACGTTTGCAACCCAATCTCTGAAAGCTTCGTTTATGGCGTCTTTCAACGTTCTCGATCCTGTACTTACGGGTCTGACTTTTGTGCCTAGGAGATTCATTCGGAAAACGTTCAGTTTTTGTCGTTCAATATCGTCGACGCCCATGTATACTTCGCAATTCAATCCGAGAGCAGCGCATGCCATCGCGCTTGCGACGCCATGTTGGCCTGCGCCTGTCTCTGCGATGATTCTCTTCCTTCCCATCGTCTTTGCTAACAGTGCTTGGCCGATCGTGTTGTTGATCTTGTGTGCGCCGCCATGTGCAAGGTCTTCCCGCTTAATGTAGATCTTTGCTCCCCCTGCTTTCTCTGACAGATTCTTGGCATAGTAGATAGGGGTTGGGCGACCTGCGAAATTTTTTAATAGATATTCGAGTTGATCGATGAAGTCAGGGTCCTTCTTCAATCTCACATATTCAGTCTCTAGTTCAAACAGAGCTTTCATCAATGTTTCAGGTACGTATCGGCCGCCGTACTTTCCAAATTTCCCGTCCACCGGTGCGACATACGGTGCCTTCAATATTCTGCCTCCTTCGCCATGTGAATAAATTCCTTCATCTTTCGATGATCCTTTACGCCTGATTTGTTCTCGACGCCACTTGAGACGTCGACTCCGTATGGTTTGACCAACTGAATCGCATGTTTCACATTACTAGCGGTTAATCCGCCGGCCAGGATGAGTGGATGGGGATGAATTTTGGTTCGGAGTAGACTTGTTAATGTCCAGTCATGAGTTCTTCCGGTTCCCCCTGTTCCGAGTTCGCTCGGCGTTTCTGCTATAATAGCGTCTGAGAACTTTGAGGTCGATTCAGCGGTCGAAATTGACTCCATATTGCGAATCGGCGTGGCAATAATGAGGGAAAGCTCTGGATTGGCTTTGCGAATTGCATTGATGATTTGATTATTGTAACGGTGCAGTTGCAGTGCATCGGTATGTAATCTTTTCGTGATCTTCTGCAAAGATCTCAAGTCAGCTGCCGCAGTTACCGCCACTGAAGCCGTGAAGATGGGAACGCGCTTGATCAGTCGTTTCGCCTTATCTAGTTGCAGGTTTCGTCGTGAAATCGGTGTTCCTACTACGAATCCTATCGCGTCTGCTCCTTGTTTCGCCGCGAAGTCAACGTCATTTGGTCGCATTAATCCGCATATTTTCACGCGCATCAATAATCATCACGCGTAAACGAACTCTCGAACTTTGCTCTCGAAGTTGGTTGCCTGCATAATCGAAGATCCGATGAGAAATCCATCGATAGCCGTGTCTTTGAATCTTCGGATATCTTCAATACTTTCGAAGCCGCTTTCAGAGATAATCGTCTTGTCCGGAATCTGAGCTGAAATAAGTAGATTCGTTGTAGTGTTGAGATCTACTACAAGGTCTCTTAGGTTTCTGTTGTTAATCCCGATGATCTCTGCATCAGTTTGGGAGGCGGTCTTCAATTCTTGGGCGTCGTGTACCTCGAGTATCACTTCAAGTTGAGAGTTGTGCGCTTCCTTGATCAGATCCGTTGGTAGGATTTTCTTCTTAGCTAATACTGATAGTATGAGGAGGACGCAGTCTGCACCAGAATTTCCCGCAGCATTGATTTGCTTTACTCCGATGACTATGTCTTTCATCAGTAAGGGTATGTCTACTGCTGGTCTAATCTGAGCTAAGGTTTGTATTGTTCCGCCGAAGTTGTCAGGTTCGGTGAGCACCGATAGGCCTGTTGCTCCTCCGCGGGCAAGTTGAATAGCCGTAGCTTTCGGGTCTAGATCAGCACGTAGTGTTCCGCGTGAGGGTGATTTTGGTTTTATTTCTGCAATGATCGCGTTATGATTCGAGCTTTTGATGGCGCGTGAGAGACTGAGATGCTTATGCTGAACCTCGAACTTCTGGTCGTAGTATCCTCTCGTGATTCTTTCTTCTGCATCCTGAATTAGTTTCTCGAGAAAGTCAGTCATGTGGACTTTCTATCCTTTCCAGCTTTGTTTCATCCCCGTTCGTGTACTTGATTAGTTGTTTCATTTTCTCGTAGGCTTTGCCGCTCTCTATTATTTCGTTTCCAATCTCAACTCCTGTTGGGAGATCTTCAACCCTTCCTCCGACCAACATTGCGGCCGCGGCATTAGCTATGGCCATTTGGCGTCGAGCTGAGTCCTCTTTCTCGACATCGTTCAGGATGTCTAGCATTATCCGCGCGCTTCGTGTAGCGTCGTAGGCGGAAATATCGTTGATCTTGGCTCTTTGGAGCTTGATTTCGTTTGGTAGAAGTGTCTTGGTAGTGATGTTTCCCTCCTTTAACCAGCCCACCTTGGTGGGTCCGATAATTGATATCTCGTCCAATCCGTCAATTCCGTGTACTACCAATGCTTCTTCCAATCCGAGTCTTTGGAGTACTTTCGTGATTGGTTCAACGAGTTTCTCATCATACACGCCTAGGACCTGTGCGTTCGCATTAGCGGGATTCGTCAGTGGTCCGAGTATGTTGAAAACTGTTCGAATGCCGATTTCTCGACGCGGGAGGATCGCGTTCTTCATTGCTGGATGGAATGCCGGTGCAAACATGAATCCAATTCCAATCTGTTCAATGGCTTTCTCCACGCTTGATGGGTCAACGTTCAGATTGACTCCTATTGCTTCCAGAACGTCGGCGCTTCCGCATTTGCTAGTGACTGATCGATTTCCATGTTTTGCTATTGTGACTCCGCTTGCGGCTGATATGAAAGCGGCAGTTGTGCTAACGTTGAACGTCTTGAGCAAATCTCCACCAGTTCCGCAAGTGTCAACTATTCTTCCCTGAACATGCGGGCTTATCCGGACTGAATGTTCTCTCATTGTCGTAGCAAGGGCCGTGATCTCGTCAACAGTCTCGCCTTTCATTCTTAACGAGATGAGGAAGGCTCCGATTTGAGCTGCGGTCGCTTCGCCTTCCATGATTTCGCGCATGCTTTGCTGGGCGGTTTCAAACGATAAGTCCTTTTGGTCCGCTAGTTGTTGGATTGCTTCTTTGATCATTAGGTTTCCTCGATGAAATTTTTCATAATTGTGATTCCATCGGGTGTTAGGATTGATTCGGGATGGAACTGAATACCGTATATTGGATATTCGCGGTGTCTTAGCCCCATTATTTCGTGGTCATCTAGAGATTCAGCGGTTATCTCTAGACATCTTGGGAGGCTTTTCTTTTCGCATACGAGCGAATGGTATCGGGTTGCCTGGAGAGGACTCGGGACTCCTTTGAATATGCCGTTAGGTTCGTGTTTGATTAGACTTGTCTTTCCATGCATCAATCGCTTTGCCGGTATTATTTTTCCGCCGAATGCCCATGCGATACCTTGGTGACCCAAACATACGCCAAGCGTCGGGACCTTGCAGCTGACATGTCTAATTATGTCCGCTGATATCCCGAAGTCTCTGGGATCGTCGGGGGTGCC